>Ga0209345_10003801_pt1 | contig 15214 bp, 16 predicted proteins | sample Cruoilmetagenom7_FD_187294 | JGI IMG/M metagenome (GOLD analysis project Ga0209345, IMG submission 187294) | Oil polluted marine microbial communities from Coal Oil Point, Santa Barbara, California, USA - Sample 7 (SPAdes) (version 2) | ecosystem: Environmental > Aquatic > Marine > Oil seeps ... | reverse complement strand
GAAAAAGATATTTTGAGACAATCCCAATCTGTTTTTAAAGATGGAGCACCTAAAATGATGACTTATGATGGTCGTTATCGATTAGGTTGCGAAGGTGTTTTGTATATTCTTCTTGAAGAGCTTAAGCCAAAGAATGAGTTTTTTGAAGTATTTGAAAATTGCTTAAAAACACGTCAAGAATTTGTAATTCAGTCTAATTATATAAAAGAAGAAGGCGTTGTTAAAGGTACTGGGAGTAGTGTAAGTATTGGAGGATACACATACACATTATCAAATAAAACCGAAACTAAAGATGTATTGTTGCAGTTTAGCCAAAGCATGCCACCTTGCTTTAAATTAATGATTTTTGGAGCAGAACATGATGCGGTTAAATTATGCCAGTTAGCAAGTTTTAACGGTTGGGAAGTGACGGTTGTTTCAGGACCTTTAGAATCTAAAACTATTGAGAACTTCCCTGGAGCTAAAGCATTTTATTCAGCATCACCTGACGATTTAGAGTTAAATTCTATTGATAGTGAAACAGCTATTGTATTGATGTCACATAATTTTGCTAATGATCTAAAATACCTTTTAGAGCTTAAAGAGACTAAACCTGTTTATATTGGCATGTTGGGGCCTTCATATAGAAGAGAAAAAATCTTATCACAATTTCTTGAATATTGCCCAGAAGTAGACGAACAATTCTTAGAGCTTATTCATGGACCAGCTGGATTAAATATAGGTGCCGAGACACCACAAGAAATAGCTATTTCAATACTTTCAGAGATATTGTCTGTTGTTAGATCTCAAACACCTATGATGCTAAAAGAGAAAACAGGAGGGATTCATACCTAAAAAATCAAGGTTTGTCAACAAAAAATATAACTACCTTAGTAATGGCAGCAGGAAGTTCTTCAAGAATGGGAGAACCTAAACAATTATTACAATGGAAAGAAGTTACGCTAATTGAAGATGTTATTACTAAAGTACTTCAATTAAATACTACTAAAACAATTGTGGTTCTTGGGGCTAATGAAGATAAAATTACTTCAAAAATTAAATCATATCCAATTGAAATTATTCACAATATTGAATGGAAAAAGGGATTGGGAAATTCAATCGCTTTTGGAGCAAATCGCATTCATAAAAACTATCAAGTAGATGGCGTTTTAATAGTTTTAGCAGACCAACCACTAATAAACACCTCTTATTTGAAAGCAATGATAGATTTATTCAAGGTTAACAAAGAACAAATTATAGCAACTAAATATAAAAATGGGGAAATGGGAGTTCCTGTGTTATTTGACAAATGTTATTTTGAAGAGTTATCTAGTATAGAAGGTGATAAAGGAGCGAAAGAAATACTTCGAAAGTACTCAAATTCAGTTAACACGGCAAAACTTGAAGGTGATATTTTTGATATTGATACTGAAGAGGATTATGAAAAATTAAAAGGTTTTAATCGTTAAAATCATGTCATTACGAGGATTGTGTGAAAGAAAGTACTGCTTTATTGAGCATATATAGTGAAGCTAGTGACGTGGTAATCTGTTTTTTAAAACTATTATAAACTGATTGCTTCGTTACACTCGCAATGACGGAAATGATAAGTGGATTACTTCAAAGCTATAAAACTATTTATTGAATTTGCGAGAAGTATTTAAAAACGATATTCAAGTTTTAACAATACAAATCTCGGTAATAATCTATATTCTGTGGTTGAAGTTGCAATATCGCTAATTGAAAAGGTTTTAAACGTTTTAGTATCAAACAAATTTTTACCTGTAATGCCCAAAATCAGTTTGTTTTTTATGAGTTTATACTTTGCATCAACATCTAAAAAGTAATAGGTATTGTTCGTTTCAAGGCTTCCAAAATAGTGGCTTTCAGATTGCAATTGCACATCAGATTTGTCGTTAAACACAAAAGAGACATCTAAAAAACTTGTGTTATTGGTATAAGAATTATTTACAGTAGTTACTATTTTGTTAACCATCCACTTAGTACCAATATGATAATTGAAAACACCCTTAAACCCAGAGCGTAGTTCCAACCCATAACTGTAATTATTTGATGTTACTTCCCTTAAAGCAGAATTATTGACAATGTTTTTAAACTCACTTTTTGAGTAGCCTAAATCTAGTTTTAAATTGGAAGAAATGAATTTAAAATAATAATCCAACTTAGAGTTGATACTTATAAATGCTCTATCCTTGATTAGGATTCTTTCTGACTGTGTATATTTTTGCTCAATAATGGTATTAGAAGAAAAGAAATCATGATTTTTGCTATACATAACAAACGTATTTGCAAAAAAGCGATCGCTCCAGTTCCCTAATTGATAGTTAAAAACTAAACTTGAAGTCTCCAATTGATTAAAATTTCCAGTTCCCTTAGAAAAGGTTCGAAATCCAGTCAAAACAAAATCACTATAAACATCTAAAAGTCTTACATTGTTAGTGTTATATGAGTAAGAAGATGTAATTTTATTCTTGTCATTTATTTTCCAATCCAATCCAATACTTGGATTGATAAAAAATGGTTTTTGACTTCTTGATAAACCATCGTTTTTCAATGTGTTAAACAATTGATGAACATTAAGTTTTCCAATTAATGCAAAATCAGTAATTTTAAATCGGTATTTACTTTTAAAATATAAATTGTTGACTTGATAAATGCTTATGTTTTGATAACCATTAGGTGTATCTAAAACAGTATCATCCTCCAAAAGAGAAAAAGCTGTTGTTAAGTTGTCTTTTCTATATTCATTACCTAGTTGCAGCTCCAACAAATGGTCATTTGTCATTCTATTTAACAAATGTGCATTAAAGCCTGTAAATAGCATCTGGTTAGTATTTTGCTGTGTCACTTTATTAGCATTACTCATGCTAGGGAATAAATCTTGATAAAAAAACTGGTTAATACTATAGTTTTGCGGTGTTTTCTCATCAATAAATCGCCCTGTAAGTAAGAACACTTTCTTGTCCTTAAACTTATTGATATAGCTTATTTTTTGGTCAAAAAGCGTATTGTTGTGTTTTAAGTTTTCAATAGTGGAGTTGCCATTAAATGCCAAATTGGAAGCATCATTAAAATTACCATTATTGTATTTGGTGATAGCTTCAATCATTTTGGTCTTGGAAATATTATGGGTAACATCCAGTTTTCCAAAGGCAATTTTGTTTTTATTACGAAGTTTATAGTTTTCGGTATTGATAAAGTTTGTGCCATTGGCAGTAACATCATCAATAGTGTTTCTAAAAAAATTAGTTTCGTCCCAATTAAAAAACCCAAGTGTTTTTATTTTTAATTTTTTGGTTGGATTAAAAATGGCATTAAGCGACACCAACTCTGCATTGTTAAAATTAGTTCTAGTTTTTTTAAAGCTTAAATTTAAGGCAGATAGATTTAGTAAATCGTTTACTTGTTGGTTATCGCCAATACTTGCTGGCTCGTTAATTCTAAATGGTCTTACTAAATGGGCAACGTCTCCTGTGGCATCATACCCAACAGTGTTTAAGTTGGTCAAAAAATAATATTTGTTTTTTTTGCCAAAGTTCATCAAGTTTCCTTTAAGCTCATAAAAACTATTGTTGCCAATGCTTGTTTCTATGTTTCCAAACCAAATACGTTTCGATTTTTCGTCCAGTTTTAGGTTTAAAGCCACCTTGTCACTTTCCTCAATATCTTTTAGCAGCCTGTTGTTGGAAAAATTTCGTAAGACCTCTACTTCTTCTATAGGGTAAGCAGGCATGTTTTTGGAAAGTATTTTATAGCCTTTCTCAAAAAGATCATCGCCATCTATCATGAGTTTTTCAATTTCTTGATTGCCTACTTTTATGGTGCCTCGGTCATCTACTTGTAAACCAGGTATTTTTTTGAGTAAATCTTCTACCGTTTGCTCTGTACCATTTAAAAAGTATTCGGTTTTAAAACTAATGGTGTCTTTTTTTACCGAAATTGGCCGCTCTGCTTGAATAATAACTTCATCCAAAAACATTGGCTCTTCTCTTAAAAAAACATCCATATTAATTTCTTTTTGACCTGCTTTTATTTTTATGGGAATCGTCTTACGTTCATAACCCAATGATGAGAAGGTGAGGTTAAAGGCTTCTGTTTTATCTGTTTTTAGAGTGTACCTTCCATTTGTGTTAGTGTAAGTATATGAAAGGATTGACTTGTTTAAGCTGTCTTTTAAAATAATATTAGCAGAGTTAAGAGGCGTGTTATTTTCACCAAATACAACTCCTTTTATAGTCGTTTGAGAAAATAAATTAGATAAAGCTAGTAGCCATAAAATTAATATTAGGTTTAATTTTCTTCCCATTCATAGATTATTTCCCTTTGAGATGTGCGTGGAGGCATTTGCAACTTAAACACAGTATTACTTCTAGGCATTTTAGATTTCAACATTTCTTCTCTTTCTTTAAAAATTTTTGGTTTTAATTTAATAAATTCCTTAAGCGTTATATAAGAGACTTCTTTAGGATAATTAATTTGTATTGACTCCCCAAGTTTTATTTTTTTTGCTCTAAAATAAATTTCATTTTTACTATCACGTGCTTCCATAATTATTCCAGGTAGTCCCTGAAGTTTCCATGGGCCAAAAGGCAGAGTTAATTTGTTGGCAAACCATACCGTATATGTTCTACCTCTAAAATAGCCTTCAGCTTTTTGACATTCGATGTTATTCAATAATTTAAATTCATTTTTAATATTCCATGTAATTCTTGGGATTGCTTCTTGTGTTACATACACTTTTTTAAAAAGTGTAACATTGCTTAATAAGTCATTAGAATCGAGATTTATATAATTAGTAGGTCTCTTTTTTGATTCTGAAATTAAGTCTATTTCATTATCATTCACTTCCTCAGCAATAGTACTATTACCAGATTTTAATAATGTAAATTTAGATTGGTTGCGAGTAAATTCTAGAACACCTGTAGTTTCGTAGGTTATCCCGCGATTTGTATGATAGGCATACTCAATGTATCCAGAGTTTTGTGCATTAACAGATAATGAAACTATAAAAAAAACTATAAAAAAACGCATCTTCATTTATTGGTTATATTATATGAACTCTTGATTAAAATAATCAAGAGTTCATAGTTTGCTATTCCATTAGCATCATTTCAGCCATCATCCGAGCACCTGCTTGAGCAAGTTCGCAATCTCCATCGTTATCTGTCCAAGTTGCACTTGCAGCCAGCTCTCCATCTATGTATATGTTTACTGTTATAGTGCAAATATCTGCTATAAACTTTATAGTTTCAGTTTTTTCAATATTTAGTATTTTTGCATTCTCATTGATATTATTAGCAAATACAAACGTACCTACAAGCATAAAAGCTAAGGCAAAAAATAATTTTCTCATAATTTCTAAAATTTTGGTTGGTTATATAATAATATACCAACTGGTTAAACAATACATGTTAACAGTCTTTTTAGAAACAGTCTAGATTTAACAGTCAAAATAGTTACAAAATAACAGTCCAAATTTTGTAATTGCGCTCACAATTAGTTTAAGGGAGAAAAAAACAAGCGCTTGCTATAGATTAATCTTACATTGTCTTTAACCTTAATTTTGAAGACTGTTAAAAATCAAAAATATTAGCTTCAGACATTTCAAATGTAAAAAAAAAAAAACAGAATAAAACAAAATATTCTTACAAATCTTTCAACAATAGATTGATTGTTAGATATTTATACTTGTGAGGTGTGATTATTACTCAATACTACGGTTTTTCCGTCATTACGAGGAACGTAGTGACGAAATAATCTTTTAAATGGTAACTAAAAGTGGCAGATTACTTCACTCACTTCGTTCGGGTATTATCAACCAAAATATATTTTGATTTCAATAATATTCGCAATGACGGAAGCATGAAAGCGATTCTTGTCTTCACAGGATTTTAACCACCAATAGTAATCATACTCCTATTTTTGCCATGTAAATCAGGTGCTTCTAGTTTCTCCATAGTATCCATACCACCACGGATTTTAAGTTTTGATTGCACTGCTTTTTGAATCATTGGTGTAATGTCTTTACCTTCACGTAATGGCGTTAATAAATCCGATTCTCCAGCCGAAAACAAGCAGTTTTTTAAACGACCATTTGCAGTTAGCCGAATACGATTGCAAGAGTCACAAAACGGATTAGTAACGGAGCTTATAATTGCAAAAGAGCCTTTATAACCGTCAATTTTATAATTTTTTGAGGTATCGTTTGGTGCATCTTGTAATCGAATTATTTGAGATTCTTTAAAACTCGAATTAACATAATCCATTACTTCAGCATAGGACACCATTTTTCCTTTATCCCATTTATTACCATCAAAAGGCATAAACTCTATAAAACGAACAGAAATAGGCAAGTCCTTGCTGAGGTTAATAAAATCGATTATTTCATTATCGTTAAACCCTTTAATCAACACTGCATTTAGCTTTACATTAAAACCTTCTTGTATGAGTAAATGCATATTTTTAACTACCTTTTCAAAATCGTTTCGACGCGTAATCTCTTTGAATTTAACAGCATCTAAAGAGTCTAAACTCACATTAAGGTTCATAATGCTGCATTCCTTTAGTAGGTCTATGTAACGGTCAACTATGACTGCATTAGTTGTCATGGAAAGCTCCACAGGAAGAGATGCTAACTTTTTTAGAATAACATCTACATCACGTCTTACTAGTGGCTCGCCCCCAGTTAATCTAATTTTGGTTACACCATAATCTACAAAGGTTTTTGCTATGGAATAAATCTCATCAAAATTCATGATATGAGATCGAGGTGATAATTGAATCCCTTCTGCAGGCATACAATAGGTGCATCGTAAGTTGCATAATTCGGTTAGTGAAATACGTAAATAAGTATGTTCACGTCCAAATGAATCTTGTAATATTTTTTTATTTTGTGTCATATACTAATTAACATTTCTAATTACCTACCCTTTGGGGAGGTCAGAATTGCCATTAAGCAATTCTGGGTGGGGCTTAATCGTGTCTTGCTCCTTTTAAAACTCCGAATACATGTAGAACTGAAGGAAATATAGCATCCATGGATTCTTTAGCTCCATTGGTTGATCCTGGTAATGCCAAAATTAATGTGTTTTCTATCGTTCCTGCAACGCTTCTTGATAGCATAGAGTATGGTGTTCGATTTTGTCCATAACTTCTTATAGCTTCTTCAATTCCAGGGATGGTTCTTTCAATAATATCTTCTAGTGCTTCAGGTGTTACATCGCGTTTAGATAGTCCAGTACCACCAGTAAAAATAACCATATCAATACCTTGTGATACATAGTTTTTTGTTTTCTCTTGAATCACCTGTTTTTCATCAGGAATAACGATGTAATCAGAAATCATCACATTGCTTTCTTCTAATTTTGCAATTACTGCCTTTCCTGCTTTGTCTTCTTTTTGACCTGCTGAAATAGTATCAGAACATACAATAACTGCGGCTTTAAGTTGATCTCTAAAACGGTTTTTGAAACTGGATTTCCCGCCTTTTTTCTTTAAAAGTTTAATATGATGAATCTCTACACCTTTATCAATAGGTTTGAGCATGTCGTACATATTCAACGCGACGATACTTGCTCCATGCATCGCCTCAACTTCAACACCTGTTTTGTAAATGGTTTTTATAGTACAGATAATGGTAATTTCCAGCCCGTTTATGTCATAGTCAATTGCAGTGTATTCAATTGGCAAAGGATGACAATCTGGTAATAATTCAGGCGTTTTTTTTACACCTAATAAACCAGCAGCTTTACTCATAGCAAAGACATTTCCTTTTGGGACTGAATCGTTATTAATAGCGTCAATGGTGTCTTGTTTACTCACTTTTACTATGGCTTGCGCAGAAGCTTCACGAAGAGTGTTTGATTTATGTGTTATATCTACCATGTTTAACGATTTATTTTCCATTGGTGAGTACTGTCTTCAAAAATTTCTTTACCATATACTGGAACCTTTGCTTTTATTTCTTCAACCACATATTCTAAGGCTTTAAAAACCTCTATTCGTCTTGGGGAGGATACAAATACGAACAAGCAAATTTCTCCAGTTTTTACCGTCCCTAAACTGTGATAAATATGCATACATGTTAAATTAAATTTAGAAAATGTTGCTTCACGTATATCATGAAATTTTGCATTTGCCATATCCTCATAAGCAGTATATTCTATTGCAGAAACAGATTTGCCATCTATATCATCAGCTCTTACTTGGCCCAAAAAAATGTTGTGTGCTCCAATCGATGTTTTGCTTTGGTGTTTTGCTATAGACTCAGCTATAAACTCTGAAGAAATATAACCTTCTTTAAACACATTTTTTGGTTTTCTTTCTTTTGTCATAGGGATGTTTTTAATTGTTCAATAATTGCTGCAGCACCTTCTATTAAGCTGAAGCTGTTTAATATGTTATGTTTTTCTAGAATTTCGACCGCTGTTTTACTTCTAATACCTGATTGACAGAAAATAACAATTGTTTTAGTTGTTGAGATTTCGCCAATTCTAGATATTAAATTATGTAAAGGTATTTGAACGCAATTATTTAGTTCAACTTTTGGCTCTTCATGAAACTCTCTAACGTCTATAAACTGAATGTTTTCAAACTTATTTAAATCCTTTAATGACGCATTTTTTGAGCTACAGTTAAAGTTGAACTCTTGTGTTTGGAATTTTTCTTCTCTAGATAAAACTTTGTCAATTTCAGAATCTGATTTTTTGATTTTCAAAGTATAGGTTTCGCTAGTTTTTGAATTATAGCAAAACAATTTCCCAGATAACACACCAGTGAATCCTAATATTATTTTTAATACCTCGTTAGCTTGCAGGGTTCCTATAATTCCAGGAAGCACACCTAGTACACCAACTTCTGAACAATTCGCAACTGAACCTTCTTTTGGAGGTGATGGGAACAAGCATCTATAACTTGGGCCATTTTTATAGTTGAATACAGATACTTGACCTTCGAACTTGTAAATAGCACCATAAACAATAGGCTTATTTGTAATGATTGCAGCATCATTAATTAGGTAACGCGTTTCAAAATTATCAGTACCATCTACAATAATATCATAATCATTGAACAACTTTAATGCGTTTTGTGGTGTTAAAGCTTCATTATAAGCATGGACTTCTATGGTTGGATTTAAATCTTCTAGACGTTCTTTAGCTGCTAAAGCCTTATTTGTTTTTAAAGATGAAGTTCCAAATAAAATTTGACGTTGTAAATTAGATTCTTCTACAGTATCAAAATCTATAACACCAATAGCACCAACACCAGCTGCAGTTAAATATTGTAAGATTGGACAGCCTAAACCTCCAGCACCAACAACCAAAACTTTTGCATTAGATATTTTGTTTTGACCTTCTTGACCAACATCTGATAAAATAATATGTCTGTTATATCTACTCACGGCTTATCCTCCTGAAAAAGGTGGTAATAATGCTATTTCTGGGTTTGTAATGTTACTTTCATTTGAAACAATTTCATGGTTTTGAGCAACTTTAAAATCTTTCTGTCTTAACGAAGGATATTTAACATAAAGTTCTTCTAAAAGCTCTGACACTTGTGATTTAGAAAACTCAAAGGTTTCTTCTCCACAATTAGTAACTTCGGCTATGAGCCCAAAATATTTAATTTGTAATTGCATTAAATTCTTCTTTGGTATTAATATTTTTAATAGCTGAGGATAAATTATCATCAAGCTTTATGGTTTTAGTTTTAAGTTGAGACGCGGCAAATCGCACTCTTCTTTCGCCTTTGTTTAACAATGTTTCAATGGTTTGCTTACATGTTTTATTATAAAGTGCAGTTAAAGGCATTGTTTTTTTATAACTTTCTAATTGAACGAGATCAACACATTTTTCATGATTTTCAATTAATTGCTGTAAAACTTCAGAAGTAATTAAAGGCACATCACAACTCACCACAAGATTATAATCTGTTTTAGAATGCTGTAAGCCTGAATATATTCCAGCTAGAGGACCTGCATCTTTAATTATGTCTTGTATCCTTTCAACTCCAAACGAGCTATGATTTGGATTATCACTTACAATAACAATATCGGTAACCAAAGGTTTCATAGCGTCAATAATGTGCTGAATAAACGCTTTTTCTTTTAACAATAATGTGCCTTTATCAGCTCCCATTCTGGAACTTTTTCCGCCTGCTAATATGATACCTGTTAGGTTATTTTTATTAATCATTTAAACAAAAAATAATTTTATAGATGCAATTATTAATACAGATGCTAGAAGGTATCTTAACAAACCATTGTTAAATTTTCTGCTTCCATGATAGCTTCCTAAAAAGCCTCCAATTAAGGCAATTCCAGCCAAAATAAACGAATCTGAAGCAATATGAACACCACTACTTATTTGACCAACTAAAGCCGAAGCGGAGTTTACCCAAATAAATAGCGCAGAAACAGCAGCAGCTTCTTTCATTTTTCCCCAATGCAGCAGCAAAATTATTGGAGTTAAAATAATGCCTCCACCAACACCAATTAATCCTGAAAAAAACCCAATTACACCACCAACAATAATCCCTTGCCAAATTTTCACTTTATTAATAGTGTTGCTCTCCCTACCAATAACATTAAGCATTTTTAGAATAGCAAAAATTAAAAGCACTGCTAGAATCTTCTTGTAAATAGACGCGTCTACTTCAATGATTCCACCAATAAATGCCATTGGAATTGATGCTATAGCAAATACAAGAAACAATCTTTTATTAAAATATCCAGCTTTATAGTAATGATATGATGCGATACCAGCGACAAATACATTTAGTAAAAGAGCTGTAGGCTTCATGGTTTCTGGGGCAAAAGAGAATAGCGCCATGAGTGCCAAATAACCACTTGCGCCACCATGGCCAACACTAGCATATAAAAAAGCTACTATTGGTAATATGAGAAAAAACAGCCATATGTTTTCTATATCAAAAATCATGATATAGTTGTTTTTTCATTTCTTTATCTAAAAACTCCCAACAGTTTTGATTAATAGTGTCAAATGCATCAATTAAATTTCTCCCATAATCTGTTAATTTTGCACCACCACCACCTTTACCACCAATACTAGTTGTAACTACAGGATTTTGAGAACGAGAGTTTAAAGCATCTATTAATGACCATGCTTTTTTATAAGACATTTTTAAAGACTTTGCTGCTTTTGATAATGAACCTGTTTCTTCAATAGCTTTAAGCAATGCTACGCGTCCTTCTCCGAGCAGTATATTATCATCTGCTTCTATCCAAATACGACTTTTAATTTTATACTTCATATCAACTAATTTGTTGGTAATAACAACACTTCAACAGCATCATTAACGGCAATTTTATTAAGATTTTCTGGGACATATACAAGCGCATTTGCTAAGGCAAATGTATGTATCATTGAAGAGTTTTGACCTTCAAGAATTTCCACTTGATTGTTATTATAAATAGCCTTTAAAAACTGTGCGCGATCTCCTTTTTTTATAAAGTTAGAAGTAGATTTAGCTGTTGTTTTTGGCAATTCAAAATGTTCATTTCCAGATAATCTTTGTAAAGCAGTGTTTACATAAACATAAAAACAACTAAGTGCTGAAGCTGGATTTCCAGGAAGAGCAAATACAAAAGCGTTGTCTTTTTTTCCAAAAAACAAAGGTTTTCCTGGTTTTTGCTTGACTTTATAAAAGAGTTGCTCAACACCAATATCTAACAAAGCTTTCCCAACAAAATCATAATCTCCAACAGATATTCCACCAGACACCAAAACCATTTCATTATTAGAAATCGCGTTTTGCAACACATTGTAAGTGCTTTGATAATCATCTCCTACAGTCGTAATCTTCACATTCATATAGCCTAAATTTCTTAAAGCAGAAGACAGCATAATAGCATTGCTTTCATAGATTTGACCATACTTAAGCGATTCTCCAGCTTTTGCTAATTCATTACCTGTAACTATTAAAACAATAGAGAGAGGCTTATTAACCATCACCTCAGTAATGCCAAGAGATGTTAAAAAGCCAATTCCCGCAGGCGTTAGTTTAGTGCCTTTATGTAAGGCGATATCTCCTTTTTTAGTCTGTTCGCCTAATGGTCTTATGTTTGCATTTAAATTTATTGGCTTATTTGCTGTAAGGGTATTATTATTAACAGAAACATGTTCTTGAATAATAATAGCATTGGCAGTATCTGGAACAGGAGCTCCAGTAAAAATACGTACCACTTCTCCTGAAATTAATATTGGTTGGTGTGAATCACCAGCTTTTACTTCATCGATTATTTTGTATTGGTTAGAATCATGCATATTAACAGCATAACCATCCATTGCAGACTGCCTAAATGGAGGCATATTAATAGAGGAAAAAACATCTTTAGCTAAAGTGAACCCTAAACAATCACTTAAAAGCTTACTTTCACTAATATTTAATGGCTTAACGTTCTCTTTAACTATTGAGATTGCCTGTTGTATTGAAATCATTTTATCGCTATATCTTATCAAAGATAACGACAAAAAGTAGGACAAACAAAAATTATAATTTAATACCTAAGCCAACACTAATATTTGAAGAAAATTGAGACCCTCCAGAAGGTGTTATATTATCATGATAATAATCAAAAAGAGTATAAAGACTTAATACTTTGCTTAAGGGGACGTCAATTTTTAATTGTTCTAGAATTCTGAAATCTGAAAAATCTTTATAAAGCGGTTGAAAATATACTGTGTTCGTTATATCAACATTGCTTTCGGCAATAGTAGCTGAAATAGATAAATATGTGCTATTTCTATGATTATATTCTTTAATGTTGAAAGCATCACCTTTTTCTTCTTCGTACATGTAAGCATTTCCTAAATATAGCCTTACCATCTCTTTAGATACAAGCTTAAAGCGTAAGCCAGCACCAATTAAGTTTCGAGAATTTATTTCTAACAATTGATTGTTTTGACTCTGCACAAAAGCTTCAAACCTAAATAAATTGGATAGTTTGTGATTGTATCTTAAATGTAAAAACCATGTGTTTTGAAAATCTTGAGCTTCCGATCTAATTAAATTGTAATTACCTAATAAGAAATAGATTTTCTTAAGATCTTTTGATTTTACTTGAGTGGAAAGACTACTTCCAATGCGATAAATATAGTCACCATCGTAATTGTCATAGCTAAATGAAAAATCACCTCTTAAAACAAATCTTATAGAGTCTGTTTGCATTCTTTTGGATTCAATATTTACAAGTTGTGCATTAGAAAAAGTTGTAAATAAAAGAGCGATTAGAAGAAAGAATTGTTTTATCATGTTGGTTGGTTTGAGGATTAAATATAATTAAATATTAATTTATTAATTTTGAATAACTCAAATCAGTATGTTATGTTAGATAATTTTTGGTTCAATGTTCAATATGGCATTAATCACGTATTAGATATCAATGGTTACGACCATGTGCTTTTTTTAATGGTTCTTACCGTTCCTTATGTTTTTAAAGATTGGAAACGTGTTTTAATTTTAGTGTCAACTTTCACCTTAGGACACACACTTTCACTTGTTTTAGCAGCCTACGATATTGTTAGTATTAATGGCGTTTTAGTAGAGTTTTTAATCCCAGTTACTATACTTATAGTTGCGCTTTACAATATATTTACCGCAGGAAAAAAGGGTAAGGAACAAAAAATAGGTGTCTTGTTTTTTTCAACGTTATTTTTTGGAATCATTCATGGTCTTGGATTCGCAAGAGAATTTAAAATGTTTATGGGGAAATCTGACGAAAAATTAATGCCTCTTATAGAATTTGCATTAGGTATTGAAATTGCACAGGTAATTATTGTTTTTGTTGTCCTCTTTCTAGGGTTCTTTACGCAAACCATTTTTAGATTTTCGAGACGCGATTGGATGATGGTGCTATCTGCAATTGTTGTAGGCTTAGTAATACCTATGCTTATAGAAAGCGATATTTTTTCTTAATTTATGATATCATTATAAAAGTTTTGTAAAACTTTAACGTTAGTTAGAGCAAGCAGATATTAGATATGTACATATAATCGTTACATTTGATGTTCTATTGTGTTTAAAGAAGATTCAAGAAAATTCATGTCAGAGAAAAAACAATTAAAATATGATAAAGCCTATCTACGTATGGCTCAAGAATGGGGGAAATTGTCCTATTGTGAACGTAAAAAAGTTGGCGCAATTATTGTGAAAGATAGAATGATAATCTCTGATGGTTATAATGGAACACCAACAGGATTTGAAAATTTTTGTGAAGATGATGAAGGCTATACAAAATGGTATGTATTGCATGCCGAAGCTAATGCCATTTCTAAAGTAGCTTCATCTACACAGTCTTGTAATGGAGGAACACTTTACATAACATTATCTCCGTGCAAAGAATGCAGTAAATTGATACATCAAGCAGGAATTGTTAGAGTTGTGTATAGTAAAGCTTATAAAGATGATTCTGGGATTAGTTTTTTAGAAAAAGCAGGAATTGATGTAAAACTTGTTAGTGAATTAGAAGAATGAATATTCAAAAAAAATATTTACCAATAATTATTAGTGTAGCGATTGCATTAGGCATATTTATAGGTGGAAAATTAAGTTTTACCGATAAATCTGATAGGCTTTTTACTTCCAATTCTAAAAAAGATAAAATCAATAGACTTATAGACTACATAGACTTTGAATATGTAGATGAAGTAAATACAGATAGTATTGTAGATGTAACTGTAAATCGAATACTAGACAATCTCGATCCGCATTCAACTTATATTCCAAAGAAAGATCTTGAAAAAGTAACCAATAATATGAAAGGAGATTTTGTTGGTATTGGTGTGAGTTTTTACATGTATAGAGATTCTGTAACAGTTATTAGATCATTAGAAGGTGGCCCAAGTAAAAACGCTGGGATTAAAGGAGGTGATAGAATAGTTATTGCAGATGGGGATTCCATTTTTGGACCAAATTGGAGCAACGATGATATTTTAGCCAAGTTAAAAGGGGAGAAAAATACAAAAACTAACCTTAAAGTTTATAGGAGAGGCGAACCAGAATTACTTAATTTTAAAGTAAAACGTAGTGAAGTACCGCTTAAAAGTGTGGATGCATCTTATATGTTGTTAGATGATTTAGGATATATAAAAGTGAATCGTTTTGCCGAATCTACTTATAAAGAATTCAAAAAGGGGCTAGATAAATTACAAGATCAAGGAGCTACAAAACTAGTTTTAGACTTAAGAGATAATCC
>Ga0209345_10003800_pt1 | contig 15218 bp, 13 predicted proteins | sample Cruoilmetagenom7_FD_187294 | JGI IMG/M metagenome (GOLD analysis project Ga0209345, IMG submission 187294) | Oil polluted marine microbial communities from Coal Oil Point, Santa Barbara, California, USA - Sample 7 (SPAdes) (version 2) | ecosystem: Environmental > Aquatic > Marine > Oil seeps ... | reverse complement strand
AGAATCCATCAGGGCTGAACTTATTGACATTATTTTCTGGTATACTATTACACAAGTTTATGTTTTTAACAGATTCTTTCTTTACGACCTCTTATCTGTGAGTTTTTCATGGTTTAATCAGATTATACCTGCTGCCGTACATATTAGTTGAATAGTTCCATAAAAAGAAAGACTCTCTTTCTTCCTCCGGCTTTATGTAAAATTAAAATTGTGTTGACAAATCCTTCAATATTTAGGATATTACAAGTTTTAGAAATTTATCTACAAACAATATATGATGCGTTGTTTTTAAGGAGGCTATGTATGTACGCCATTATAAATACAGGTGGTAAACAATATAGAGTATGCGAGGGTGATCTCTTAAAGGTTGAGAAAATTACCGGTGACGTGGGAAGCCAGATTTCGTTTGACAGGGTTCTAATGGTTTCAAACGGTGAAAGTGTTGATATAGGGCAGCCTGTCCTTTCCAATGTCCAGGTGGAAGGGCATATTGTGGAACAGGGTAAGGCTAAGAAAATTATTGTTTTTAAATACAAAAAACGGAAGAGATATCGTAGAAAGAACGGTCACCGCCAGCAGTTTACTGCTGTTATGATCGACAGCATTAAGCAGGGGTAAAATCAGAACTTAGTCGATTCATGAAGACAATCTTTATAAAATGAATTCAGCCAGACTTTGCAACACCTGGTTATTATTGGAAAACAGACTTTTTACGAAACGATCATATATTCAGGAAAGTGGAAAAAAATAATATACCCATCCTGCTTGCTTTTTAGCCGTCTTCTGTGTTCCGTCAACAGTTACATCGAATAACTATGCACCTGTTGACGCGCCTTGAATATGACTAAAAATTCGGCGCAATTTGGGTATGTTATTTTTTTTCAATTCCCTCATTTTAAAGCATAAGAGAGTATAAAAGATGGCACATAAAAAAGCAGGCGGCAGTTCTAAAAACGGTCGCGACAGTAACGGGCAGAGGCGGGGAATAAAACGATACGGTGGAAATATCGTCAAGGCCGGAAATATTCTGGTTCGTCAGGTTGGGACCAGGATTCATCCGGGAAATAACGTGGGGATGGGCAGGGATTATACTCTGTTCGCCCTGGTCGACGGTACAGTAACATACGAGCGTTTTGGTAAAACACGTAAAAAAGTAAGTGTTTATGCCCAGTGAAATTCGTTGATGAAGTAATCGTTGATGTCAGGTCCGGTAATGGTGGAAAGGGCTGTGTCAGTTTTAGAAGAGAAAAATTTATCCCCCGGGGTGGACCGGATGGTGGAGACGGCGGCAGGGGGGGGCATGTTGTTTTAAAGACCTCCTCAGGCATGCGTACTCTGTACAGATTCAGGCATAACAGATTTTTAAAGGCTAAAAACGGGGTCCACGGGCAGGGCAAAAATAAAACTGGAAAACAGGGGGATGACCTTGTCGTAGAAATACCCGCTGGAACAATTGTCTCCAATGCAGAAACAGGGCAGATTATTAAGGACTTTACCGAAGCAGGGGAAAGTATAATAATCGCAACAGGGGGTAGAGGCGGTCAGGGTAATGCCAAGTTTAAATCATCCAGGCACCGGTCCCCCAGATTTGCCCAGGACGGTGAACCCGGCGAAGGTTTTATCCTGAAGTTTGAGCTTAAACTTCTGGCAGATGTTGGGATTGTCGGGCTTCCAAATGCAGGTAAATCTACCCTTATCTCCATGGTTTCTTCGGCCCGGCCTAAAATAGGGAGCTATCCATTTACAACCCTTACCCCTAATCTGGGAATGCTTTATGCCGAATTCGGAGAGCCTGTTGTTTTTGCAGACATACCTGGCCTGATAGAGGGGGCCCATACAGGAACAGGGCTTGGAATCAGTTTTTTAAAACATATTGAACGGACACGTATCCTCATCCATCTAATAGATGCGTCAGATGTGGATATTACAGATTCCGGGACTCTTGATATTAAAAAAATACTTTCAGCATATAATACAGTCTGCACGGAACTTGCCAGGTACAGCAAAAAGCTCGAAGGTAAATATCAAATTATCGCTTTAAACAAAATGGATCTCCCCTTGGCAAAGGAATCTGCTGAAATTTTTCGAAAAGCCATCCCCGATAAGAAAGTTTCGTTAATTTCGGCTGCCACCCGGGAGGGGGTCGATGACTTGATAGCAGCAACAATAAAAGCCCTGGAATATGTTAATGAATAACGATCAGACCCCATATTTTACCACGGCAAAACGTATTGTGGTAAAGATCGGCAGTGGAGTACTCACCGAAAGAAACGGTTTAAACCTCAATATAATAAAATCAATTTCAAAACAGATTTCCATATTAATCGACAGGGGTATTGAGGTTATTCTGGTATCCTCCGGCGCAATGGCTTCAGGAACAAAAAAAATCGGCCTTTTGCAAAGACCCGTCGATATTCCAGGTAGGCAGGCAGTTGCCGCAGTGGGCCAGGCCGGTTTGATCATGGAATATGAAAAAAGTTTTAACACCCACGGGAAAAAGGTTGCCCAGATACTCCTCACACGGGAAGATCTTTCCAGTAGAAAAAGATACTTAAACGCCAGAAATACCTTAAACACCCTTTTGGCATGGCAGGTTTTGCCTATTATAAATGAAAATGATACTGTGGCGGTTGAGGAGATCAGGTTTGGAGATAATGATAATCTTGCGGCCTTGATATCCCTCCTTCTGGATGCAGATTTGCTGATAAGCCTGACAGATATTGACGGGCTTTATGACAGTGACCCGCGGTCAAATCCTGCTGCTCGACTGATTCCCGTTGTAAATAAAATTACCAGAAAAACAGAATTGCTGGCGAGTGAAATTCCAGGAGCCCTGGGTGCCGGAGGAATGCTAAGTAAAATAAAAGCGGCAAAAAAGGTGACCAGCGCAGGCATTCCCATGATAATTGTGAAAGGGGAAAAAGAAGATATTTTGATAAAACTTTTTTCCAATGAAAAGCATGGAACTTTTTTTATCCCAAAGGAAAAAAAACTTGCAAGCCGTAAAAGCTGGTTAGCATATACAGTAAAGCCTGCGGGTGTTATAAAAATTGATGATGGTGCAGCTGAAGCCATTCAAAAGATGGGGAAGAGCCTGCTCCCATGCGGTATTATAGAGATTGAAGGAGATTTTGGAGTTGGAGCGGCTGTCAGGCTTCAGGCTTCAGGAGAAATATTGGGCACAGGTCTTGTTAATTACAGCGCATCTGATATCAGAAATATAATGGGGCGCAAAGCCTGTGACATTCTCCACTCTACCGGGAGCAAACCTTATAATGAAATCGTTCACAGGGATAATCTTGTTATAACATCTGAATAGGAACACTGGTGACTGTCTAATACGTTTTGTTTGTTATTATTCGTAATACATTAATCTTCAGTCGGCGGATTTGTGTAATGTTTGCCCGAATTTATTGAGAAGTTTCGTAAAATGGAGAACAAAAATGTCAATTGAGTCAACCATTGTGCAAATGGCAGAAGCCGCCCGAGCCTCTTCTTTTGAAATTGCAAAATTATCTTCTGCAAAAAAAAATCAGGCTTTGTATAATATTGCTGAAATTCTGGATAAGGAAGCATCTTTTATAAAGAATGAGAATAATAAGGATCTCATCCTTGCAAAGGAGAAAAATCTTCCAGGGGCAATGATCGACAGGCTCACTATTTCAGATGTCACCATAAAATCGATGGCCGATGGATTAAGGGAGGTGGCCAGCCTTGAAGATCCTGTGGGGGCCATAAGGGGCAAAAAAATAAGGCCAAACGGCCTGGAAGTATCCCGCATGCGCATCCCCCTTGGTGTAATAGGGATTATTTATGAATCAAGGCCCAATGTCACCGTGGATGCCGCAGGTTTATGTCTGAAGGCTGGAAATGCAGTGGTACTCCGTGGAGGCTCTGAAGCCCTTAACTCCAATCGTGCTTTAACGGATCTGACAGGAAAGGCCCTCTTAAAAGCTGGTCTTCCTGAAGCTGTTGTTCAACTTGTGCCGGTGAGGGAGAGGGCGGCTATCAATATCCTTTTAAACCAGCACGAATTGATCGATCTGATTATCCCCAGGGGGGGAGAGGGATTAATCCGGTTTGTTGCGCAAAACTCAAAAATACCTGTGCTGAAACACTATAAGGGTGTTTGCCATGTATATGTTGATGAAGGTGCAGATCTTGAAACAGCAAAGAATATTTGCTTTAATTCAAAAGTGCAGCGTCCAGGCGTATGCAATGCCATGGAGACAATGCTAGTACATAAATCAGTGGCAAAAGAATTTCTCCCAGCCGTAGAAAAACTTTTTTCAGATGCAGGAGTCGAAATAAGAGGCTGTGGGGAGACATGCCGCATACTTGCAAATGCAAAAAAAGCCCAGGAAGAGGACTGGCCTGCCGAGTACCTTGACCTTATCCTTGCTGTAAAGGTTGTGCCTGATATGTCGGGAGCCATGGAACATATAAAAAAATATGGATCGAATCATACTGAGACAATCGTGACATCTGATTATAAAAGGGGAAGACGATTTGTTCGTGAAGTCGATTCATCGGTTGTTTTGGTAAATGCCTCAACCCGTTTTAATGACGGGTTTCAGCTTGGCCTGGGAGCCGAAATAGGGATCAGCACATCAAAGCTCCATGCTTTTGGCCCCATGGGTTTGGAAGAATTGACCACGACCAAGTTTATTGTTTTAGGCGACGGTCAAATAAGGGAGTAGTAAAATCACTCTTTCTTTAAATTAAAACCACCCCCCACTTTTGTGATGAAAGGTACAAGCCCCGAAAAGATTAAAAATACCAGTATGCGCATAGGACTCTTTGGGGGGACTTTTAATCCCATTCATTGGGGGCACCTCCACGCTGTTAAAAAAATTCAGGATATATTCCGATTTGATAAAATATATCTTATTCCTTCTGCTTTACCGCCACATAAAGAATTGTCCGAAGTTGTCTGTGCTAAAAACCGTATGGAGATGATACAGCTTGCCCTTGCTGAAAAATCCTTTTTGAAAGCTATAACTCCCTCCAATGTTGAACTCAAACGTGGCGGAGCATCTTACACCATAGATACTGTATCCTATTTTAAATCGATTTTACCTGACAAATCCAGGTTCTATTTTATCCTGGGGATAGATGCATTCCTTGAAATTGATACGTGGAAATCGTATATTCAGCTTTTTGATCTTGTCTCTTTTATTGTAATGACACGCAGCGATTCTGTTAATAAAGAGGTCTCAGATATGGAGGACAGGTTAAAAAAATATATTAAATCAACCATATCAGATTCCTATAGATTCTCTCCTGAAGATTCACTCTTTTTTCATACTGAAAAAAAACCTGTATTTATTACTGATGTGGAACCTAAAAAAATATCATCAACCATGATCCGTGAATTGATCAAACAAAAAAAAAGTATTAATAATTTTCTCCCTGGAAATGTGAAAAATTATATCAGGGATAAAGGACTATATTTATGACACTATCACCTGAGTCAGACTCATCACTTGAAACTTTTATTAAGGCTGTATCCGAAAAAAAAGCTTCTGACATTGTTTCCCTTGATATGCGTGAGCTGATCTCCATAGCAGACACCTTTATAATCTGCACAGGAAACTCAAACCGCCATGTAACTGCAATTGCGGAATCTATACATTTTAATCTTAAACAACAGGGGATTAAACCTTTACGCATGGAGGGCTTAAAGGAGGGTCACTGGGTAATTATAGACTACGGGGATGTAGTCATCCATATTTTTTACGAACCTGTGCGTAAATTTTATGATATTGAAAGCCTTTGGGCAGATGCAAAAAAGACTTTTTATTAATTGGGGTTTGGTGTAAGGATTATAGTGACTTATTGAAAAATTAGAATTAGAGCATTCCATGCCAAAGAAAATAAGAAAACTATAGTTCGTCACACATGAATTGATTACATATTCATTGAGCAACTCACCGACAGTACGGGTAAAAGAAGACTACATAAGTATCACTCCATGCGCTACAAACTATAATACAATGCCTCGTTGAAGCGGAGTTCTACGAGATAAAAAGGAGTGCATATCATGAAACAATTATTACTTATTGTATCAGTATTGTTGAGTTTTTTATCAAGCTCAGCAATTGCAGAAGAGGCTAGCAAAACCAAACTACTAGAGCTAGCAAAAGCTACTGGGATCTATGAGCAAATAGAAGAACAAAAGATAGCAATTCAACAGCAGAGTGCCCAAGCTGCCCAGCAATACACAAACCAAATTCGTGCTACAATGCCAGAGTTGCCAGCAGAGTTTAATAAAGAAATGGAAAGAGAATTATCATCTTTCATGGAAAACATTGCTGGGCTCATTGATACTGACTTTGCTGTGAACTCCTATGTATCCTTAATGTCAACAAAATTAAATAACGATGATGTTAAAGAAATCGTAAAGTTTTATAACTCAAGCATTGGAAAAAAATACACACAAGCAAATGTCGCCATTACAGGTGAGTGGACAAAAACGTTTCTTGACGATTTAGACAAAAAAGTGATGGCTCATTTCCAGACCTATGTACAAAATCTATCTGAGATTGCAACCAACCACCAAAAGACACAATAATAACAGAGGTATAACAAAACGCTGCAAGAGACAAGCAGGCAGCGCGGTTCTCCAGAACTCAGCCTTGTAATCAAGTTCACAAATTATTCAAAGCTCAGTGCTGTAAATCCCACTTGCCCCTGAGCTCGAACGTTCTCGGCGGCTGCGCCGCCGAGAATCGCGGTGCTGACTTCATCAAGTACCTTGCTCACTAAAAAAATGCAATTTGTAACCGTCCGATGTATACTTAAAAAGGGTGAATAATGGAAATATTATTTGATAGTTTTAATCAGGCTGCAGACAGGTGGCTTGAGCTATGGCATTTATCTAATAATGGATGCTTGCAGTTATCCGAAGGTTTAAAAGAGATCCCTGCAAACACGCCGGAGGAATGGGAAAAAATAGCCGCAGGCTACATTAAAACCTGTCATTGTGGCAGGTGCAATTATAATACTCTTTCCAGAGTACATAAACTTGTCACTAAACGGGTCATGGAAAATATCAGCCCCAAAGAGACAAAAGAAGGACTTAAATGGTATATTAAAAAAAAGAGCGTTAAAAAGCGGAAAAGCAAAGCCCATTTATATGCTTCTGTCTGAATAGTCTATACTTTGTCCCCATTTAACAAGGCAGCATGGGCTGCTGCAAGGCGTGCAATTGGTACGCGAAAAGGTGAGCAGGAAACATAATTTAACCCCATTTCCTGGCACAAAGCGATGGACACCGGATCTCCACCATGTTCACCACAAATGCCGCATTCTATATCAGGCTTTGCCCCCCGTCCTTTTTTAACAGCCATATCCATTAATTGTCCCACACCATCTTTGTCGATTGTGGCAAAGGGATTTTCAGGGAGAATCCCCTGTTCAAGGTATTCCATAAGAAAAACAGCTTCTGCATCATCCCGTGAAAGTCCGAAAACAGTTTGGGTTAAATCATTGGTGCCAAATGAAAAAAAGTCAGAGTACTCTGCCAGCTGATCAGCTGTCAGGGCAGCGCGGGGCAGCTCTATCATTGTGCCGAATTTATAGTCTATTTTAACATTATAGCTATTCATAACAGAAGCCGCCTCTTTTTCAAAAAGAGCCACCATTACTTTTAATTCATTGAAATGACATGTCAGGGGAATCATTACTTTGGGCAATACTTTTATACCATCTCTACTTACAATGCTAGCAGCTTCAAAAATAGCGCGAACCTGCATGGAATTTAATTCAGGGGTATGAATCCCAAGGCGGACTCCCCGCAGCCCGAGCATGGGGTTCTCTTCATGGAGACTTTCAGCACGTTTTAATATTTTTTCCTTATTTTTAAAATCCTGCAGTAATTGATTTATAGCATTCAGAGAAGTCGCATGCTGAAGGCGTACTTTAATATCGGTCAACTCCCTGTTTAACTCTATGCGGCTCGGCAAAAATTCATGCAATGGGGGATCAATTAAACGAATGATCACAGGAAGACCATCCATTGCTCGAAAAAGTCCCTCAAAATCGTCCCGTGAAAAAGGAAGCAAAGCATTTATAGCTTCACGCTGTTCAATGGGCAGCTCAGCCATGATCATTTTTTGAACCATGGGGAATCGTTCAGCCCCCAGGAACATATGCTCCGTTCTGCATAAACCTATACCCTCTGCTCCATAACTGCGGGCCCGTATCGCATCTGTCGGGGTATCGGCATTTGCCCAGACGCCAAGGGTACGGAATTCATCTGCCCAGGAGAGAAGAGTCATCAGCCATTTATCTTTTATATCCGGTATTATCGTATCTAATTCTCCAAGGAAAACCTCCCCCATTGATCCATCAATGGAAATCCAGTCGCCTTCGTTAATAATTTTATCATCAACTTTTATCAGGCGTTTATTAAGCTGTATGTTTAATTCTGAAACACCCACAACGGCAGGTTTTCCAAACTGGCGGGCAACCAGGGCAGCATGGCTGGTACGTCCGCCTCTGCACGTGAGAATACCTTTTGCTGCCAGCATGCCATGCACATCGTCAGGCTTGGTCTCAGGCCGAACCATTATAACAGATTTGCCCTGTTTACCCCATTCTTCAGCTAAGTCTGCGTCAAGGGCGACAATCCCCACAGCAGCGCCCGGGGAGACATTTATACCGGAGGCTATTAATCTGCCGGCATTTTTTGCTTCTATTCTGGATTCGGTTTTAAACTGGGGATGCATAAAAAAATCGATCTGATCGGGATGGACACGTAAAACAGCCTCTTTTCTTGTTATAAGTTCCTCGTTGGCCATATCGACTGCTATTCTAACTGCTGATTGGGCAGTCCGTTTGCCGGTACGGGTTTGGAGCATCCACAGCTTCCCTTTTTCGATGGTAAACTCAACATCCTGCATTTCGCCGTAATGCTTTTCAAGGCGCTTGACAATTTGTTCAAATTCCGTATAAACATCAGGCATTTCAGCTTTTAATTCGGATATATCCTTTGTCATACGAATTCCTGCAACAACATCTTCACCCTGGGCGTTTATTAAATAGTCACCTTCTATTTTTTTCTCTCCAGTGGATCCGTTTCGTGTCATTGCAACGCCTGTGGCGCTCTTTTTACCCATGTTTCCAAAAACCATTGATACAATATTAACAGCAGTTCCAAGATCATGGGGAATCCCCGCCGCGTGCCTGTAAGCTATGGCTCTTTTTCCGTTCCAACTTTTAAAAACAGCTTCAGTGGCCAGAACTAATTGTCTGCCAGGATTCATCGGGAATTCAAATGATGCCAGCCGTTTGAAAATTTTTTTAAATTGTTCTGTTACATCTTTCCAGTGGTCAGCAGTCAAATCAGAATCTGTTTCAACCTTTGCAGCTAATTTTTTTTCGGATATAACCTCCTCAAAGGCTTCATCCGGCATACCCACAACCACAGTTCCGAACATCTGGATAAGACGTCTGTACGAATCATAAACAAATCGTTCATTTCCGGTCAAAGCGATCATCCCTTCAACCGTTTCATCGTTTAAACCTATATTTAAAACTGTGTCCATCATCCCTGGCATGGAGACTTTAGCACCCGAGCGGCATGAAACAAGTAACGGGTTTTTTTTACATCCAAATTTCTTTCCTGTTGCTGCTTCCAGATAACGCATGGCTTCTTCCCCTTGGCTCATCAGTCCCTTTGGGAAAATTCCTCCAAGGTTGATAAACTCCTTGCAAGCCTCAGTGGTTATGGTAAAACCATGGGGAACAGGTACGTTCATGCGGGTCATTTCTGCCAGATTAGCACCTTTTCCTCCGAGCAACCCCACTACGTTGTCCCATGCACCGCCAGTATGATTTAACGCTTGATCAACTTCATTAAAAAGGTATATCCATTTTTTACTTTCCATAAACTTATCCTTTAAATTTAGACTTAAAATATAAAAGTGATAATTCAAGAGGTTAAAAAGTTTGAATTTGTAAAATTATATATACAAAAGCTACTTGCATTTTTAAAGCTATTTTAATCAAGTTTTTTTATAAAATAACCGATTACGTTAATTGTAAGAAGAATAAAAAGTAATTATTTCTCTTTATTCCAAAGGTCTATCAAGAATCCATTTTTACATAGATAATAATTTTTTATAAATTTATAAGCATATTTAAGAAATCATAAAGGCTTATATTTTATGGCAGCAGAACTCAGTCAGGATCAGCTTGATCAACTTCTTTTCGAATTAGATACCAGTAATGATGAGAAAGAAGAAAGCATAGAAAAAGAAGAAGATACAGATGGAGCGCTAAGCCAGGAACAGCTTGATAAGCTTCTTTCTTCTGAGGATGACCCCCCTGGTGAAAATAAAAAAGAAGAAAGCATAGAGAAAGAAGAAGATACAGATGGAGCGTTAAGCCAGGAACAGCTTGATAAGCTTCTTTCTTCTGAGAATGAGCCCCCTGGTGAAAATAAAAAAGAAGAAAGCATAGAGAAAGAAGAAGATACAGATGGAGCGTTAAGCCAGGAACAGCTTGATAAGCTTCTTTCTTCTGAGGATGAGCCCCCTGATGAAGATAAAAAAGAAGAAAGCATAGAAAAAGAAGAACCTAAAGTTGAGCCTGTTGATAAAAATGCCCATTCTGAACAGACAAAGATGGATCAAATTATCGCTGATGTTAAAAAAGATGAACCTGAAGTTGAGCCTGTTGATAAAAATACCCACTCTGAACAGAAAAAAATGGATCAAATTGTAACTGGTATTGAAAAAGAAGAACCTGAAGCTGTTCCGACTGATATAAGGACTGATTCTGAACAGAAAAAAATGGAAGAGATTGTAGCTGAACTGAAAAAGTTTGATCTGAAATCGACAGACACAGAATCTGATTCGATTGATGAAAGTTTAACAGATGATTATACAGACGGTCTGATAGATGAGCCTGAGTTTATAGAGGAAACAATCAAAATAACGGAAGCAGAGTTAACTAAAGCAGATGTGATAAAAGCTGAAACAGAAGAGGGTGAGAATAAAAAATTTTACATAAGAGAAAAAAGGTTAAGTTTAAAATGGATACTTCCGGCTGTTTTCCTGGGTGCGTTTTGTGTTGGATGGTTTGTAAAAGATTTATTTACAATTAAACAAATTATTCTTGATAACAGGAAGGTTGCTGCAACTAAATCCCTTCCCCAGCCTCAAGATAGTCCTCCTTTGCTCCCCGAGAGAAGAATAGTGGAAAAGGATGAAATTGTCGTGGAAAAATATCTGGAAAAGATTGATTCATTAATGAAACATTTGGGGGCAAAGCAATCAGAAATCGACGGGCTTATTAATTATTATAAAAATGGAAATAAAAATATTGAAGAAGAAATCCTAAGGGAAAAAGAGGAAAAGCATATAACAACCTATGGAGAAGCCATAAAAAATAAAAGAATTGAATTGAACCTGTATACTATTCAACGGCGGAATGCTTACATGGAAAATTTAAATAAACCATACTGGCAGTTACAATATGCATTGGAAGAACTTTTGTTCACCAAACGGGAAGCAAAAATTGATATTAATATGATTCCATTTAGCAGGGAGGTGAATCGGAAAAAAATTATAAACCAAATAGATTCTGTTATAAATAGATATGATGATATGGATAGAACCTTCTCCATCGATAAAAACAATTTAAAGCTTCAAGAGATAAGCTTAATCTGGAAGGAAATAAAGCAAAAAAGAATAAACAGGCCATACAAAAAAGTTTTTACGCCAAAAAGTAACAGAATAATTTGGGAAAATTTTTGTAAAGGTAATTTTGACGGTATGAATGACCTTACGCAGCTTTCTCCTGGTGCGGCTTTCTGTTTGTCTAAATGGGAAAGTAAAGAGCTTTATCTTAGCGGCTTGACTTCTCTTTCACCGGAAGAGGCAAAAAATCTCATCTCCTGGAAAGGTGAATGGATCTGTTTAAACGGACTTACAGAGATTTCTCCTGAAACTGCAAAATTTTTATCCAACTGGCACGGTAAAAGGTTATCCCTAAACGGGATCAGTGAACTTTCCAGTGCTTCTGCAGAACATTTATCAAAGTGGCAGGGGGAGCAGCTTGAACTCATAGGGCTTGATAAAATTTCTGCACAGACTGCGAAGTATCTTTCGCAGTGGATAAAATCCGGGGGAAATATATATCTAAAAAGTAAGTTTTTAAGGAAGAATAATTAGGTTCCCATAGCTTTTTTATTCTAATTCTAACTGTTTTCTGGAAATCATGTAAAAAAAGATAAAATATAAAAATGGCTTATTATTTCTCTAAAAAAAATAATTTATTTTTTAAAATATTTTTTGTCATAATCCTTTTATTAAATAAAAGTATATACGCAGAAAATGCAAAAATAGAGCTTTTGGATCAAAAGTTAGCTGAAATAATATTGCTGCGCGAAAAAATTGATGAAAAAAGGCTTCTGCTAAATGATCTTCTTGTTAAAATTGAATCGAAAGAAAAGGGAATAATAAATGAAATAAAAGATAAACAAAAAATAATAAAAGCAGAGAATTACAAAAGCGCAATTAAAAATTCACGAATCTATTTTGACTTAAAACTTGTAAAAAAATTCCGTAAATATATTACACAAATTAATGAAAGGCTGACATTTTTAAAAATAAGTGATGAGAATATAAAATTTTTATTTGAACAGGCCAATGATGATATTAAAATTGCACAAACATTAAATAACATAAAAATTGCTGAGTTTATATCTAAAATAGATCATCTCGTAACCAGTATTTATATAAAGCTTGATAAAAAATTATTTTTTGATAATAAAATGCCGCTTGAAAGCGAAAAAAAAATTTGGGATAAAATAATGAGTAAAAACAGGTAGTTTTAAAAATTTGAAAACCCATTTTGAAATAAATATATTTAAAGGTGATTTGTACGGTTTTTTTTAGGTCCGTCGCTGTCGGCCCAGAAAATTTATACCTGCTCTGTAAAAAAACTTGACAGCTGATGCAAAGGTGGTTGATATAGAAAGGCTGGGCTGTGTTTTATTTTAAGCATAGCTCAGCCCAGATATCTGATGGCTAAGGAACGGGGATGAAATAAGTTCGCAATTTTAAGTGTTGAGGCGCCTGCCTGGCAAGGCGCGAAAGTGTAGGAATATCAAGATATTGCTACGCTTTCGTAACGCAGTCAGGCAGGATGGATCGACGCTTAAAATACCAAGTTATTTCGTCCTCGTTCCTAAGAATCAAGCCTGAAATGTTAAGAGATAAATGAGTCAGGATGTTTTTAAATGTTATTATATTAATATAACATTATGTCGGGTTATTCGGTTTGATTGTGGCCGTGTAAGATTTGCCCTTGCTTGTCGTAGAAATTACTAAACTTAATTGTTGGATTGCCGGAGGAAAAGATGAATGCAGCCAGTAATGTTTTTAAAATGGAAATGATGTTTAAGGAGAGGAATTATTGGACATTAAATAAAATGCTGGAATACAGAGCTCAAACCCATGGCGATGAAATTTTTCTGCAATACAAAGAAGAAAGTCCGCTGACCTTTAAATATGTTCATGAAATAACAAATAAAATTGCTAACGGGCTGTCTGGGCTGGGGATAAAAAAGGGTGATAACGTATTGGTCTTTCTTCCTAACTGCCTTGAATTTATCTATACATGGTTTGCTCTTAGCAAGATTGGAGCAGTACAGGTCCCGGTGAATACAGCGTATAAAGGTTATTTTTTAGACCATATTTCCAATAATTCCATGGCTAAAGTAATGGTTGTTGCTCAGGAATTTACAGATCGGGTAAAAAATAGTGAGGATAACCTGAAGTATTTGGAAAAAATTATAATATTAGGGCTTGATAAATCTGATAAAAGCAGATCAATTCCTTCCAGGTTTACGATTTCAGATTATAAGTCTTTGTATAATAATCCCTCAGGCACTCCTGTTGTGGAGGTAAGCTATAAAGATAATGCCGCTATAATGTATACTTCAGGAACAACAGGGCCATCAAAAGGAGTTGCGCTGGCCCATGCATGGATGCATGTGATGGCCGAAAGAATGATCGCAATGCTTCATATAACGAAGGAGGATACATATCTCCTTTATTTGCCCCTTTTTCATGGAAATGCCCAGGCTATGATTGTGATGGCATGCCTTATAAGCACGGCAAGGGTTGTTATATATGAGAAATTTTCTGCCAGCGGATGGGTCGATATGATCCGTAAAAGTAATGCTTCGCTAACTAATCTTGTTGGCGTAATGATGGATGCTGTTTTCAGGCAGGCTGAAAAAAATGATGATAATATGAATAATTTAAGAGGAATTAATGCTTACCCCTGCCCATCAGCCATAGTTGAATCTTTTAAAAAAAGGTTTGGTGTTACTCAGATGTTAGAGATTTATGGGATGACAGAAACAGGCTTGATTACCTTAATGCCTTTTGGGGATTATCGGGCAGATTCTTGCGGAAAAATAGCAGGAGATTTGGTTGAGGCAATAATCGCAGATCCGGAAACCGATGAAGAACTTCCTGTGGGCCATGTGGGCGAACTTCTTGTTCGGCCCAAAATACCATGGACACTGAACAGCGGATATTACAGGATGCCGGATAAAACTACTGAGGCTTACAGAAATGCCTGGTTTCACACTGGAGATGGATTAAAAGTGGATCAAGACGGGTACTATTATTTTGTTGATCGAATAAAGGATGCTCTAAGAAAAGGAGGGGAAAACATATCCTCCTTTGAAGTGGAAAAAATGATAAATGGTCATCCTGCGGTGGCTGAAAGTGCTGTGGTTGCTGTTAAGTCAGAATCTTGTGGTGGTGAAGATGAAGTGAAAGCCTGTATAGTTTTAAACGTGGATCATAATCTAACCTATGATGGGGTCTTATCCTGGTGTGACGATAAACTGCCACGGTTTTGTGTTCCCCGTTATATTGAATTTGTTGAAGCACTGCCGAAAACACCCACAGAAAAGGTGATGAAAGGTAAAATCAGAGATCAAGGTGTAACGCTGGCAACATACGACAGGGTAGCAGCAGGGTATAAGCTGAAAGAAGAGATTAAAAGAGACGCACTTTAAAAGGAGTAATCAGGAACGAAAATTTTATAAATTGAATGAAATAGCTTATTTCATCTCCGTTCCTTAGGAACGAGGACGAAATAACTTGGTATTTTAAGCGTCGATCCATCCTGCCTGACTGCGTTACAAAAGCGTAGCAATATCTTGATATTCCTACACTTTCGCGCCT
>Ga0209345_10003799_pt1 | contig 15222 bp, 11 predicted proteins | sample Cruoilmetagenom7_FD_187294 | JGI IMG/M metagenome (GOLD analysis project Ga0209345, IMG submission 187294) | Oil polluted marine microbial communities from Coal Oil Point, Santa Barbara, California, USA - Sample 7 (SPAdes) (version 2) | ecosystem: Environmental > Aquatic > Marine > Oil seeps ... | reverse complement strand
GGGGTTAAGCCTTTTTACTTTTGAAAAAATCTCATCTTCTTCAAGGACATATGCATGCGCCTGCTTATAAGAAGCTGCATAACTGCAAAAAGAGCATCCCATTGTACAAATATTGGTGGGATTTATGTGGATATTAAAGACATATGTTGCTTTTTCACCAAACCGTCTGCGACGATTTTCAAGTGCTGCAACGCCTATATCATGCAATGTATCAGGTGTTACATGTTCTGCAAGGGCAAAAGCTTCCTTTTTTGTAATGCGCTTGCATGAACTTGCTTTTACCAATGCTTTGTTAAATAAAGAATAAGCCATTTATATTAATATAGAAAATCTCTGTTTTAATAGTTTATAGATTGTTTATGATCAAAAAATATTGTATCTGCTCCATTTTTCATTTACTTGTTTTTCAATGGCTGGATCAAACTCAACAGGTTCAGGATATCTGTCTTTCCACCTTGCATCTATGGCAATGGGAAAATCAAATATCAAACGGTTTTGCTGCACAACATGTTTGGCAGGATGCAAATCCATTAAAGGATCAAATCTGGTAAACCATCCCCAAAATAAAAGCGTATCATTGTCAAAAGGAACATCAGACGATAAGAGCACATGGAACAGATATTGTTTTGTAATATGATGTGAACGCAAAGATTTAATAACCTTTTCAATCTTTTTCTCACTTTTTAACCGCACCATTAAAAATGCAGGCCCCCATGCGGCAAATTTTTCAATGTCTTTATGTACATCTGATGGTTTATCAGGCGGCATGTCAGGCTCACAGGTTCTAACAGGATTACCCTCTTTTCTGGTAGCAAGAAGAATCAAACGGCTGCCGGTATTCATTGCTGGCCCTGTAAAATCAAGAGTGTCTTGTGCTGTTGGTGCGATAAGGTGTATTCCTTCAGCTGCATCCAGATATTTCCATAATGCCCTGCTAACCTCGGTAAAATTTCTGACATTTACATCGTGATCCACTGTAATCATGATTTTTGTTAAAGATATCTGCCCTTCACCTAACATTGCCATTGTATGTTTCAATGCCTCGCGAGGATAACGCTGTTTTACTGACATTACAGCTAAAGGATGAAATCCTGTTTCAGGATATGCCCAAATATCTGAAATTGCCGGATGTATGATTTTTAACATTGGCCTTGCCATTTCCTGCAACGCAACACCAATATGAAAATCTTCCTGCACAGGTTTGCCAACTACTGTTGCCGGATAAATCGCATCTTTTCTGGCCAAAACACGATCAACGCGAAACACTGGATAATAAGATGCAGAAGAATAATGTCCAAAGTGATCACCAAAAGGTCCTTCCCACATCAAATCATTATCATTTACCATACCTTCCAGTACAAATTCAGCACGAGCCGGTATAAGATGGCCAGTACCTTCTCTTTTAATCATATCAATGGGCTTTCCTAGAATATATGCTGCCAGAAGTCTTTCATCAATACCTTCAGGTAAAGGCGCAACAGCAGCTATGGTAAGTATGGGAGGGCCACCTAGAATAACACTGACAGGCAAAGGCCTTGCAAGCTCTTTGGCACGGCAAAAATGGAAGCTGCCGCCTTTTTCTATCTGCCAGTGCATGCCGGTTGATGTGGCATCAAACCGCTGCAGCCTGTATATACCTAAATTGCCCCTTCCATCCACAGGATCTACTGTATGCACCAAAGGTAAAGTAAAGAATGCTCCTCCATCTTTTGGCCAGCAGGTTAATACAGGCAGTTTATTCAAATCAGCAGGTTCCTGTACTGTTTCTAATATTGGACCTTTTTTCACTTTTCGCAGCCTGGATTTTACAATATTAAGCAAGCCCTTACGTGACTTCCAAAGATTTCCCAAATTAGGCGGAACAATCTGTTCGTACAATTTATATATTTCATTACCAACTTTTTCCGGTGAACCTTTAAATACCATGTTAACACGTTTTTTTGTTCCAAACAGGTTCGAAACAATACTATAGTGTGACCCTTTTACATTTTCAAATAGCAGAGCAGGCCCTTTTCTATCCATTACTTTATGCTGAATAACAGTCACTTCCTGATCAGGATCAACTTGCTGTGTAATCCTTACAAGTTCGCCATTTGTTTCCAGGTATTTAATAAATGAACGCAAATCCATGAAATGCACGGATAAACCTCCTTGAAATAGAAGCATGAACGCTTTGGCCTGCAAAAAAAATATAAAATGTAAGCAAAATAATTTTATCCTATAATTGGAGCTAAAGCTCCTGCAATGCCTGCTATTGAAGAAATGGGAAAAAACCTTAAAGCAACAGGCACTTTAGGAACATACATCAATACAAATGCCACAATGCCTGTAAACAGCGCAATCCATGCAAAATTTCCTCCATCAACAAAAAGCACAATTACAACTATACAAATAACTGCCACAACATGAATTGTAGCGGCAATTATCTGGGCAAGGAAAGATCCCAATCTGGCAGGTAAACTAAATACACCGCTTTTTCTGTCAAATTCAATGTCCATTAAAGCGTATATGATATCAGAACCACTCATCCAGCAAAAAACAAAAAGCGAAAATATTAACACAGGAAACGTAAAATCAAGGGTGCCTGAAGCCGCAACAAATGCACCCAGAGGAGCCAATGCCAAACATAATCCTATACCAAAGTGGCAAAGGCTTGTAAATCTTTTTAGCAGTGAATACCCAAACAAGGGAATTACAGGCAAAAAAGAGAGGCTTAAACATAACCCTCCTAGTATGATGCAGGCTGCAATGTAAATTAATAGCCCTGCAAATGCTATTGCTAAAGCATTTTTTACTGACAACTCTCCTGCAGGAAGCTCCCTTGATGATGTGCGGGGATTTTCAGCGTCCATTTTTTTGTCAAAAATACGGTTAAACGCCATGCCAAACACTCTTGCGCCAATAGCTGCAATTACAATTAAAAACATTACTTTAAAAGATGGCAAACTTCCATTTGACCCCATCCATGCACCAGTAAATAATAAAGGCAGGCTAAACAAAGTATGTTCAACTTTTGTAAATTTTAATATTTTTTTAGTATAACCTTTGTTTTTTATTTCTGAATCCATCTTTTATTTATTAAATCCTTGTTCCTAACAAAAACTATAAATTAAACCAAAAAATGGATTGGTTCTATCTTAGTCCATTAGCTCAGTGTATGGCCGAAATTAGAACCAAGCCCCAATAAATCAAAATAGATAATTAATTAATGTTTGAGCTATTTTTTCTGAAACCTCGTTTAAATTTTGTTTCAGTTCCACACGGCTTTTAGAATTTGCAATATCAGTCACACCTTTTACAAGCATGCATGGCATACCATACATTGAAGCTGTTCTTGCAACAGATGCACCCTCCATATCCACAAGATCTGCTAATTTTGCAAAATTTTTCTTTATTGCCGAATCAAATACAGGAGCATCACAGGTAACAAGAGAAGCTTTTTTCATACCAGTGAAAAATTTATTATCACACAAATAAGGGGCAGATAGTTTACCAAATTCTTTCAAATCACCTTCTAAAGCAGATGATATCAAAAATAGCTCTTTTGTTTTGCATTCTGCAATCAAAGAACCACAAATACCAGCATTTATAACTGCTTTAATTTTATAATTGCAAATCAGTTTTTGTGTAGCCAGTGCTGCTGCAACTTTTCCCATTCCACATATGCAGATAATAATTTTTTCCCCATTTTCAGACATATCTGCCATATATATAGTAAACAGACGGGTTTCAATTTTTTGAGCACAGGTTTTTTTAAGAAACGGATTAGCTTCCATTAAAGTTGCAAATATAATACCTATCATTTAACAAATGACTCCAGCAAGGCGCGCCATATCCTCAAGTTTTTTTACTGCTGCATTTCCCTTATCACCAAGATCCAAGCTAAAGTCGTTAACAAATGTTTTAATATGTTTTTGCAATATTGCATCGCCGGTTTCCTGTGCATGCTTTTTGATATATGGTAAAGATTTATTTGGATTTGTCATGGCATACTTGATACTGTTTTTTATCAAAACATCTAATCGTTTTTTTATTTCATCTGGAACTGTGTTTTTTACTACAATACAACCAAGGGGTATGGGCATTTTTGTTTCATTTTCCCACCATGCACCCAAATCAACTACTGTCTTAAAACCTGCCTTTTCAAAAGTAAACCTGCTTTCATGTATAATAACGCCTAAATCCGCCACATCAGACATAAGACAGTCAAAAATCTGACCATAGTCCACAAATATTTTATTTACAGCTTCTGGCGCCCAAAGTCTGAACAAAAGATGAGCAGTTGTCCATTTGCCAGGTAGTACTATACGCAGACGCGGTATTTCATCATGTTTTACATTTTGTTTTGAAATAAGAACAGGGCCACAGCCATGCCCCAAAGCTGAACCGCTATTTAAAAGCTGGTAATTATTTTTGATATTAAGCCAAGCATAAAAAGAGATTTTTGTTATATCAAGATGGCTTTTCATTGCCATTTGGTTGAGAGTTTCCACATCATGAAGTTGTATTGAAAAATCACAATTTTCAAGTTGCATTATGCCTGAAGCTATTCCATGAAACATAAAAGTATCATTAGGACAAGGTGAAAAACCAAAGGTAAGTTTCAAAGCAATTGACTCTCCTTTTTGCTGTAATGCTTATCATTAATAATGATTCATCATGTATTAACAAAAATTATCACATGTTTTTACCCATTACCAGAAATATTTGTTTTTATATTTAGATGCGCTATATTTAGAGCATCTTTATTATCTAACCCTGATAATAACAACACCTACTGTAACTTTAGTTTTTTATAAGGTGGGTCAATTTTAAATTGTAAAAAACAGTAGAGACTCTACCGACTATTTAAACTTTAGTTTCCATTTTTTATTTTGAGCATTTATTATAACATGTTCCCGTGCAATCTGTTTAACAGATCTGTTTTCAATAAAATCACCCTCTCTGACAATTTTATCATTTATTACCGCAATTCGGCCTTTAGGATTATCTGACCAGAAAATTGCCTGTAGTTTAAATGATAGTTTATCTCCTGATTGAATATGGATCGAGCTGTTTTCCTCAGGAAAGTTTTTTTTACTTTTTTTTTCAGGTTCAAAATCCTTTAACTCCTGAGTATTCAACTCCTGAGCTATTTTTTTTTTCTCTTTGTGCAGTTTTGCCACCTTGCTTTTTTCTTCATTAGAAAGCGTGACAGATTCAGATACATTTACTTTGTTCTTATTTTTTGCTGTTTGCTCATCATTTTTGCTCAGATTGCTGTATGTTTGTTTGGGATAGGGAGTCAGTTTATATGAATAAAGCATCCAGAACAAAAAACCCACTGTAATCACAAGAAACCCTGTTGGGATAAAACTGTAATACAACCATCTTTTTTTTATACTTTCATGTAATGTATTTTTAATAACATATATATCATCAGAACATATTTTAACATTATCATTTTGAGACGGTCTGTTTTCAATTTTTTTTAATGCTTCTAATATTGAACTCATGATATTTATTGCCTTTTGTTTTGATCCTGCTTTGAAAAAAAATCCTTGGGTGTAGCTATTTTTATATTTTTATTTTCAGATGGTTGTTTAAATGGTGAAAATTTATAAAGTATCTGAAAATTGAAATAGGCTGAACCTATTTCTTTTAGAATATTTTTAGCTGGCTGATTACTCTGACTGTTTTGATCTTGGCTTAATACTGGTTTGGCGGTTGTCTCTTTTTGTTTGTAGGTATAAAATATCAAAAAAGATAAAGCTAAAATGAGTATTGGTAAAACTATTTTTTTTAATTTTACAAATGAATATAGTTTTTTATATCCTTTATTAGATAATTCTGCGATTGCAGCTTTTGCAATACTTTTTGTTATTTTATTTTTATTTATAATAAATGCGTAAAGAAGAGTTCTGTCGCATGCAATATTGATTAATCTGGGAATTCCTTTTGAATACTTGTATATTGAGTAAACAGCAGGTTTGGTAAATTGTACTGTACGGTTTTTTGAGGCAAGATTTAAACGGTGCCAGATGTACTCATTTGTTTCTGCAATATTTAATGGCGTTAAATAACAGCTCAAGGTTATGCGTTGTTTTAGCTGCATAAGTTCCTGTGAATCAAGCATTTTTTCAAGCTCTGGTTGTCCCACAAGGATAATCTGCAGTAATTTGCTTGTTGTTGTTTCAAGATTTGAAAGCAGTCTGATCTGCTCAAGCACATCTTTTGATAAATTGTGCGCTTCATCTATTAATAGAATAACATCTTTTCCTTCAGCTTTTTTCTTTATGAGAAAAGAATTAAAAACATTTATAAGATCTCTGGAATTATCCTTATCAGCGCAAATCCCAAATTCATCGTTAATTGCTTTTAAAAGTTGTATGGAGTCTAATTTTGGATTAAAAACATATGCTATTTCAAAATATTGGCTTAAAGATTCTATAAATGTACGGCAAATTGTTGTTTTTCCACATCCTGCAGATCCTGTAATTAAAACAAAGCCATCTTTTTGGCTAATTGCATATTTAAGATGTGCAAGCGCTTCTTCGTGGCACCTGCTGAGAAAAAGATATGCAGGGTTGGGAACAAGTTTAAATGGTTTTTCTTTAAGCCCGAAAAAGCTTTCATACATTTATTTTCTTTTTCATCCTTTTCTCATCAAAGTTAACTTTATATTTTTTTACCATATTCCAGGAATTTTGCTTTTGCAGAATTTACATTTACCTTTGTCTAAATTATCAGCTGTGATAAAATAGCCATTTCTTTCAATAAGCAGTTTTTTGCAATTATGACAATATGTATGATTTCCCTCATGATTTAACACATTTCCAACGTATACATAACGAAGTCCTTCCTGCATGGCAATTTTCCGAAAAAGTGTAAGAGTTGCAACAGGAGTAGGTGCTAATCTATTAAGTTTATATTTAGGGAAAAAACGAGAAAAATGCAAAGGATAATTTATTCCCACGTTGTTTATAATCCATTCACACATCTTTTTTACCATATCTGTATTGTCAACATATCCTGGAACAACAAGGTTGGTAATTTCAAAATGGATATTGTTTTCATGCAGGGTTTTAAAAGTGTCAAGCACAGGTTTTAGCCGACCCCCATTAAGTTTTTTGTATATTGTGTCACTAAATGCTTTGAGATTGATGTTTGCAGCATCAAGGTTCTGGCACAAATCAGACAAGGGCCGCTTGTTGATATAACCATTTGAGATAAGCAAATTATGCAGCCCGTTTTTTTTAGAAAGTTTGGCTATATCTGCCATATATTCATAAAATGTGACAGCTTCAGCATATGTAAATGCTATTGATTTTGCTTTAGATCGTTTTGCATTGGAAACAATATCTGATGGAAAAAGATCAAAGTGTCTCACTTTTTCAGGTTTAGCCTGGGATATTTCCCAGTTTTGACAGTTAAGGCACCTGAAATTACAACCTGTTGTGGATAACGAATAAACCATTGAACTGGGTTTGAAATGGAAAAGTGGTTTTTTTTCAACAGGATCTATGTGTATAGCACAAGGATTGCCGTATGTGAGACTGAAAAGTTTACCCTTGTAATTTATTTTTGAGCGGCATAGGCTTCGATCCCCTGGAGAAAGCACGCATTTATGGGGGCATATCTGGCAAACCACTTTGTTTCCATGTTTTTTTTTGTAATGGTGTCCTTCACGAGACCATTTCCAGAGTTTTTCAGGTGCATCATTTTTAAATATTCTACCTCTGATATCATCCTGGTTTGAACTGTCTTTTTTTTCCCCTGAAAAATTAAAAAAAGCATAAGAGGGCTTTAATCCTGAAAACAAAACCGAGCTTGAAGCAAGAAAACAACGTCTGCTAATTTTTTTCATTTTTTATAACTGTTGCCATAACAAATAAACTTGTAAGTTTCAGACACATCAAGGCAATTGCTGCCTTGATAATACCTAAGTAAGGAATCAATATTACACTTGTAAAAAGTGCGCCTATTGCAGCACCTATAAGATCTGCTGAAATAAAACTGCTTAATGCCTTGTTGCTGTTTTCATTAAAACGAAAAATAACAGGAAATTGAAAACCGCATATAAAAGATACAGAAAAACCAAAAATAAGAAAAAATGCAATTGGCAGGACATCTGGCCATTTCCACAGGGAGATGGAAAAAAATCCCATAAAAAAAATTAAAAAAGTATCTGTTGCATACAGAAAATGTTTTTTATTGTTTAATCTCACGAGGTGTTCTCCAAGCAAGGCTCCTGGCAACATACCTACCAAAAAAACTGTGATAATAATGCCTATCTGAAAATAAATATATCCGAAAAAGATCTGAAATGCAAAAATGACAAGGATTTCTGCCCCCATGGTCATAAAGCCTGTGGAAAATAGCAAATACTCCTTAGCTGAAATGCAAAACAGATATATAATACTAAGTCCGACCAAAACAATTGAAAAAAATAGAGGAGATGAGGAAAATTTTACAAACCATTGGAGAAATACAACTCTTATAAGATAAGGCGAGGTGTCACTGTTTTGAATTGCCTTTTTTTCTATTAACGAATTTAATTCGGTGATTCTTTCTTCTGTAATATTGCCATGATAATAATATTTAATGTAGCTTGTGAGTATTGATTTTTTTTCAAGGCATGCAGGAATATCTTTTTTTATGGGATTGTCACTGCAGATAAAATATATTTTTTGCCCTGGCAAAAGAAGAACATTATTAAAAAATTGTGATACAGTATTGTAAACAGAAGAAATTTTCATTTGGTGAACCTTAGAAAGATAATTATCATACCCATCCATGGAAAAACCCAAAACACCATCTGTTGTAAGATGAAATTTTGCAAGTTTGTAAAATTGACGTGTGTAAAATCTGTTCGTCTGAAACGTTGCAGGTTCAGGTAGATTGACAATTATTGCATCATATTTTTTTTTCGATTTTAAAAGATATGCCCTTCCATCCTGGCAGATAATGTTAAGAGCAGGTATTTTTTTTATTATTCCAAATAGCAGCATAGCTGATATGGCTTCTGAATCAATTTCCACATAATCTATAACATCTGGCCTGTATTTTTGAAGCTGGGTTATAATCTGTGCTTCAGCGCCTATTAACAAAATTTTTTTTGGTTTGGCCACCTGTGATACAGAATAATGAACAAGTTCTTCTGCAAGGCTCTGGTTGTTGCTGGTAAGCTCAGGGATACCGTCTTTAAACATTGTTATCTGGTCATTGTCTTTATGAATTTCTATGCGTCCAAAGCAGGATTCTTTATAGTAGACAAGTTTTCCTTTATGTGGAGACAAAGAGTAAACTTCCAGAAAAATGCCAGATAAAAGTATCACAAATGCAAAGCAAATTAATGTTAAAATAAAAAAATGGTTTTTGTATGAGATTGAAAAAATCAAATAAGTTGTTAAAAGTAGAGGTAAATTGATTATAAAAAGAGACTGCAATGGAGTTACAAGGTAAACAAGTACAAAAGAAACCAAAACGCCGCCGCAGATATCTCCTAAATTATCAGCAATATAGATTTTTGTACCTGAAAAATCATGATCAAAAATTCGTATTACAAAAAAACTGTATGGTAAAATAAAGCCAAGAATAACACAATATGGGGCAATAGAAAAAAAAACAAATATCAGTGTAGGATAAAACCCCACACAACTTCCTGGAATAAAAAAAACATCTCTAAAAAATCGGATGGAAAATATTTGTATGCTAGGAAGAAAAGCAAGGCATAATAAAAGCCATCCCAGCCCGTTGACTGAGATTTTGCCTGCATAAGAGCATACAAGTTTAGATATTAAAGAACCCAGGCCGTTTAAAACCAGCCAGGCAAAAAGGATCAGGGCGATAACAAATTCATTTCCTGAAAACTGTACAAGCAGCTCACGAATAGTAATCACCTGGGTAACCACAGATGATATGCCTGTAGCAGTAACAGCAAGTATTATTGTATGTTTATTTCTCCTCTTCAAAATACTGAACCTGATAGGTTAAAACATCAGGTTTGCTGTTTTTCCATGCATTTTCAGGCATACCTGCTTTTAGACAAAGATTATTAAGAAAATTTTCAGGCTTTGGCAGCTGCTCCCATACCTGGGGAAGAAAAGTGGCACTCAAATGCTCTTTCCGGATGATAACACCATCTTTGTTAACACGCAATTTTTTTATTAAATCATTGCCGTCAATATAGTGAAGAGGTTTTGGCCTGGTTAGAATACTAACCTCAATATTAACACTATCTAACTCTTTTTTTTGTAGTGTAGGGAAACGAGGATCGTGAAAGGCTGCGTTAATGGCATTTACTTTCACTCCATTTAAAATGGTGTCAGTTGTTTCCAGACTGCCAATGCACCCCCGCAGATGTTTATCAATTTTCAAAGTTACAAAGGTGCCCTGACATGGCTTAAAGGCACTGTCTTTCAACGCCTTTGTAAAAGAATCTGAAGCTTCAACCTTTTTTCCGAGTTTTTCAGAAATAGTTTTACGGGCAAGCTTCAAAAGGATTTGCCCTTGGTTATAATCAAAGATCGTTGTTAATTGTTTTTCTTTCATATCCTTACCTCCAAAAAAGGCAATTGCTCCGTAACCGACAATTTTATCAGGTTTTCCACCTGCATCTCCGCTGTTTGAGTAATGCAAAACTGCAGGTTTCCAACCATGCCGGCGGGCTAAGTTGATTAGGATTAATATTGGAATTTTCCCACATGCTCTGTTCTTGCTGTTTAAAAGTTTGTCATGATCCAATTTTAATATCATGTTTATTGTTTCTTTATCTTTTTGCACAGCATCATCATATGAAAGATAGTGGGATAAGTCTGAACTTGCAACCAGAAGAGTATTGTGATCAAGCAAAGGATCAATAGAAGATGCAAAACTGTTAATGTTGCATGGTCCAGCAATAATTGGAACCAGCTTGAATTTATTCAGGTAGTACTGCAGAAATGGAAGCACAACTTCAATTGAATGCTCTTTTTTATCAGAAACCGGATTTAACTGAAAAAGATCAGACCGGCTTAGCAGCATTGTTGCATCTTTATCTATTTCAATCATGCCCAGTGGAGTCTGGTATGCATCAGCATCAGTAATTACTCCATTTTTAAAACCTATGTTATGATCAGGCCCGATTAATATAACTTTTTCAAATTTTTTGTTTTTTAATACAAAACAGGCACAAGCAGCAGTAAGTCCTGAATAGATATATCCTGCATGGGGTAAAATCAGGGCTTTAAGAGTCATGTGAGAAAATTTGCCTTTATCTTTAAGTTTTGCGCGGCAAGTTAGATTCTCAATTACATTTTTAAGTTCAGATTGTTGTTTAGGATAGAAAAGCCCTGCCCAGGCAGGGTTTCTTATTTTTTCAGCGCAAACTTCATTAATATTTGCAAAAGATATCAAATACAGCAAAGTAAGAAAAGTTATGCAAAACCTAAATAAAATATTATTCATTTGTTTAGCCTAACATATTCATTTGTAAAAGATATTTTAAATTGAAAAAGTTTGGTTCGTAATTTTTTTATATATTTTTCTTGAACAAGACCATATTATATTTTTATATATTTTTCAAATCAAAACTTAAACCAATTAAAGGTTTTTTTGCAGGGAAACTATGAATTTTAACTTAATAAGGTATGATGGTGATTTTTCAAGGAGAAATAATTTCAAGCATTAAAAAAAAAGGGGAAAGGCGATGGACTTTTTTTATTGATGCAACATTTAGTATAATTTTTTTATTGTCAGGTTCCAGGTTGTTTCGGAAATCTGAATTTCCTTAACTAAAGAAGCCTTAATAGTTTTATCAACTATCATAAAAGAGTGTGGACCAGTAATTTTGGTACCAGAAAGCATTGAACCTTTTACTGTTAAAACAGAGATGCTTTCTTTTTCATGGGCAAGTTGCATTATGGCTTCTTTTTCGATATTGTTATTTTCAATATCATCAATTATTTTTTCTATACACGTTTTCTGCGTTGAAATATCACTATCTGTTTTATCAAGCTTATCAAAATATTTATTAACTTTTTCATCTAAATTTTTAATTCTTAAATCAAGCTCTTCCAATATTTTTTTTGCCTTTAAAAATTCTTTTTCATTTATGTTTTCCTTGCCATGCACTGCTTTAAGCCTTTCGGTTAAAGCTTTTTTCTGTAGAGTTGCACGATCTTGGATATAAACTTGTTCTGTAATTTTTTGCTGCAAGACTTTTTTGGTATTTTCAAGTGTTTCAAAATCTGTCTGTTTTTTTTCTAAGATTTCTTTATCATTTTTAATGGCATTTTCATATATATCAACAGCTTTTCTTGTGAGTTCATCCTTCCCTACAACTATTTTGCAGGGGTTTGATACATCAGTACCAATATCTTTTATTTCAATCCCCTGTTTTGCTGCAACATAAGATGATATTATTTTTCCCCTTTCAGATAAAAAATTTCCGCTTGTCCTTATTTTTGAATCCAGGACTTGCTTTGTAACGATAACACCGCCAACTGTCTTAATATTGGACTTATTAATAAATTTAGCTGAAACAACTCCTTCAGATACGATTTTTGCTCCGATAATTCCTTCTGCTACTTTAACATTTCCTTTTGCCATAATTTTTGCACCATCATGTATTGATTGTGCATACAAATTATTAGCTTTTACACTAAAATCTTCATTAATTCTACCTGTAACAATAACATCTCCTTCATAGTCAATATTGCCAGTGTTAAAATCCACATCGCCTTTTATTTTATGTTTCAAAGTTACAGAAATCTTTCCTCCTGCTGTAATAGCTGGTATGCCTCCTGACGATGCATGAAGTTTTAGGCGATCTTCAGAAATATCGGTTCCTCTTCCACGAATAAGTTTAATATCATTTAATTTTGGAAAGGCTATAGAATTTCCAAATACATCCTTACCTTCTTTTCCCTGCAGAACAGGTATTTTTTCTGCTAAAAGATCTCCTTTTTTAACATGGGGAATTTCACCTCTATCTTTAAAGTCAATATTTCCATCTTCAACTATCTTACCGGCGTTTAAAAAACCCATGTCAAAATAGCGTTTAATTTCAGCATCTTTACCCGGGGTGAAAGCAGTGCCTCTTGCAATAACAAATGCCTGTTGCTTTGCAGCCTCATTTTGCAAATAGTTTTTAATTACATCATCATCTACAATTTTGTGGGTAATCATATTTTTCTTTAAAATATTTTTTATATCATCAACAGAAACAGACTCAGGCAAATCATCTACCAGTTTTATTGTTGCCTCAAGCATGTTTTCTGATACTGTTATTTGAAAATTATCCGGTAAATCAGTTTCTTTAGCAGGTTGAGTTTCAGAAGAGGATAACTCATTCTTTTTTTCACCATCATTATTTTGCTGCTCACATTTTGTGTTATTGTTATTATCACTATATTCATAAAACAAAGGATCAAATTCTATCTGAGCAGAATTAAGATCTGTACTTGAAATTATACCTAAATCAAGCAGCATATCACCAAGCATTCTGCATATTTTATTGCTCTTGTATTCATTTGCCTGAATTTCCAGTATACCATTAACATCTTTTTCTTTAATAAGACCTTTTTCAATAATAAACTCACCGAATTTTTTACTCAACTGTCTTTTTGTAGCAACATTAAGATTTGCCATCAAAGAAGGTGAAATAAAATTCGATTTAAGGAGAATGTCTTTAAGTAAAGTTGTTTTATCAGATAGTTTTTTTTGCTTGAAATCAGATAGTATCTGATTTAATTGTTCCTGTGGTATTAATTTGTTTGTAAGAATAATTGAGTATATTGTTTGATCATATCTACTTATTATTTTACCGCAGGTTTCATTTATTACGTTTTTGTCTGCCTTTACACTATCTTCAGATGGCTCAGGTTGTTTTTTTTCTGCTGTTTTTTTTAAATCCAGATCGTTTTCAGAAAGGGCACTTTTTTTTTCTTTTTGAATCATTGCATTATCATCAACGATAAGTATATTCATTGTTATCTCCGGAAATACTTTTTTTAACAATGGTCGGTAATTTTCTGATTCAATGGATTAAAAATTATAACTATCTGAATTTATCACAAAAGGTCGCACGGTTTGATTCTATGACCCATTGAAATTATTAAATTTAAAATTTTTAAAACTTAAATAGCTTTATAACAGTGGTTGCTTTTCGTAAGATTAAAAAAAATACTTGCCAGATTTTTTATCTTGAATGGAAAAAACTTGAAAATAAAGTTTAAGTGTTGTTTTCCTTAAGTTATTTTTTTAGCTACAAGAAGATAGAGTTTATTTTCATCAATGAATTTTGTGATTTTAAATCCAAAGGATTTTAAAGTTTTAATGGCTTCCTCGTGGCTGGGAAAATCATCAAGTGGAAACGGAGATTTGGTTTTTAGCATATCAATAAACGATTTGCCCATAGGATGGCTAATTATAAGATGTCCGCCTGTTTTTGTCATCCTGCTGATATTTATAAGGGCTTTTTTTTTGTCAGCAAGATTAGAATAGCATGCATTGACAAAAACAACATTTATGCTGCTATTTTCCAAACGCAGATCACTTACATCAGACATAATAGTTATCGCAAGTGGATATTTATTTTGAAGTTTTTCAAGCATTGCATCGGACAGATCGCATGCATAAATTTTTTGTGGATCATATTTTTTGATGATAGAAATCAATATACCAGTTCCTGATCCCACATCCAAAATAATGTCACCTTTTTTTATATGAGCAGAAGCAACAATTTTCTCAAGGCGCTCTTGCACACCATGAGGCAGCGGATGGCCAAAAAGGTGGGTCAATTTGCTAAAAAAATTTTTTTGAATACAATTTATTCTCTTAACACTTAGCTTTATCATTTGTTTGACATATATGCATAGTTGCTCTATTGTGGGTTAATTTCACTTGAGTGCCAATAGAAAAATATGATAATAAACTAATATTATTGCAAAACACTAGATAAGTCAAGCTAAATAAGCAGTTAAACAAGCCTACGTTGTTATTCTTTTTTGTATATGCATAGCTTTTGTGCTATACTAAAAGCTGTGAGTAAAAAATAAGTTGTTTTTGCTCACTGCCTTAATTCAACTTTTACAAACATTATTACAGTTGCATGATCTTTTCTTTTCTTTAGATTTTAGCTATGACATATAGATGGTCACATATTAAATTTCAAAAAGGTGATTCCAAAGTTCTGGGTCCATATGGTTTTCGTTCAAATATTTTGAAATTATTTAGGTGACGAACTATAGCTAAATGCCA
>Ga0209345_10003797_pt1 | contig 15233 bp, 8 predicted proteins | sample Cruoilmetagenom7_FD_187294 | JGI IMG/M metagenome (GOLD analysis project Ga0209345, IMG submission 187294) | Oil polluted marine microbial communities from Coal Oil Point, Santa Barbara, California, USA - Sample 7 (SPAdes) (version 2) | ecosystem: Environmental > Aquatic > Marine > Oil seeps ... | reverse complement strand
TAATTCTAAAATTCAACGTAATCTTTGGGAATCTCCCTGGGGTTACGTTGAATCTTTTTTTATAGGTATTGGATTAATGGTTACAGGCTTCTTTTTAGAAGTAATGACCACTGGAAATGCAACAATAACATTGTCTTACCCAATGAACATTTATGTTATTGTTGGGTACGTTTTGTTGCTAATTGTTTTGTACAAATGGTTTACAAATACACAATTAATTCGTTGGTTAACGAAGGTTCCTGCATCCATTTCTAGTATTGTTTTAGTAACAGTATTAGTAATGATAATGGGAATTATTCCACAGGTTACTTCAGAAAACAGCATCATTAACAATTTAGGTTTAAACCACATTACGAGTAATTGGGCTTTTTTATTAGTGCTATTTCAATTTTTAACTTGTTTAGGGTTAATTACTATTAAAAGATTATTTCAGTTTAAATGGTCAAATTTTGGTTTTATTTTAAACCATTTAGGATTATTTCTTGCTTTAACTGCTGGAATGTTAGGAACTGGAGATTTGCAAAGATTGTCGCTCAATACATTTGAAGGTAAAGTAAGTTGGATTGCCACGAATCAAAGCAGACAAGAAGTTGAACTGCCTTTTGCTATTCATTTAAACGATTTTTTAATTGAAGAATATGCTCCAAAATTAGCTTTGGTCGATAATGTTTCTGGTGAAGTGTTGCATAACAACGGAAAGAATTTATACTTAATTGAAAAAGGAGAGCAATACATTTATAACAACTACGAAGTTGAGGTTGAAGAGTATTTTACTTCATCTGGTAGAATTGGTGATAGATTTGCAAGAGTAAATGATTTAGGAGCACCACCATCTGCATTAATTTCAGTGAAAAACACAGAAAATGATTCAATAGTAAATGGTTGGATTACCTGCGGAAGTTTTGCTTATCAATACCAATCGTTAAAAATAAACGATGAGTTATCGATGGTGATGACAATTCCAGAAGCGAAAAAATTTAGTTCAGATATCGATATTCTTTCAAAAGATGGAGAGAAAACAACTACAACCCTAGAAGTAAACAAGCCATTCAAATATAAAGGTTGGAAATTATACCAATTAAGTTATGACGATAAAATGGGAAAATGGTCTAATTTAAGCGTTATTGAATTAGTTAGAGACCCTTGGTTACCTGTAATTTATGCCGGAATTTTTATGATGATTGCTGGTGCTTTTTATATGTTTTGGGTAGGAAATAAAATAACTAAAAACGAACAAAATGACCTGGATTGATTTTCCTTTATACAGCACTTTAATTTTAATTACTTGGGTAATTGGAATTGTATTTTTAGTAGTTTCCTATAAAAAACCAAGTTTTATAAAATTTGCAAACATATTGTTTTTAGCAGGTTGGACTATTTTAATTGTATTTGTGATTAAATTATGGTTGGAGTTAGATCGTCCGCCAATGAGAACATTAGGTGAAACACGTTTATGGTATTCTACATTTTTACCATTAATTGGATTCATAACCTATATTCGTTGGAAATATAAGTGGTTTTTAGCTTACAGTTTTGGAATGGCTTCACTTTTCCTTGTTATTAACTATTTAAATCCAGAAACCTACTCAAAAACGCTGATGCCAGCCTTACAAAGTGTTTGGTTTGTTCCTCATGTATTGGTTTATTTATTTTCTTATGCTGTTTTAGCCGCATCAAGTATTGTGGCTATTAAAGGAAGTTATGATAGTTTTAAAGGAAATTTTAAACTAGAAACCTTAAAATTAGCCGATAATTTAGTATATATAGGCTTTGCATTTTTAACGCTAGGATTGCTATTTGGTGCGCTTTGGGCAAAAGAAGCTTGGGGCCATTATTGGACCTGGGATCCTAAAGAAGTTTGGGCTTTTTTAACCTGGATGGGTTATTTAATTTACATACACTATCGTCATTTTCATGTACATAAAACAAAGCAAGCCTTAACTATATTAGCATTGGCATTTATAGTTTTATTGGTGTGTTGGTTTGGGGTTAATTATTTACCAGTGGCAGATACAAGCGTGCATACTTATACGGAGTATTAATTGTGAAGTACTTAAAATACCTAAAGTTTTAAAATTAAAAACTCGAGGCACTTTAAATTTTAGTCCACTTTAATAACTTATCTAATACCCAACCTTAGTTCTCACTCTTTTAAGTACTTTTGAAGCTACATTACGCGCTTTTTCAGCGCCAATAGCCAATGCCTTATCTATTTCTTCTAAATTTTCCATAAAGTAGTTATAACGTGCTCTTTCTTCAGAAAATTTATCTATTAACAATTCGTAAAAAGCTTGTTTTGCGTGCCCGTAACCGTAATTTCCAGCTTCATATTTAGTTCTCATTTCGGCAATTTCTTTCTCTGAGGCAAGCAATTTATACAAAGCGAATAAGTTACAAGTATCTGGGTTTTTTGGATCTTCTAACGGCGTTGAATCCGTTTTAATTTTCATAATTTGTTTACGTAACTGCTTGTCTGGTAAAAATATATTGATAATATTCCCGCTAGATTTACTCATTTTTCCACCATTAGTTCCAGGAACCCACATGGTATCTTTTTGAATTTTAGCATCTGGCGGAACTAAAGTATCACCCATTTGATTGTTAAATCTATTTGCAACATCACGAGTCATTTCTAAATGTTGTAATTGATCTTTTCCAACAGGAACAACTTCAGCATCGTACAATAAAATATCAGCAGCCATTAACATTGGGTAGCTAAATAAACCTGCATTTACATCGCCCAATCTATCTGCTTTATCTTTAAAACTATGTGCCAATGTTAAACGTTGATATGGATAAAAACAACTTAAATACCAAGAAAGTTCGGTTACTTCTGGAATATCACTTTGACGGTAAAATACAGTTTTGCTAACATCCAAACCAAAAGCAAGCCAAGTTGCGGCTGTACTATATGTGTTTTGGCGTAATTCTTTTCCGTCTTTAATTTGAGTTAAAGAGTGCATATCAGCAATAAATAAAAACGATTCATTTTTCGGATCGTTTGCCATTTCAATAGCTGGAATAATGGCTCCTAATAAATTTCCTAAGTGTGGTGTTCCTGTACTCTGAACACCTGTTAAAATTCTTGACATTTGTGATTGTTTTCTTCGGGCAAAAGTACGTATTTCAATTGCATAAAAAAAGTGGCAATTACCACTTTACTATTTTCAGAAAAGTACTATTCTTTACCTGTTGTACATTTCGATGAAAACTCGCCAATTGGAATGAATTTTAAGACTTTTTTAGTTAAAACAACAAACAAACAGGAGTATTCATTTCAAAACTGTGTAAATAACTTAGTTTACCTGTGGTAGCATTAATTTTGAACACACTAATATTATTGCTTCTTTGGTTGGCTACTAATAAATGATTTCCGTTCGGACTTAAAGTGAAATTTCTTGGCCAATCTCCTTCTGTACTAATATTCTGAATTTTCTCTAATTCTCCAGTTTCTAAATTTCGTTTGAATACAACAATTGAATTTTCACCTCTGTTTGAGCCATAAATAAATTTTTGATCTGTTGAAATGTGAATATCGGCACAATAACTCTCTCCTTTAAATGAGTCAGCTAAGGTTGAAGTATGGTTTAGGAATTCGAAGTTTTCACCATTTTTCTTTGCAGTAGTAATAGAACTGGAAAGTTCATTTATGATGTAAATAAATTTATTTGAAGCGTCTAAAACAAAATGTCTAGGACCAGAATTTTGTTCCATAGCTACAATTGAGTTAGTCTTCAAATTATATAATTTTCCTTGTTTTATGTATTCATAAACCGCATTTTTACCTAAATCAGCAACGAAAAGAGAATTATCGACAAATTGAGCCGAATGTGCATGCGATTGAATACTGTCTAAATTATGATTTATTACTTGATAAGCGTCCGAAAGACCTCCGTTTTCTAAAGTTTGATACAATGCAACGTTTCCTCCAGAATAATTTGATACTACGAGGTTTTTATTTTCGGAATCAATTGCAATATGACAAGGATGTGCACCTTTACTACTAACTGTATTTAATAAGGATAAATTTCCCGATTTTTCAATTTTATAAGCTGAAACGGCTCCGCTATTTTCACCATTAAAATCATTATTTTCTTGTACAGCATACAAGTACTTTTTTTCACTATCAAATGTTAAAAAAGACGGATTACTAGTTTTAGCAACCAAGGTTAAATTACCAAGTTTACCAGTTTCCTCATTAAATGATAATTTGTAAATACCTTCGCTCGATTCGTTTGTGTAAGTACCAACATATAAAGAGGTTTCTTTGTTATTACAACTAATAAGGCTAACTAAAACAGTGAAAAGAAATATTTTGTTCATTTATTACCAAGAATTTTAATGAAATACGAAAGTAGTTTTATTTATCAATATTTTCAAATATTTACTTTTCTATAACTTAAATTGAAACTACGTATTACTAGTTTCAATTTAAATACCATTTATTCACTAAATTAAATATTGTATATTTAGAACCTGTCTTGTAATTTAAAAGCTTAATCCCCATAATTTACCATGGACAAGAAACAAAAATTGATTGATGATGCCATTAGTTTTATTTCAAATAATGGTTATAAAGGTGATAGTATCTCCATTTTTAAAAAAACAGCTGAATTTTTAAGTGAATTATTAAGTCTAGATTTTATTATAATTGATAAATTCTCCGAGAATTCAATAAAAATTTTAAAGACCATAGTTTTTCATAGTAACGAAGGCTTTTTACCGAATATTTCTTATGAATTAAAAAATACTCCTTGTGAAGGTGTAGTTAATAAGGATACTTGTGTTTACGCTAAAGAAGTTCAAACACACTTTCCGTTAGATGATTTTTTAATTGAAAAAGGTATTGATTCATATATAGGAGTACCACTTTGGAATTCGAATAAAGAGGTTATTGGTTTAATTGCCATAATGAATAAGAAACCTTTTAAAGAGCCGAATTTATATAAATCAATTGCTCAAATTGCGGCATTGAAAATGGAAAAAGTTCTAGAAAAATTACTATTTGAAGAAGAAATAAAAAAGAAGAATACGAAACTTAAATTATCAAAAAATAAAATTTTTGAGAGTGAAGAGAAGTTTAAGAAATTATCAACTTTAACTTTTGAAGGAATTTTGATTCATGAAAATGGAATAGCCAAAGATGTAAACCTTTCATTTGAAAAAATGTTTGGATATGATAAAAAAGAACTTCTTAATAAAAATATTGTAAATATTCTATTTCCAAAAAAATATCATCAGGTAATTAATGATAGGATTCAACAAAATTATACGTATCCATATGAAATTGAAGGTATAAGAAAAAATGGCTCAAAATTTCCTGTAGAAATAGAAGCGAGGTATATAAATTTTAAAAATTCACCAAATAGGATTACAGCAATACGGGATATATCAAAAAGAAATAAATCTGAAAGAGAAAATAGAAAATTAAAGAAAGCTGTTGAACAAAGCGATAATATTATTGTAATAACAGATATTGATGGTAATGTAGAATATACAAATCCAAAATTTTCTAAAGTTACAGGCTATACAGCTAAAGATATTATAGGGAAAAGCACAAAAATTTTAAATTCGGGATATCATTCAAAAGACTACTATAAAAACCTTTGGGATACGATTAAACAAGGAAATACCTGGAGTGGTGAATTTAGAAACAAATCAAAAAAAGGAAAAATTTCGTGGGAACAGGCTACCATTTCTCCAATAAAAAACAATGACAATGAGATTGTTAATTTTTTAGCCATAAAAGAAGATATTACTGAGAAAAAAGACGCAGAAAAGAAATTATCCGATGCTTATGAAACTATTAAAAAAAATGAAGATTATTTAAAAACTATTTTAAAAACAGCCAATGAAGGTTTTTGGATAATTGGGTTAGACCATAAAACACTAGAAGTAAATATTAAAATGGCTAATATTTTGGGTGTTAAAATGAATGAAATTGTTGGAAAATCAATATTTGATTTTGTCGACAAAAAAAATTCAGAAGTATTCAAAAAGCAAATAAAATTAAGAGACGAAGGTTTTTCAACAAGTTATGAAATTGAACTACAAAATAGCAAAGCACAAAACATTACTTGTAAGTTTAACACTTCGCCAATTTATGATAAAAACGAAGTTAGAATAGGTTCTTTTGCTTTGGTTACGGATATTTCCGATATTAAAGCTAATCATAAAAAACTCAAAAAGAATAATAAAGAACTTAAACAATTGAGTATTGAATTATCTGAAAAAAACAAACTGTATTTAGAAAGTGAACAACGCTATAAAGATTTGTTTGAATATAGTCCTGTGTCTTTATGGGAAGAAGATTTTTCAGAAGTAAAAGAGTTTATAAACAGCAAAAAAATTGCTCCAAAGGAATTGCTTAAATACTTAAATAGTAATCGTGAGTTTTTAATTGATTGTATTTCCAAAATAAAAATAATAAATGTAAACAAAGGAACATTAGATTTAATAGGTGTAGACTCTATTGAAGAGTTGACTTTACTTTTAAGAACAACAAATACTGAGCTATCACTTATTAGTTTGGCAAAAGAGATAAATGCAGTTGCTCTTAATAAATCAAGTTTTTATGGTGAAACTTGTTTTACGAGAGCCGATGGAAAAAAGATAGCAGCTATTGTGAAATCAGAAATTAATTCAAATGGAAAAGCCATTGTTTCAGTTATTGATATTACATCATTGGAAAACGCAAAAAAGGAAATTGAAAAAAATGAACGAAAATTTCGTGATCTTTTTGAAAAATCAGGAGATGGAATTTTAATTATGAAAAACGGAATTTTTGTAGATTGTAACCAAGCTATTGTTTCAATGATGGATTATAAGAAAAAGGAGGATTTTATAAATTCTCGTCCATCAGATTTATCTCCAAAATTTCAATCCGATGGTGAGGAATCTCTTAAAAAAGAAGAAAAAATGATGAATATTGCCATAAAAAATGGTAGTCATCGTTTTGAATGGTTACACACTAAAAGTAATGGAGACGTATTTCCTGTTGAAGTACTTTTAACTACAATAAATAATAATTCAAAAGAAATAATAATTCATTGTGTTTGGAGAGATATTACTGAACGAAATAAAGTTAGAAAAGAATTAATTGAATCAAAAAATAAAGCAGAAGAAAGTAATAGATTGAAAACTGAGTTTTTGAATAATATGTCTCATGAAATTCGAACACCGATGAACGGGATTGTTGGTTTTTCAAAGCTTTTAGAAAATGACTTTATTACACCAGCGAAAAGGAAATACTTTACAAGTATCATTCAAAATAGTTCAAAACAACTATTACACATTATTGATGATATTTTAGAAATATCAAGACTCGAAACAAAACAAGTTAGAATTAACGAAAGTGAAGTTAATTTAAATGATTTACTGCTCGAGTTATTTTCAGTATTTGATTTAAAAGCCAAAGAAAATAATATACCACTTTACTTAAAAAATGATTTAAAAAACGATGAAAGTTTAATCTTTACGGATGTAGTTAAATTAAACAAAATTCTCAGTAATTTATTAGAAAACGCTTTGAAATTTACCAATAAAGGAAAGATTGTTTTTGGATACAAAATAAAAGATAATAAGATTAAACTATTTGTTGAGGATTCAGGTATTGGAATTTTGAAAAGTAAGCAAAAATTAATTTTTGAACGATTTTCGAGAGAAGAGAGTGTTTATTCAAGGAATGTTGGAGGGTTAGGATTAGGGTTATCAATTGCAAAAGAAAATACAGAGCTATTAGGAGGTGAAATATTTGTAGAATCAGAGGTTTTAAAAGGCTCTACCTTTTACATAACTATTCCGTTTAAACCTGCTATTGTAAAATCAAGTGTTAATGAAATAGAGAAAAATAAAAAAGAAAGCTACAATGTATTAATCGTTGAAGATGATGAAGTTAACTGTCTGTTTCTAGAGATTTTACTAAATGAACAAATTTCGATTCCTTTTAACTTAACCATCGTCAATAATGGTAAAGAAGCTGTAGAAATTTGTGAAAACAATTCAAATTTCGACCTTGTTTTTATGGATTTAAATATGCCAGTAATGGATGGGTATGAAGCAACAGAAATAATTAAAAAGAGATTTCCTAAAATACCAATAATTGCCCAAACTGCTTTTTCTTCCTTGGAAGATAGAGGTAAAGCGGTAAATTCAGGTTGCAGTGATTTCATTACAAAACCAATAAAACTCGATGAATTGGGAAAAGTAATAAGTAAATTTTTGATTAATAAAAACAGTTTAGTATAACTAAAAAGTAACTATTTAATTAAAATGCCTTTTTTATTTAATAAAGGTAGCTTTCGCAAAGTACCATCTTTTATCGATCCTTTTTTAAACTCAAATTTTTTATCAAACATTGAATTTCCTTCAAAAAAAGTGACATTAAAAAAGTTTGTAAGCTTTAATACTTCATTTTGTAACAACTCAACTTTAGCAAAAGATTTAGCGGGAAGCTTATCAATTTTATGTCTTAAAACGGCGGTTTCTAAAAGTTTATCTTCATCATAACCTTTTGATACAATAAGCACCATTTCAATATTGGTTTCTTTGTTGTTTATGATATATGCGTTCCAATCATCACATTTAAATTCGTCGTTGAATTCTTTAACAACAGCCATAAAAACATCTTTTACCACAGGTATTTCAATATCTTTTTTCATATTTGGTTCTAAACAAATTAAACAAGCTAAAAAGAATTGATAACCGTCATTCTGAACTTATTTCAGGTTGACGAAAACGTTACTTTTTTTATATTACCGACTTAAACTGCTCTAAAAAACGAACATCGTTTTCATAAAACATTCTAATATCTGGTATTTGATACAACAACATTGCAATACGTTCTATACCCATTCCAAAAGCATAACCTGAGTAAATTTCAGGATCAATATTGGCATTTTTCAATACATTAGGATCCACCATTCCACAACCCATAATTTCTAACCAACCTGTACCTTTGGTAATTTTATAATCGGTTTCAGTTTCTAATCCCCAATAAATATCTACTTCTGCACTTGGCTCGGTAAACGGGAAATAAGATGGACGCAATCGTATTTTAGATTTACCAAACATTTCTTTGGTAAAATATAAAAGCGTTTGTTTTAAATCGGCAAAAGAAACATCGGTATCGATATACAATCCTTCAACTTGATGAAAAATACAATGTGCACGTGCCGAGATATCTTCATTTCTAAAAACACGACCAGGAGAAATAGTTCTAATAGGTGGTTTATGATTTTCCATATAGCGTACTTGTACCGAAGACGTATGCGTTCGTAATAAAATATCTGGATTGGTTTCTATAAAGAAAGTATCCTGCATATCTCTTGCCGGATGATATTCTGGTAAATTTAAAGCAGTAAAATTATGCCAATCATCTTCAATTTCTGGCCCTTCTGAAACCGTAAAACCAACTCTAGAAAAAACATCTATAATTTTATTTCTAACAATAGAAATTGGATGTCTCGATCCTAACTCAATAGGCTCTGCAGGTTTAGTTAAATCGCCATAAACACCTTTTTGTTCATGTAAACTTTCAAGCGCATCATTTAAAGCATTCACTTTATTTTGAGCAGCGTTTTTCAATGTATTTAATACTTGTCCAAATTCTTTCCTTTCGGCAGGAGCAACATTTTTAAATTCAGCAAATAAATCATTTAAAATTCCTTTTTTACTTAAAAATTTTATTCTAAACGTTTCAATATCTTCTTTTTTACTTGCTTCAAATGAATTTACTTCTCCAATAAGTTCTTTTACCTTATCTAACATCTCTCATATAAAATTAGGCAGCAAATTTAAGGAATTTTATTTTGAAAAAAGGAAAATATCCATTTCTGGGTTTTTTCTTTTTTCAATTAAAAAATTAGACTTTTTCAATACCTAGATTAGGGAATAATATACAATTTTACGAAAACGTTTTAGAAAGTTATAAAAGTTGCGTAAAATTTCGTTATAAAATTTATAATAGTTTAAAAATATCAGTATATTTGCTTAACAAATTACGTATAATATAATATAACATCTAATAAATTATGGAATCAAAAATAAAAGGGTTTATGGATTTGGTAAAACAACGTAACCAATTTGAACCAGAATTTTTACAAGCTGTAGAGGAAGTAGCAGAAACTGTGATACCTTATATAGCAAGCAAAGAAATCTACAATGGCAAAAATATTTTGTTAAGAATGGTAGAGCCAGAAAGAGTATTAATGTTTAGAGTACCTTGGATTGATGATTCAGGTGAAATAGTAGTAAGTCGTGGTTACAGAATTGAAATGAATTCTGCAATTGGACCTTACAAAGGAGGTTTACGTTTTCATCCATCAGTTACTTTAAGTATTCTTAAATTTTTAGCTTTTGAACAAGTTTTCAAAAACGCACTAACTACATTGCCTATGGGTGGTGGTAAAGGAGGTTCAGATTTTGATCCTAAAGGAAAATCGGATGGTGAAATTATGCGATTCTGCCAAAGTTTTATGAGCGAGTTATTCCGTCATATTGGTCCAAATACAGATATTCCTGCGGGAGATATTGGTGTTGGTGGTAGAGAAATTGGATATTTATTCGGAATGTATAAAAAACTACGTAACGAATTTACAGGAGTTTTAACTGGTAAAGGAATGTCTTGGGGTGGTTCATTAATTCGTCCTGAAGCAACTGGTTATGGTACTGTATATTTCGCACAAAGTATGTTAGGAACTAGAGGTGATTCTTTAAAAGGAAAAACTGTTACGGTATCAGGTTCTGGAAACGTTGCTCAGTACGCTTGTGAAAAAGCAACTCAATTAGGAGCAAAAGTTATTACTTTATCTGATTCTGGTGGATATATTTATGATGAAGAAGGTATTGATGCTGATAAATTAGCATTTGTAATGGATCTTAAAAATAATAAAAGAGGTAGAATTAGCGAATATGTTGCAAAATACCCAAATGCTAAATATGTAGCAGGAGAAAGACCTTGGGGAGAAAAATGTGATATAGCAATGCCTTGTGCAACTCAAAACGAAGTTGATTTAGAAGATGCTAAAAAATTGTTAGCTAATGGTTGTTTTGTAATATCAGAAGGTGCTAATATGCCTTCTAAACCTGATGCAATTATTGCTTTCCAAGATGCAAATATTTTATATGCTCCTGGTAAAGCTTCAAATGCTGGTGGTGTTGCAACTTCTGGTTTAGAAATGTCTCAAAACTCATTACGTATTAATTGGACTCGTGAAGAAGTTGACGAAAGATTAAAGAAAATTATGCACGATATTCATGATTCTTGTATCAAGTATGGTAAAAAAGATGATGGAACTGTCGATTACGTAACTGGAGCAAATATTGCAGGTTTTGTGAAAGTAGCAGATGCTATGTTATCACAAGGTGTAGTGTAATTCAATAAATTAAATTAAATAAAAAAGGTTGCCAATTTGGCAACCTTTTTTTTGATTATTAATTAGCAATAATATTATATCTTGCATATAAATAAGCAAAGAATGTTTAAAAAAGAACTTCCAGATCTACGAACTTATGAATTCGAAGAAGTAGCATTTAATCAATTAATGCAAAATCGAATTTACAAGGTGCTCATAGTATGTTCAAACTATGATTACTATATGCTTGAGGAAGATGGAAGAATTGATGAGCGAATTTTTAACGAATATACATCGCTTCATTTAAGATACCCTCCTTCTTTTGTACATGCCAATTCAGCAAGAAGAGCGATTAGAATGCTTGATTCTGATAATATAGATTTAGTCATAACTTGGCTCGATGTTGGTAGCTACAAGGCTTTTGACACATCCAAGAAAATTAAAGAAGCTTTTCCAAATGTTCCTATAGCAGCATTAAGTCATTATTCTTCTCAGTTAAGAAAACAAGTTGCAAAAGAAAACGAAGGAACTATAGATTATGTTTTTCATTGGAATGGAAATGTGGAAATATTTTTGGCAATTATAAAATTAGCTGAAGATAGAATGAATGCCGAACACGATATTAACGAAGTGGGAGTTAAAGCTATTTTGCTTGTAGAAGATTCTCTGAAGTTTTATTCGAGGTATTTACCTATGATTTACAAGGTAATATTAAAGCAAACACACGCATTTATGTCGGAAGGACTAAATGAACATAGGAGAATGATGCTAATGCGTGGAAGACCAAAAATACTCTTAGCTACGAATTATGAAGATGGGTTAAGCCTATTTGGAAAATATAGAGATAAACTTTTAGGCGTTATTTCAGACGTTTCTTATGCTAGAGATGGAGTAAGAGATACTGAAGCAGGATTTCATTTGCTGCAGTACGTAAGAAGTTACAAACGCTACTTCCCTTTTTTAATTCAATCATCCGATAGTGAGAATGAAAAAAGAACTTTAGAATTAAATGGTAAATTCTTATACAAACATTCTGAGACTTTAGGAGTAGATTTAAAGAATTATATCGCAAAATATTTTGCTTTTGGAGATTTGGAACTTTGGGACCCTACTCAAATGAAGGTTTTAGCAACCGTAAAGGATTTAAAAAGTTTACAAAGAGCTTTACAGCACGTTTCTTTAGAGTGTGTAAAATACCATGCTATTCGTTCTGAATTTTCGAAATGGTTAGAATCTCGAGCACTATTTCCTCTTGCACAATTATTTGCAAATGTTGAAATTGAAGACTTTGAAGATGTTGAACAGTCTCGAGCGTATTTTATAAACGCCATAAAATCGTATCGTTTGTACCGATCAAGAGGTGTCATTGCAAAGTTTGATAGAAATAAATATGACGAATATTTTGGTTTTGCTAGAATAGGAGAAGGTGCACTCGGAGGAAAAGGTAGAGGTTTAGCATTTATCGATTCATTTATAAAAAGAAAGAAGCTTTTTAATAAGTTTGAAGGTGTAACTATTTCTATTCCTAGAACTGTTGTTATTAGTACAGAAGTTTTCGATGAATTTATTGAAACACACAAACTAATTCGGTTTGCCGCAAAAAGTAAGGATGACCAAGAAATTTTAGAAAAATTTGTATCAAAAAAGCTGCCAGATTGGGTTTTGCAAGATATTAGAGCCTTTTTAGAAGTGACAAACTCACCTTTAGCGGTTCGTTCTTCAAGTGTCTTGGAAGATTCACATTATCAACCATTTGCTGGTGTTTTTGCCACATATATGATTCCGAATGCCGAGAAAGAAGAAATGCTTGAAATGGTAGCAAAGGCTGTAAAATCTGTAATTGCATCTGCCTTTTATCAAAATAGTAAGGCATATTTAAAAGCAACTTCTCAAACTATTGAAGAAGATAAAATGGCTGTAATTTTACAAGAAGTAACAGGTAAAGAATATGAAGATGTTTATTACCCAAATTTATCAGGCGTAGCTCGATCTATTAATTTTTATCCGTTAGGAGATGAAAAGCCTAGTGAAGGAATTGCTAATATAGCCTTAGGTCTAGGTGAAATAATTGTAGGAGGAGGACGAACATTGCGTTTTTCACCGTATCATCCAAAAAAAATATTACAATTATCTTCTCCAGGAACTGCACAAAGAGAAACTCAAAAGCACTTTTACGGGTTAGATATGAATCCTGAGAGTTACAAAACATCTTTAAATGAATCAATCAATAAGAAAAAAATAACTTTAAGAAGTGCAAAAACTCATGGGTCGTTAAAATATGTTGCTTCAACGTATGACTTACAAAATAATATTATTAGACCTGGAGTTTTACAAGACGGAATTCGTGTGCTAACTTTCGATAATATTTTAAAATACAATACCTTTCCGTTACCCGAGATTTTACAAGATTTATTGCGAATTGGACAAAGAGAAATGCGTAATCCCATAGAAATGGAGTTTGCCGTTAAACTAGATGTTCCAAAAGGAGAGCCAAAAATATTTAGCTTTTTACAAATACGACCTATTGTTGAAACGATTGAAACAACCAATGTTTTACCTGAAAATATCAATTTTGAAGACACGATAATTTATTCTGAATCTGCTTTAGGAAACGGGAAATACGAAGATATTTGTGATTTTGTGTATATAAAACCAGATACATTTAATTCGGCCAATACACGTGAAATTGCTTCTGCTGTTGAGAAAATCAACAAAAAGTTTGAAGAAGAAGGAAATCATTATATTTTGGTAGGCCCAGGACGTTGGGGATCTAGCGATCCTTGGTTGGGAATTCCTGTAATTTGGCCTCAAATTTCATCGGCTAAAATTATTGTGGAAGCGGGCTTGCATGATTTTAGAATCGACCCAAGTCAGGGAACACATTTCTTTCAGAATTTAACTTCATTTAAAGTAGGTTATTTAACAGTTAACCCATTTATAAACGAAGGAATTTTTGATTTAGACTATTTAAACAGCATTAAACCTATATATGAAGACGAGTATTTACGGCATATAAAATTTAAAAATCCTTTAACCATAAGAATTGATGGAAAATTAAATAAAGCAGCGATTTTTAAGGAGGGAATTGAACTTAATATTGAAGAAGAACCTATAGAAGAATCGATTGATGAATTGCCGCCTGATGGTTTTATGTAAATTACTAAAAACCAATTATGTAATGAATATTATAGGTCTGAATAAGTAACAAATATTGCTAATAATTATTTAGCTTTTTTAAACAAACTAAAACAATAATTGACTAATTTTGCACCCATTAAAAATGACACAAAAAAATAAGAATATATTATGAATGTAATCGAAATAATGAACAACTTGGAGGCTAAGCATCCGGGTGAAAAAGAGTATTTACAAGCAGTTCACGAAGTATTAGAATCTATCGAGGATATTTACAATGAAAATCCACAATACGAAGCTGCAAAAATAATTGAACGTTTAGTAGAACCAGATAGAATTTTAACTTTTAGAGTTTCTTGGATGGACGATGCTGGAAATGTTCAAGTAAATTTAGGACATAGAGTACAGTTTAACAACGCTATTGGCCCTTACAAAGGAGGGTTAAGATTGCACCCAAGTGTAAATATTAGTATTCTTAAATTTTTAGGATTTGAACAAATATTTAAAAATGCACTAACAACACTTCCAATGGGAGGTGGTAAAGGCGGTTCAGACTTCAATCCTAAAGGAAAATCTGATGCTGAAATTATGCGTTTTTGCCAAGCTTTTATGCTTGAATTATGGAGAGTAATAGGCCCAAGTACCGATGTTCCTGCGGGAGATATTGGAACAGGCGGTCGTGAAATTGGTTTTATGTACGGTATGTATAAAAAACTTCAAATGGAGAATTCAGGAGTTTTAACT
>Ga0209345_10003796_pt1 | contig 15233 bp, 10 predicted proteins | sample Cruoilmetagenom7_FD_187294 | JGI IMG/M metagenome (GOLD analysis project Ga0209345, IMG submission 187294) | Oil polluted marine microbial communities from Coal Oil Point, Santa Barbara, California, USA - Sample 7 (SPAdes) (version 2) | ecosystem: Environmental > Aquatic > Marine > Oil seeps ... | reverse complement strand
AAGAAACTTGGTATAAATGCTGTATTCCATTATTTATCCTTACATAAATCAGCCTTTTATGCTGACAAACATGATGGAAGGATCCTTGAGAACAGTGACAGGTATTCTGAATGCCTTATAAGGTTGCCCATGTACTATGAATTAAGCCTTGACGAATGCCAGTACATTATCAAATCCATTCGGGATTTTAAGTTTGCATAAGCAAAGCTACTTTTCTCCACTCCTCAGATAAGGCATTAAAGGGTGATTCTGTTTGCAGCTATTAGTATTACCTGGTTTTCCTGAGTAGATTTTTTTTGATCTGAAAGAAGAGCAGGGCAACAATGATGAAAAATATTGAATAGAACACGGCTATCTTAGCTATTGCCATTGCCAGGCTTGGTGATTCCTGGTACAGCAGAATGGAGCCACCCAGAGAGAGGGGTGGTATCTTTTCCGGATAATATAACTGCTTCGTCCGGATAGCACGTTCAGCGCTTAAATCGTCTATATCTTCACTTGCCTGGCTGATTGAGAGAACATTAACATCTCCCTGAGCACTGACCCAATCTATCAATTCGGAAAATTCCTGAAAGGTCAGCACGCCAATTTCTTCATTAAGATCCAGGAAATCATAATCGTGCAGAAGTGCGACTAAAAGCGGTTGCTTATCAGATGATCTCCTGGCTGCTTTGACTGCATCTTTAAGTTCAGGCAGGTCACAGGATATTGGAAGGTAATGCAATTTCGACCCCCTGGATACCAGGCCTTTCTTATTGGCTGACAGGATGGAGAATCCTGATTCTTCAAGGGCCGATAATGTGTTAAGGTCATAGGTATTCCATGGTGGTAAAAAAGTTGTTACAGGGGCTCCCGTTACATTTTGTAAATACTCCTTACCCGCTGACAATCTTTTAAGCTGTTCCTTGTATTCCAGGTTGGCAAACTCAGATAAATACTCCGGACTATTCGTCTGGTGAGAATAACCATGCATGGTTATATCCAGAATACCAGCTTCAAAACCGTTTTTCAGGATTTCTTCCTTTACTGAATCCAGCGCGAGCAAATCCTGTGCTGAGGGGTCCTCCGGATCACCTGCAACCTTAAACGGGATAACCCCGAAAGAAATGGGAATACCATGTTTACGGAATGTCTCAATGATCTTAATCTCCGCGTCTGTAACACTATTGGCAGCGTAATCATCATATCGAAAGATGACATTAACCATTTTACCGGCATCCTTTTCCTGACAGTAGCTGTTGAGCGTTATCCCCATAAATGCGAGAACAACAAACCAACTTATCCAATTGGATATATAATTCCTAAATTTCATACCTTTTTTAGATTAAGTTCTGATGATACTGTTAAGACCAGTTTCAGGTTTCAGTAAAAGCATTCCTTCTCTTCAGATAGGAATAGATCAGTTTCAACATATGAAAAGAGAATGCAAAATGAAAATAGTACCATTTACAGTGCTTCCTGTAATAGGCGTAGTTGGTACTCAAGCTGGTTTGAGAGTATTTTGAGGAGAAAGAGCGCAAATAAGTGCCGAATTTCTGTTTGATAAAAGGCTTACCACTGCCCGTTTTCTGAACATAGGAATAATTGACTGCATCCCAGCTAATATAGGTGTTTATACCCGCTTCATCCGCCCTGAGAGAAAAATCAAAATCCGAGGCATATTGTGGCAATTTCTCTTCATCCAGCAAGCCGATGGTGTTAAATACCTCCCCTGGGACAAGGGTACCTCTTCCATTCAGGCAGACACTCTTATACAATCCTGTCATGGATGGATCATACAGATCATAACTATCGTGATAATTGATCCCCTTGGCCTTCCACCAGATCATTCTTTCTACTCCTGAAAAGAAGATTTTCCTGGGCTCTTCACGTGTAACATCCAGTGATCCAATCACCGCACCTGGATTTTCTCCGGAAATCCTGACCATGGTCTCAATGTAATCATCGTCAAAGTACGTATCATCATTCATCATGAGGATAGCGGACGCTCCCTGGTCAATAGCATATTTAATTCCCTCGTTCATTGACCTTGTCCACCACCAGTCCCCCGTTCCCTTGATTATCTTCACCTCTGGAAAGTCATTTGAAACGGCTTCTGCTGTCCCATCTGTTGAGCCATCATCAACAAGAACAACGCTGAAATGCAAAAAAGACTGCCTGGATAATAATGATAAACATGTCAATGTAATATCTCTGCTATTGTGAACGGCGATAATGATGTATAAATTCATGTTTGAAAATGATAGCGTTTATCTATTGGACATTATACTAGCAGGATAAACAATGCTTTTTTCAGGTGCTTCGATGGCCATGTGAAGCATCGCCAGGCCATAGAAAAAAGGTAGACTGAAAAAAACCTCTGAGAAACCAACTATAAAGATCAGGATCATGCTATATATTGCATAATTTGGATGGTAGTTATTCTTCAGGCATAGTTTACGGAAGGCAAGATAGATCGATCCGAAATAAAACAGAAAAATGAATATCCCATAAGTTACAAGGTAGTTTGAAAGGCCATTGGTACGGTGTGTCAGGATAGGGTTTGTATTACCCTTATGCCTTGTTTTTGGATCTCTTCCAAGTCCCAGCACAGGATTTTCCGCAAAATCCCGCAGATCAAGGACTGCACTCTTAAACCTGGTATTGTGATGTGTACTTGATACATCCAACTGTGATGTAATTTTATCACCTAAAAAATCCAGGGAGGTAAAAGCGATTACAATGCCTGCAAGAATAGATGGAATCAGGATAAGTTTGTAGATGGGTGCGACTTTATTCCCCAGGAACATTACCAGGAAGAATCCAAGTGCAATTAACCCTGTTGTTGACATGGTACTTAACAATGCCAGCATAAGGACAATGCTTTTTTTGTCGGTAATTGTTCTATTTTCCAGGTAGTGGAAGATCATTGCAATGATAAGAAATCCAGTGTAAGCACCAGGTTCCCAAAAGGGTCCGCAATTCCTGAAGGTACCAACGCCTGAATTGAACACATATAAGATAATATCAGGAGCATACCAGATATCACCCGCATATAGCGGATTCCGGAGAAGTGGAGATACACTGGTGGCCAGGAATCTTCCAAAACCCGGAGCAATTAGTTGTGGAATATAAATAAAGAATCCTATTATCGAAAGTACATAAATGATATTAACATAGTACTTTGTGAAATTTTTTCCAAGGATCCTGACGGTTAAATAAGCAAAAAATATCCTGATAAACACTCCCAGGTAAGTAGTCAGGGGCAAATAATTAAATTTAACCATCTGGGCTACCATTACGATGGAATATAACATGAGGAAAAAAAAGAAGAACCTGTCAAATTTTAATTTGCGATAGAGAAAAATGAAACCTGCCAGGCCAAGGAAAAGAATTAAGAAGGTAATATCACCAACCTTAAAGAAAGGTATCCCTGTAACTGCCACCAGCAGGAAGAGGAGAGTATGGTCTACTACCCTGATTTTATCAATATTCGTACTTTGGATCCCCATGGTTTATTATCACGAAAATACTTCAAATATTATCAATCCCCCACTATTATAGGGTATATATCTTTTCAATTTGATCTATAGCGTAAAAGCTTAATCCAACGTATTAAATAAGTTGATTTATGTATTATTATCTAATTTAATCAGCATTTCATCAAACTTTTGAAATTCATTAATCGTAAACACTTACTTTTAGAAGTGTTGTTGGTATTTATTTGCCGACTTCACAGCATTGTATGGTCTTCATTTGATAACAGTAATTGTGGTAATCGCAAAAAAAGTCATTGGTTCAATTGGTAGCCTTGTTCCGCTACATATATTATTTAAATATTATTGGTCCGATTGTATAGTATTAACGTATCACAGCCTTGCCTCACTTGATGCAGCACCTGAAATAAACAAAAACCCATATCGTACTGCATCAGCATTTTCAGAAGATATTAAATTCATTAAAAACAACTTTAATGTCCTCAATTTGAGGGAATTCCTGGAAATCAGCAGCAAGGAAGGAAAGTTCCCTGAGAAATCCCTCCTTATTACTTTTGATGATGGTTTAGCCATACAATATGATCACATGTACCCTATTCTGAGATCCCATAACCTTCCTGCAACATTCTTCATCAATAATGCCTTTATTGATAACCAGGATTTACATTATGAACGTAAAAAATACATAATCCTTCGAAAACTTGATGAACTGCAGGATAATTCTCTTGAACGGAAAATATCAAAAACAGTTTCAAAGGAACACACTGATGAATTCAATCTGAAGGATTTTATTCATCATCTGAAATACAAATCGAAAAGCACACTGGATGCCATAGCGGGTGAATTGGACATTTCTTTTGCAGATTACCTTCGTGAAAATAAAATCTATCTTACTACTCAACAGATAGAAATTTTGCTGAAAAACAACATCACGATAGGAGGGCATAGTATTGACCACCCTGATTATACTGAGTTATCTTTAGCCGACCAGGTTGACCAGACCCTTTCCAGTGTGAATGACCTGGCAAGTAGATTTCAGCTGGATTATAAAGCATTTGCCTTTCCCTATAATGACAGGGCTCTGGATACAGCTCTTTTTGAGAGGATCAGTGACAGTATTGATGTTTCATTTGGCAGTTCAGACTTAGCGAGAGATGAATTAAGGATGCATTTCCAGCGGGGAAGTATTGATAATTCCACACAAAGTTTTAACAGGGCAATGGCTGCTATTTTTGGCAAATACTATGCCCATAGGTTAACCGGAAAACACATCATTAAAAGGTATTAAGATGGAAGTCAAATGCTATACTGCTCAACAATTAATGGAAGAGTTAACCAGAAATGATCTCTGGAACCAGAAATACTGCCCCATTACGAGACACAGAGCATTGTCGATCATCAAAAATCCCAGGACTTTACCCGGCGATACAGTCCTGATTGTCGGGTTGCTCAATGGTGAAATTTCAGGTTATATTGCGATTGTTCCTGATGAATTATTCGCAGGAGATAAATCTGTAAGGTTGGGTTGGATGGGGAGTTGGTGGTCTGATCCTGATCCCTTGAATTCCATGATGGCAGTAAGATTACTTATGAAAGCTTATGAGTCTTATAATGGCTTTGTGGCAGGCTCAGAAGCAGCTCAGCGCGCAGATCACATTATCAGAAACTCAAATCGGTTTATAGATTTTAGAAAGGCTGTCGGATATCAGTATATATTGAGATTTAATTCGGGATACTGGATTCCCAAAAAATATCCAGGAATGCGTCTTTTAGGTGGAATATTTCGGATTGCTGATGGTATGCTGAATCTTGTACAAAACGCCAGGCTCAGGAGCTGGAAATCCTCGCATAATTTGGAAAGAGGCTTTTCCATTGAATATTTGACCCAGGTATATGACCAGGATACAATCGAGTTTATCAGGCTACATAGTCAATCACAATTGACCAGGAGAAACCATGAAGACATTAATGCAATGATAAGTCATCCTACTTCCCTGGCTACAGTAATGGAGGATAAGAATAAATCAAAGTATTTTTTCAGTAACCAATCAGAACGGTTTTTCTACTTGCTTTACAAAATTCTGGATGAATCACAAGGAATTGTTGCGGTGGTATTGATATGTGTAGATGGTGACCACATGACAATTCCATTTGTTTTTAACAATAAGGACGTTGAAGAGACCGTACTTACTACTGTATTGCATCATATTATTGATCTGAATATCAACATGTTGACAACTTATAGTGTTGATTGGATTGATCAAATGAGAATGTTGAAAATTCCTAAAGTATATAAAAAGAAGAGGTACAGAGATTCATTAATTTCGAAGAAAATTGATCACAGACCCTTCATCGACCTATATATGCAGGATGGTGATGGAGCCTGAGATGCCCTGACCATATGTTTGCATGAAAAAATATGCTTCGAAATTATTTGTACCCTTAGTCCTGGTTTTCACTGCAAATTTAACTCTCCTGTTTTCCCAGGACCTCTACATCGGCCATGACCAGGCCCATCTTGAAGACCTGAAAAGTATACCTTCTGAATGGATAGACTCGGCCAAGGCCAATCTCAGGATCGTATACTGGCATACCTCCCATGGCAGCCACATAACCACCGGGATGTCCCGCCTGGATGCCTTCATGGGGGGAAATGGAACCTATGCCCGGGCAGAAGAGAAGCTGCCTGGAGTACTTTACCTGGTGGATTATTTTGGTGATCTTTGCGCCGGGCAAGAAACCTGGCCACAGACCACCAGGGATTACCTGGATGATCCTGCCAACCAGGATATTAATGTTGTTATGTGGTCCTGGTGCCAGATACTCGGTCATGATGGGGATGAAGAACCGGGCTATTGTTCAAAGATGGATAGCCTGATCGCCGAATACGGTCCGGGGGGTACAAAAATAACAAGTGGCAAACGAACTGTACCCGTGCAGTTTGTATTCATGACCGGACATGTCAACGGCCAGGGTGAAGAAGGCCGCACCAACCAGATCAATAATTATATCCGTAACCACTGTATTATCAACAATAGGATCCTGTATGATTTTGCAGATATTGAAAGCTGGGACCCTGATGATAATTATTTCCTCGATGATTATGTTAATGATGACTGCAGTTACCTGGTGAACGGGGAAAGGACAGGAAACTGGGCGGAAGAATGGATTGTTGGTAAATTACAAATGGATGGGGAAGATGATACCCTTCACAATGAACCCAATGGGGGTGAGTGGTATCAATGCACTGCAGAGCATTCCCACCCGGTAAATGCCAATATGAAGGCGTATGCAGCCTGGTATATGTTTGCGAAGTTGGCAGGGTGGAAAAACCTGGTTACATCAATTGATGTGCAGAGTGAGAATGGAGATACGACCATCACAGCAAACCAGGGAACAATGCAAATGGTAGCCGAATTATTACCTGCAGGAGCTGAAAACACAAGCTTCACCTGGTCTGTAATAAATAATACAGGGGAGGCAAGCATCTCACATTCCGGATTACTCCAGGCTATTTCCAATGGTTCAGTTACGGTGGTAGCCACAGCCAATGATGGGTCAGGCATCCAGGACAGTATCCGGGTTACCATTTCCAATCAGATCCTCCTTGTCTCTTCTATAAGCCTTTCAGCTGAAAGGGGATTGACGACCATTAAATTGAATAAGGGAACATTACAGATGTATGCCACCGTATCTCCTGCAAATGCTTCCGATACCACCGTAAACTGGTCTGTGATTAAAGAAACTGGCAAGGCAAGCATTTCAAAGACGGGACTATTAAAGGCATATTGCAACGGGACGGTTATAGTGGTGGCAGGGGCCAATGACGGTTCCGGCGTCACAGATAGCCTCCAGGTAACGATAAGCCGTCAATTCGTTGTAGTCTCCTCAATAAACCTGACATGTGAAGGTGGATCAACGAGTATTGAACAACCTGGAGGGACTTTACAGATGAAGGCCACTGTCGATCCCCCAGAGGCTACAGATAAAACCATAAGCTGGTCTGTGCTTAACCTGACCGGACAGGCCATCATCTCTCGGAAGGGTTTATTACAGGCGGTTTCCAACGGGGAAGTGATAGTAGTGGCCACAGCTATAGGTTCTTCGGGTGTCAGGGACAGCCTCCACATTAACATCTCCAGACAGACAACAGGGCTGTATGATCTTATTGATCCGGATTTCATTATTGTAACAGACATGGAACAAAAACTGCTATCCATACGCTGGAAGGTTCCTACCATGGAGAAGTGTAGAATCAAGGTTTACAATATCCTGGGGCAACTTGCCTATACCAGCGAGGTAGTTGCCGCCAATCACCAGGTTGATCTTTCTAACCTTGATAAAGGATATTATATCCTCCAAATCTCTAGAACCAAAAAAGCATTTACCCCGTATAAGTTCCTGGTGAAATAACCATACTGTCTTGATGAAACCAAAAAATTATGCTTAAGATCTCAATCATTACGCCGAGCTATAACCAGGGACAATATCTGGAGGAGACGATACAATCAGTCCTGGACCAGAAATACCCAAACCTTGAATATATCATAATGGACGGGGGTTCTACTGACAATTCTGTAGAAATCATCAAGAAATATGAATCACAACTGGCTCACTGGGAATCCAAACCAGATGGAGGCCAATCCAATGCAATCAATAAGGGTTTTAACATGGCAAGTGGTGATATCCTGGCCTGGTTGAACTCAGATGATTATTATTCTCCTGATACCTTACATCAGGTTTCTGAACTGTTTGCACGTGATGATCTTAAAATAGTATTCGGGGAATGTGCCCTGTATCATGAAAAATCAGGAAAAATAAAAGATAGCAGGGTATTTGAGTTTGCTCAATCCCATAAGATAGAATACAGTGATTACATTATTCAACCTTCCAGTTTCTGGACAAAGAAAACCTGGGAACTGGTTGGAAATCTGAATGCTAAATTAACTTATACATTCGATTGGGAATGGTATATTAGAGCCAAAAGGGCAGGCGTTCATTTTCAAGCAGTTGATAAAATATGGTCCGTATACAGATATCATGACCAGCATAAGACTGGGACGGGTGGAGGTCAGCGGGAAGAAGAACTGGCAAGCATCTACAGTCTATATCATTCGGAATTACTGGGGCAGAAATATTTGCAGCGAAGATCCATGCAAGATAAAATCCTCAGGGTAAATAAACTGAATAAAATTCTTTCTCTATTCAGACTGAATGGTTCCCTTGATGCCAGGAAGCCTATGTACAGAAAATATTTCAGTGAGCTTTCATGGGAGGAATTCCTTGGCATAGCCAGGATGTGATACTATACCGTTCCAGATCTTAATCCGTATATTTTCCTGATTATTTTACCGATCATGCTGGAGATCCTGGTTGATTCAGAAAGCTTATTAAGCAAAACCTGGTCTTCCGCATTGAAAGGATGAAATAAAATAATAAGCAAAACAACAAACCCACCATAAACAACACTGATCAGGATCAGTAGTTCAAGGGAAGAGATCATATGCCTGAGTAAAAGGAAGGGTATACTGCTTAGTACAAATATGAGGACATAATTCACATATTCCCTTAAGCGGTATTTCAGGTCCACTGTTCTCCGAAGAACGAGGAATACAAACATCTCCCTCAGAAAATCCCCTATCAGTGTTGCTGCAGCTACACCGACAATGCCGAATCGTTTCATGGCAAAGATACCTGCTACTATGCTAAAAACAGCCACCAATTTACTCAACAGGGCAATGTCCATCCTTTCCTTGAGGTGCAGCACGAGGTTCAATGGCATAAAGACTGCCAGCGAAATATTGCTCAAAAGTATCAGGTTGGTTGCCCAGTAGGCCTCAAGATATTTCGGATCGAATACCAGGCTTATTACCTGCCGCCCGAAAATAATAAAATATACGGTGGGCAGTAAAAATGCAGGCAATATTAGTTTAACTATGAAATTATAGACATGGATGAATTCCTCACGGCTATGATCATTAGTGAATTTTTGAAAAAATACCGGCCGGAGGACGGTCATGAATTCACGTACAGGAAGCACCTTAAATATCATCTCATAAATGCTCGTCCCGAAAGCGTACAAACCAACAAAAAACGGATTTGAAAAGGCTGATATAATGTAGAAGTCTGATTCTCTTCCAACTAAACCATAGCCAAGTTCATTGAATGCGGAATACATTCCAAATTTGATAACCCTCTTTCGAATATTGTTGTCTTCTTCACTGACTACCTGCTGATGGGCACGAGACCTGAAAAACCGTATCAAAAGTACAAGTGCCGGAATAAAGAAAGCAGCAGAAGCAGTTCCTTCTATAAGCAACAGGATATTTACATCGATGATCTTCAATAATCCAACCAGCAGGACTGATCGAATTAAGGAGCTGATGGTCATGAGTATGGCTGCATACTGGTGGAGAAGTGCAGAGGTCAGGATTGTATTGAAAAGATTCTTGAAAAATGTCATGATGATAAAAAACATCAAGGCATTGTAATAGAGCCTGAGGTTTTCAATATTGAACAGGTTGGCAAAGGAATCACTCAGGAAGAAGATCAGGAAAGAGATGATGATGGCACAGGATCCGGCCAAAAATATTCCAATTTTGATCAGTTTTTTCGTTCTCCTGAAGTCTTTTAACTGGAGAAGTTCCGGAATGTACCTGTTAAAAAGATTCATCACCGGGGAAAGGGCAAAAACGAAGTAAATCAGCAAGATCTTTATCAGGAAACTATAAGTGCCGAAAACATCTACAGCGAGTTTCCTGATAACCAGGATGGTGGCTATGACTCCAAAAATTTGTGTAAATAGTTTCCCGATGTAAATCCAGGCGGTGTTTTTTACCAGTATTTTTGCCCTTGAGGTCTCTTCAGCCACCGTTTGGTAATTTATTTAAAATTGGGGATCAAGCTTTATAATAAAAGAAGCCCAAGATACAAATATTTTAGTATTTTAAACGGCGGGATGTGTACATCTGACCGCCCGTGGCGTACTTTTTGCTATTATAATAAGATTGACAACTAATGAACCATTACCCGATGAAACAAATTGCCATTATTTTAGGAATTATTTTCAATATTTATACGATCCAGGCTACCGATTACTACCTCTCTAATGCTGGAAATGACGGCAATACCGGGACAAGTGAATCCCAGGCATGGTCGAGCATCAACAAATTGAATTCCAAGATTCTATCGCTGAAACCCGGCGACCAGGTACTTTTTGAACGGGGAGGCAAGTTCGAGGGTAATATAACGATTTTTAATATTCTCGGAAACGAAACTCAACCAATTACTTTCGGAGCATATGGAACAGGAGAAAAACCCATCATTGACGGCACCAGGGAAGTTGTTGGCTGGACCCGGGAAGGTAATATCTGGACCAGTACCTGCCAGGATTGTCCGGTAGATATTAACGCACTCCTTATCAATGAAAAAAGCCAACCACTGGGCAGGTATCCAAATGAAACCAATCTTAATTCGTCAGGGGGAAACGGGAGGAATATCATTTACGATGCAAGTCTGTCTTTTGAAAATGACTACTGGAAAGGTGCGCAGGTAGTTATCAGTACGCAGACCTGGGTATGTGATGCACTTCGTGTGTTTTCACAAATTGGTACGACAATCACACTTGCAGAGAGGGCCAGTTACGATATTGCTGGCGATATTGATTATTTTATTCAAAACCATTATAATACCCTTGACAGTGAAGGGGAGTGGGCATACAACAGTAACGACAAGGAAATATACATATATTCCACCAGGGATATACCTTCTTCACGGGTAGGTATTGCTTATTACGCTGAGTGTATCTCCATTAGAAATGGCCGTTATATTAACATTGAGAACCTGATGTTGAGGGGATCAAGGCAAAGTTCGTTGAAAACAGAATTTAGCAGACATATCAAGGTTTCAAATATCACTATCTCTAACAGCTCACGCTTAGGTTTCCATCTGGATCATAGCGATTATATCAGCCTGGACAATAATTACATTGTAAATTCACTTGATATTGGAATCGGGATGTGGGACTCAAATCATTGCCGGTTTACCAATAACCGGGTTGAAAATACCGCAACAATCCCCGGCAGGGGGCAAAATGGATCAGCAAAGTATACCGGGATACAGATAAGCAGGGGATCGGACAATGTATTAGAATACAATGAGGTAATTCAAACCGGATATAATGCCATAAGTTTCTATGACCAGACAAATTTGCTCATTAAGAACAACTATATCAATGGTTATTGCACAGTTATTACAGATGGCGGCGGCATCTATACCTGGCACTCGACATCCGCAGGAAACAGGATTATCGGTAATATCGTCCTGAATAGCAGGGATGATTTAGGTATTTACATCGATGATGAATCTGAAAACATTGAGATATTTGACAATACCTGTGCATTTAACGGGGTAGGCATATTCATTCATAATTCACGCTATATAAAAGTATCCAATAACCTATGCTATAATAATCATGGTTCTCAGGTTTTGCTGGTTATGCACGGCAGAACCCTAGTAGATCATAACGTGATAGAGAATAATTACACATTCACATTAGGGAAACCCAAACAGTATTCCATGAGGGCCAGATTTGTTAATGGAGAGCACAATGTCTTTGAAAACAATTGCTGGGCAGATCCCTTTAAAAAGAAATTGATCAACAGTGAGTCTCCAGTCTGGAAGAATAAGATATATACAGTCCAGGAATGGCAATCTTTAGGAAATGTAACCGACAGGAGCATACCCAGGACTTTTGCAGAATCCGGGCTGGCGGACACAACGGGCTACGTAAAATTTTTTGTTAATCCATCAAAATCAGTAAAGACAGTGGGCCTGCCCGGAACCTACAGGGATCTGGATAACCAGGTATATGTGAAAACTGTACAGCTGGAACCCTACTCGTCAATAGTTCTTACAGCCGAAAAGAGGGACTAAATTCTGTTTGCGGGAACCCAGATCTCGTAATCCTCTTCTTTAACTACCTGGACAAAATCATAAGGTTCCATAAACTTATGGATCTCTCCCCTTTGTTTACTTATTTCAGGCTTCTCATCTTCGAAAACCGTTCTGAATTTTTCTTCATCTACCATCAGGATCACAGGTAATTGGCCGTTCTTTTCATAGGCCTCGGTCAAATCCGGCAGTATATTGGCAGTGTTGTACCAGAGTATCCATGTACCGGGCATGTATACCTTTGCACCTGTTAAGTAGATGAACAGCGGCCCTCCTCCGTGACCGATCAGGTAATCATCCTTTCCAATGTATTTTTGCAGATTTTCATAAATCACCTGAACACCTTGGGCTTTCCCTTCTGTGGTAAGCGTCCCCCGGGCTCCGGGAACATCGACTGCATGAACCATCTTATGCCGGCTCCCTTCATCTCCGAAAATGGCAACATACCTGATCAATAGGGAGGTAAGTATAATCACTGAAATGAGAAAGGCTTTCATCCTACTGGAGGATATGCTCCACACCCTGGAAGACTGTTTATATTCAGTCCTCATCTGCAAATCCCCTAATTCATCAAAGATCAAAATCAGCAGTGGAATAGTAATAAACCATCCTGTAGCTGACTTTAGTAAACCTGTATCGGAACCCATAAATGATACGAACATGACAGCTATCCCACAAATCAGGGCAAACCTATACCTGGTTTCCACCTGTAAGATCCTGAGGAAGAAAAACAGGGCCAGGGCAATCTGTGCTCCGGTAACTATATTCACATAATTTACGAAATAGTCGTGATCGGTCCTCATGAAGATGACCGTAGCAATGCCGAAACCTGCCAGGGAATAATACAGCACCAGGTTTCCCTTTTTCTTGTGTTGAATAAACCAGGCAAAAAGCAGAGAAAGAAGCACAAACAGCATAGCATTGTTAAACATTTTTTTTCCTGATTCCAGCTGTCTTGACATCATGCCAGTAGCAGAATGCCCTCCTTCCCCACCACTATCAGCAAAAACATTCAGGGTTTGTCCAATGGCTCCCATTACACGGTCCAATTGCCCGAAGAGATGTATCAAAACCAGTACCATTGAAACCCCCAGCAGAAAACCGGATAAAAATAAACCTGTTGATTTTAGCCAGGAAAAACGACTTTCCCAGACATCCCTGAGACGATACTTTTTGATAAACTCGTATAATGGGAATAACACTATCATCCCAAGTGATAGTATATCCGGCAACCTTGAGAAAGCAGACAGGGCAAAAATAAAACCAGCCAGCAATATCTTTATCCGCGATTTTGATAAAACGCCAACCAGCAACAGGGTACTGCCCAAAACAAGAAAAAGGTTGGATACATTGTCATAGGAAAAGAAAAACGTTTTTATGCTCAACGTAATCAACATCCCCAGAAAAATGTAGAACAGGAGGTATTTTTGTGAGTAAATCTTCCTGAAACCGAAATATACAGTCCACACCGTCAATTCATATAAAATATAGCTAAGGATCTTGAAACCTGTCAGTCCGAGTTGACCAAAAACCTGATCCCAGATGTATCCGATGAAATATGAAAACCAGACTATCCCTCCGGATTGCTGTTTAATAAAATTTGAGACCCTGGCAAGGTGAAAACCTGTATCCGTCAGATCAAGGCCCTGTACAATAAAAAGGGCAGGAAATAAGATTATCAGGATGGTTAAAATTATTCGGTGGTTTCTTCTCACTTTTTTCCTTGATTTTAATGGTATTGTTAGCTCATATTATATCAGCAAACCATTGTCAAAAGATACGGGCTATTTTTTGAAGTCGAGCAATACAGCTTTCATAAATAATCCAAAAAATACCTTCTTGTCATGCTTATTATAATATCGGTATATTTTGGATCTTTTCCGGCTTCTGAAATAATCCTTGAAAGTCATCATTTTCTTTAGTATATGCACTACGACACTGGCCAGATCAGCTGCCTCATCTATAAATTGTATATCATTTCTTGTAGGTGGTTCTTCCACTATCGCAGAATTTGTCAGGCTATTGTAACTATGGAGCGGCAGGTTTACTCCATTGGCTGTTGCTACATATCCGATTTGTTCAACCCTTCCAACAGTGGGTTCTATCAGATAATATTTTCCATTCAAGTCATGAAGCTTAAATTCAACTGATCCGAATCCACAATAGTTTAATTGCTGCAAAATTTCGACAGTCCTTTCAGTTACAAAAGGATCCTCAATCGGCGCCGTTGAGCTGGCAGTACCTGTGCCAACCGGCCATTGTCGTATCTTATATCCTGTAAAACTTGCCAGGCAATCACTCTGACCGTTAAAATAAACCAAACAATAATACACATTTGAATCTCCTCCGGGGATCCATTCCTGTACCATAAGCCTGGATTCAATAGCATGGATCTTTTCATAGAGCTTATTTAATTCATCCACATTGTTCAGATAATAAGCCTTGGACAATTTTGCTCCCCTCCAGGCATCTGTCCTTGTAAAAGGTTTCAATATAAGCGGGAAGCTAAGAGAATCAACAATTCTCAGTAAATCTTCCTTGTTAAACAGGTTATGGGTCTGTGGGATAAGAATATTATGCTGTTTGGCGTACTCTGTAAAAGCTGTCTTGTCCAGCAACAGACTAAGCACCTCATTGGAAGGCAAGTGGATAAGAAAATTATCATCAATAAACTTTCTGTTCTTTATGACAAAACTTACATAACTATCTGTAGTAACATAAAGTACGGGTTTACTGGAAAATTCGGATGCGATTTGCTTAAGTTTATCTTTGAGATCAGATTCTCCTTTATAAAATATTTTCTGA
>Ga0209345_10003795_pt1 | contig 15235 bp, 15 predicted proteins | sample Cruoilmetagenom7_FD_187294 | JGI IMG/M metagenome (GOLD analysis project Ga0209345, IMG submission 187294) | Oil polluted marine microbial communities from Coal Oil Point, Santa Barbara, California, USA - Sample 7 (SPAdes) (version 2) | ecosystem: Environmental > Aquatic > Marine > Oil seeps ... | reverse complement strand
CGGGTGATGATCTCTGGTGTGCTAGTTCCCAGCCCAAGATCGAGGGTGCCAAACCTTGCTATTGGAAGTCCCATTCCAACTGACATTTCATCATCAATTACGAAATCAGTGGCTATCCATTTCCCATCAAGATATAACTCGGCGGCACCGTGCTGCTCCCATACCCCGAGTGCGTTATATACATCTTTAAAGGTAGGGTCTACCGTCAGTGCGTCCTCAACTTGTGGTGCGAAGACTAATCCGGTAACACTGTATCTCGCCGGTATACCGGCAGCACGTGCCAAAGCTATTGCTAGTGACTGTTGATCCAGACATACCCCTCTATTAGTGTGAAGCACCTCATTTGCACTCTTTAGCGGACCAAAATCAAATTTTATTTGCCTCATAAAATCAAAAATGGCCTCAGCATAATCCAAGTTGGACTTTTCCCAGGCTCCCAGCTTCTTGGCTAAAGCCACGATTTCAGGATCGTTGACCTTGCATAGTCGCGTAGGTCTCAAATATTTCGCTTTATGCGTAGCCCTCTTGATATCCTCTTTGGTTACCTGAGCCACGTCCGCTGCAGTTACGTAATGAGTCTGCTCTTCATATAAGGGAGCCCATGGTGCCTTCATCGCCTTCAGGCGAGGTATGAAGGCGGAGATTGCATCCTTACCTAACCTATACGGGTGTCTTATGGCAACTTTCAAGAAAGCCACTGCAGCTTGCAAGTTCTTTCTCAGCATTAGCCATGGAGGGAAGATCCCCTTATCCAATTCCTCTTTAATTCGACCAAACATCACTATCCTCCTCTTTTCATTTTGCAATAGTGGGCAGATGGCCCAGGCCCGGGCAACGTCCATGCAGCTTATTTGTATTTTGCCGATCCCGCTATGTCTTCTGCCATCAACTGCTGCATCAGGTTGCCGCATCCTCTATCTTCGGCGCCTGCCATTCTGGTTATTTCAGATTCTAGGACAACTCCAGGTTTATTGCATTTTGGGCCCTCCTCCAATAGTCTTACTCTATCACCGCTCATTATGAAACCTGGATAACTATAGTCATCCGCAAAATTCTTTATAATCCTCCTCGCCGTTGGGGAGAGTCAAATCCCCCTTAGTCCCCCTTTTCTAAAAGGGGATTTTTAATGCATTAACAGCACACTATACAAGCTATTTTGCAAAGGACTATAAGCCCTGCTGGATCGAGAAATGCAAAGCGACCCCATTCACCATAGCCCAGCGGCTGTAAATTATCATCCAATATCATGGGATAGACCCAGCGTATCAGAGGGATGGTATTGCCCCGACAAATGGTTACGCTGTGGTTAAGGTGCTGAAATCCTCACATCGAGGAATGAAAACAGTGCGAACATGGTTTTGGAGCAATTTATCAGTTTATCAGTTTTGAAATGCTCATTAAAACCAAACAGAGCCATTCAAATCATCACTTTCTAAGCGGCCTCATTTAAATGTAAATTTTAATAATCGTTACAGTACCACTTCATCCAGATTTTGTCAATGCCCCTATGTTATCCTTTTAAGGTTAAACCGCCTCTCTTGACTTAGGAGGTGAACAAGGGTATGATAACCTATAAATAAGGAGGTAAGGTGCCCAAGCGGACCTATCAGCCTAAGAAGATTCATCGCCGGCGGGTACACGGCTTCCGGGCGCGAATGAGCTGTCCGGGGGGACGAAGGGTATTAAAGGCGAGGCGGTTGAAGGGTCGTTATAAGCTGACGGTGTAAAGGGTTTTGATAATGAAAAGGGGGCAGCAGCTTACTAAAACGGCACAATACATTGAGGTCTATCGGCGGGGAAGAACTTTCACCAATGAGCTGCTGGCGATGAAGATACGCCCTAATAAGTTGGCCCTAACTCGATATGGTATCTCGGTGAGCAAAAGAGTAGGTAAGGCAGTGGTGCGAAATCGAGTAAAGAGATTACTCAGGGAGAATGTGCGACTGATACCAATTGAACCGGGATGGGATGTGGTATTTGTTGCCCGCCCCCCGTCAGCCAGTGCTGATTATTATCAATTCGATCACGCGGTAAAGGAGTTATTCCATCGAGCCCACCTGCTCCAAGGGGGGGGCCAAGGGTGAAGCTGATTGCCTTAAGTCTGATTCGGTTATATCAGTCAACCTGCTCCCAAATCGCTTCTCCTTGCTGCCGCTTTACCCCTACATGTTCACGGTACGCCTATGAGGCAATCAGCAAATATGGCCTCATTAAGGGTGGTTGGCTGGCGACAAGAAGAATATCTCGGTGTCATCCCTTTAATCCCGGTGGCTTTGACCCGGTACCTTAATGTCTTTGCCCAAAGTTCTTAAAGCATTGGACTGGTTGCAATTGTGGCAATAGTCAAACGGCTATAATATTTCTAAGGTATGAGTTAAATATGTGGAGTCTCTTCGATCCGATACTTAGTGAGCCAATACTCAATTTTCTGATCGTTCTATATAGTGGGCTTTCTCACAATCTTGGTCTGGCTATTATTGCTCTTACTGTTATTATTCGCCTGCTGATGTTTCCCCTCACTCGAAACCAGCTCCGCGCCTCTAAGAAGATGACGCAGGAGATGGGGGCACTGCAGCCAAAGCTGCAGGAGCTACAAAAAAAGTATGCCAAAGACCAACAGAAGCTAGCTCAAGAGACAATGAAGCTCTACAAGCAGGCAGGAGTAAACCCACTAGGTTGTCTTTCATCGCCGATGTTTCTTCCCATGCTTATCCAGATGCCCATCTGGTTTGGTCTTTATCGAGCCATTATGCTATCTTTAGACCCTGAAGGACTTCCGCAACATCTCTACTCTTGGTCCATAGTTCACCAAGCATTACCTTTGGCAGACAATTTCCTATGGCTCGACTTAGCTAAGCCTGACCCTTATTTTTTGATTCCCCTGTTAGTAATGGCCTCAATGTGGATATCGCAGAAGATGGTTGCCACCCCGGCCATCGACCCGAGGCAAAAGTCGATGAGTAACATGATGCAGTTGATGTTCCCCATCATGTTTGGGCTCATTACCTTTGGACTGCCCAGTGGATTGGCTCTTTATTGGGTAGTTTCAAGCATTATCAGCATCATAATCCAGTATTTTGTCTACGGGTGGGGAGGGCTCTTTGCTTCATCTGGAGTGAGGCAAACCTCTGGAGAAAAACTAGCCGTGGCTGGGGAGACCAACCCCAAACAAATTTCTAAGCCGAAGGAGAGAGTAGCGCATGGAAGAAGTGGAGTTAAGCGCCAGAACAGTAGAAGAGGCCGTCCAGCGAGCTCTAGAACAACTGGGGCGCAGTCGAGAAGAGGTGGAAATAGAGATACTAAAGAAAGGTAGGCCGGGCTTTTATGGACTGGGTGCTGAGGAAGCCAAGGTCAAGGTGAGGCCATTAGTTATCCCCTCTAAGAAGGAGGATGATGTTGTTGAGATAGCTAAAGAGGTATTAGAGAAAATCCTTGATTTTATGGGGCTGGCTGCCAGTGTCGAGGTTAGCCGCCCTCTCGCTGAGGAAATAGACACCGCACCACTACCTGTCACCCTAAATATTAAAGGTGAGGACTTAGGCATTCTTATCGGGCGTCAGGGGCAAACTTTGGCTTCCCTGCAACATATTGTTCGGCTTATCGTGGCTCACCGCCTGAAGGCCCCCATAGCCTTAGCCATTGATGTGGAAAGCTATAAGCAGCGCCATTGCCAGGCATTACAGGAATTAGCCCTACGCTTGGCCCAAAAGGCAGAATCTACTGGACAAGCGGTAACCTTGGAGCCAATGCCTGCCACCGAGCGCCGCATTGTTCATCTTGCCCTGGCTAAGCACCCCGAAGTAATAACCCAAAGCATTGGTGAAGGTGAGGCTCGCAAGGTGATTATAGCCCCCAAAACGCGTTGACCACGAGAGGCCGGTCTCGATTTTTATCGGGTAGGAGGGAGCCTCACGGTCCCCGTCCTCCCACACTACCGGACGTACTCAGCGTATCCGGCGGTTTCCGCTATTGTTGTAACGTAGCATAAGTGCTCGTCAAGGCTCGCTCTCGTTCCGACGCCGTGGATGTTTGCGACTCCTCGCACGCGGCAGATCCGGTTCCGCCTTCTCCGCCTGCGTCGGGGCACACGTCTTCCTTCACTTCCTCAAAGAGGCTCATTTGGTACCACGTGCCTTGCTGTCGCTCCGCACCCATCGAGTCTTCCCGGCTGCTCCTTGCAATAGTAGATTCGGCCCTTCACCGACATTCCCGTCGGCTAATATGGCCTCTGCTGACTTCTCCGTGCCCCTTCCGTGCCGTTGCCGTTACGGTAGTCCGGTTCACCCGGACGGACAAGAGAGACCTCCCAGGGTAAGTCATGTCCCCTTCCCTCGGCCCCCGCCGGATTTACCAACGCGCATGTCCGGATGACTATTGGGCATCCCCGTCCATTGCCGGGTTACCCCACCGCGCCGGCCTTATATCCGGTTTCTGTTCGTCGAGTCCAAGTTTTGCTTTCGGCTTCCTTCAGATTCCGCCTCATGGCGGACACCCTTGCCTGGGCTAGCGGTTCCGGTCATCGCGGCCCGCAGAGGTCTTGTACCTCCTGGTTACATGACATGCCTGGCGCACAAAAAAGACCGCCAAAAACTCAGTTTTCAGCGGTCTTTAAAGTCAACTGGTGGAGGCGGGGGAGAGTTGAACTCCCCGTCCAGAAGAAGTTGCTCAAGATATACTACAAGCTTAGTTGACTCTTTACTCTCGTTCAGCCAACCTCTGCCAACTGAGTTCGACTGAACCAGTCAATCATCGCTTAGGTGATCCTTATCGACATCAGGACCACTGCACTCCGACTCACCTTGCGCTCCTCCTTAACCCATCGGAGAGAGGTTAAGGGGAACGTGCTTGCTCAATTAGCTAGCATAAACGGGAATTATCTTTTGCCACCTGTTTTGCGAGGTCGATGGTACCTCGGCTTGCAATCTTGCCACCTTCCTCCCCTGTCGAACCCTCTCGCCCCCTCTTTGCTTCGAAAATAGATTCCCCATGTGTCATTGCGACCCTGAGCGAAGCGAAGGGGAAGCAATCTCACTCTCATTACCCCAAGCTTGCTTCGGGGCCTTGCCCCTCGCAACGACATACCTATTTTCATGATTCGCTGGTGGGCACCCGCCCATGACGGTTTACTTGGTAAAGTGCTACAATCTTCCTTACTTAAAACATTTTACCCCTAATTTGCCTTATTGTCAACTTGGCGAATTGCCAGCGAAGATTTGTGTTATCCGCTATGCCATGCTATCCTTAGTAGGGGGTTTTGTGGAGATGATGGAATTAGTGGAGAGAATGCTAGCTGGCAGTCAGCAATCATTAGCTCGTCTCATCAGCTTAGTGGAAAGAGAATCGCCAGAGGTGCCACAAATATTAAGCTCAATATACCCTCATACTGGAAAGGCTTATTGTGTCGGGGTCACTGGCCCTCCCGGAGGGGGGAAAAGCACTCTAGTAGATAGGGTGACCTCCATAGCCAGGAAGGAAGGATTATCTGTGGGGATAATAGCCGTTGACCCTACTAGCCCCTTCTCCGGCGGTGCCATGCTGGGAGATCGCATAAGGATGCAACAACACTATTTAGATGAAGGGGTGTTTATCCGCAGTATGGCAACTAGGGGTAGCCATGGAGGGCTTCCCAGAGCCACCTATAATGTAATAAAACTCCTCGATGCCGCAGGGTTCGACATGATTCTGGTAGAGACAGTAGGGGTAGGGCAAACTGAACTTGATATTATGGAAACTGCAGATACTGTAGTGGTGGTTTTGGTTCCTGAAGCGGGAGATACCATCCAAACAATGAAAGCCGGGCTACTGGAGATTGCCGACATCTTCGCGGTTAACAAAGCCGATCGGCCTGGGGCAGATTACCTTGTCGTTGAACTAGAGGTAATGATTCACCAAAATCCGAGGCGATCTTGGTGGCAGGTGCCCGTTATTGCCACCCAGGCAGTCAACAACATTGGCACTGAGAAGCTGTATCAGGAGATCGAACACCACCACCAAGCGCTCGAAGAAAGTGGACAATTCTCCTTCAGGCGCCATGAGCAAAGAAAGAGAGAGTTCATCGAGGCTATAGAGCAAAAGATTGCTAGCCAACTATGGAAGTCAATTGAAGGAGATGGGAAGCTGGCAAGCTATGTAGATAAGGTGGAAAAAGGAGAGATTGACCCTTATTCAGCCTCTTGGGAGGTCTTGGCTGATAGGACCTTACTTAGATCCTGGTTCAAGAGGTTAGACAATTGGTTGAAGAAGTTAGACCAGGAAGGGTGAGGCAATGCAAACTAAATATGACGTTATCATTGTAGGTGGTGGACCAGCAGGTATCTTTGCCGCCTTAGAGTTATCCCAGGTGCCCAGACTGAGCACGTTACTTTTGGAGAAAGGGGAAAGCCTCGATAATCGCAATTGCCCTATTTGGGAGAAGGGAGGGGTTTGCCTGAACTGCTCTCCTTGCTCTCGGGTCAGTGGTTTGGGTGGGGCAGGGGCGTTCAGTGATGGGAAATTGACCCTCTCCTCTCAAGTAGGTGGGCAGCTTAAGGATTACTGCGGTGAGGAGAAGACAGAAAAGCTCATCCGTTATGTGGATAACATTTACCTCAAGTTTGGGGCCTCAAACCAACTCTACGGGATAAGTGATGAAATAGAGCAACTGCAACGCCGAGCTTTTGCAGCAAAATTGCGTCTCATCCCGGTGCCAATTCGCCATCTGGGGACAGAGAACTGCCGGGTTATACTAAAGGCAATGTGGCAGTTCCTCTCCTCCCGAGTAGATATCGAGGTAAGCAAAGCAGCAGCTATTATTCTAACTGATGATGGCAGGGTGAAGGGGGTTACCACTGAACAGGGGCAAAAGCTGGGGTGCCGCTATCTCATCCTCGCCCCAGGAAGAGAAGGAATAGATTGGCTAGCCTCCGAGGCAAATCGTCTGGGGCTTACTTTGTATTGTAATCCTGTCGATGTAGGGGCACGAGTAGAGGTGCCTACTGGGGTATTAGAAAAGCTAACCAAGGTGCTCTATGAGTCTAAGCTAGAATTCTATTCCCAGACCTTCAACGATAGAGTGAGGACATTTTGCATGTGCCCCGGCGGAGAGGTGACCATGGAATCTACTGGAGGCAGTGACCCGGTGATTACTGTAAATGGCCACAGCTATGCCAACCGTAAGAGTGCTAATACCAACTTTGCCCTTTTGGTGAGTACCACTTTCACTCAGCCATTTCGGGAACCTATTGCTTACGGAAAATATCTTGCCCGCTTGGCTAATATCCTTAGTGGCGGTGTGCTGGTGCAACGCTTAGGTGACTTACTAGATGGGCAGCGGTCTACTCGCCAGCGTCTGGAGAATAGTATCGTCGAGCCCAGCCTAAAAAGTGCCACCCCTGGTGATCTTAGTTTTGTCTTCCCCTACCGTCACCTCAAGGGGATAATAGAGATGCTTCAGGCGATGGACGAACTTGCCCCAGGAGTTGCCTCACCCTATACCTTGCTTTACGGAGTTGAGGTTAAATTCTACTCCTCCCGACTCAAGCTCAACGATAGCCTAGAGAGTGAAATTGCCAACATGTTTGTGGTGGGGGATGGAGCCGGGGTTAGCCGTGGCTTAGTCCAAGCATCAGCCTGTGGTGTGGTAGCTGCTCGCCAGATATTAAACAGGCTCGGTGTGGCTTCATCAGTCGATCGCTTTGAGCAATGAGTTTACCTCCATGGAGTGCCCTTTCCTCGGCATTGACTTGACCTGTTCCCAGAGTAAACCTAGCACCGGTATTGGACTGGATGAAAACTCGGATTTTATTTTCGCCGCCCTCCTCAGTAGTAATGCTGAAATCATTGCTGTCATCGAAGCCCACCAGCCTTATATTGTAGCTATTGATGCCCCTCTTAGTTTACCTCAGGGGTTTTGCTGCCTGGAGGAAAGCTGTTGCTGTCATTCCCTTGAGGCAGCCAAGGGAAGAAATTGCGAACGAGAACTAGCCAGGTTGGGAATACCTTGCTTTTTTACCACCAAGAGGTCGATTATCAAAAAGATGGTCTGCCGAGGTATCGAGTTGAAGGCTGAATTGGAGGGGCAGGGATATAAAGTTATTGAGGTCTATCCCTACGCCACTAAGCTTCGCCTGTGGGGCAAACCCATCCCCGCTAAGTCGACACCCTCCGGGTTGATCTTTCTCCAGGAGCGCCTTGGCAATCTCTTGCCCTCCCTTGCCTCATATGTGGTAAGGTTTGACCACCACTTTTGTGACGCAGCTATAGCGGCCTATACTGCCTATCTAGACTACGTGGACAAGGCAGAACATATTGGCAATCCTGAAGAGGGAATAATCTGTATTCCTAAGGTGGGTGCAGCGTCAAATGAACCTGGCCTTGCGGTGTGATATAATAAAAATTAGCCAGGCTGAAAATGAAACAGAATTTACACCAGGCGATGTTATATGAAACGCTCCCCGGCTTACGAGTGCAGTGTCATGTTTGTCAATGGCGATGTATAATTGGCCCCGATAAGTTTGGGGTGTGCAAAATGCGCCAAAATAAGGAAGGTGTCCTTTATGCGTTAAACTATGCCCAGGTCTCCTCAGTAGCAGTAGACCCCATTGAGAAAAAGCCTCTATTTCACTTCTTCCCCCAAAGCCAAGTCTTTTCTATGGGTTCTTGGGGGTGTAACTTCCACTGCAAGCATTGCCAAAACTGGCAGATTTCCTGTGTCGGAGTTGAAGCAGCCGTCTCAGGATCACGAAGCATGTCCCCTGAGGTGGCTATTGACCAAGCCAAGAGGTCGCACTGTGGCGGCATTGCCTGGACATACAATGAGCCTAGCATCTGGTTTGAGTATACCTTAGATTGTGCCAAGCTAGCTAAGGAAAATGGTCTGTATACTGTGTATGTGACCAATGGCTATCTTACCCCAGAGGCATTAGATACTATCGGGCCCTACCTCGATGCCTGGTGCCTTGACGTTAAAGGATTTTCTGACTCCTTCTATCGCCAACTAGCCAAGGTACCTCGATGGCGGGGGATCCTCGAGGTTGCCCAGCGTGCCAGGGAGAAATGGAATATGCATGTAGAGGCGGTGACTAATATCATCCCCACCATGAATGATGATGACGAGCAACTGGAGGGGATAGCCAGGTGGGTACGAGATAAATTGGGTGAGCTGGTACCCTGGCATGTGACTCGCTTTTATCCTTACTATCAGTTGAGTCATCTGAGTCCAACTCCGGTAGCTACCCTGGAGCGGGCTTATAATATAGGGCGAGAGGCGGGCCTGCGCTTTGTCTATGTAGGTAATGTTCGTGGTCATGATGGCGAGAACACCATTTGCTACTCCTGTGGTAAGACTGTTATCCAGCGATGGGGTTACCAGATAGCAGTGTTAGGTGTGGAGCACTCCAAATGTAAGTTTTGTGGTGCTGAACTGAATGTAAGGCAGGGGGCACAAAGGGGGTGATGTATGCCAGGGATTATCTTTGCTTGTGCTGTGCCCCATCCACCTATTATTGTCCCCGAGATTGGCCGAGGAGAGGAGCGGCGGACCGCTGCCACCATCCAGGCGATGGGGAAGCTCGCCGAAGAGTTAGCTGAGGCGAACCCCCAAACTATGTTGGTGGTCAGTCCTCATGGGGTGTCGCATCGCAACGCGATGGGGGTGCTTACCGCTAAATCTTCTACCGGCAATCTCAGCAGTTGGGGAATGTGGGGTGGTGAGTGGTATTTTGACAATGATATTGAATTTGTCTCTGCTCTACAGCAGGAGGCAAAAGCAGCCGATATTCCGCTAAAGACAATCGGGGAGAAAGGATACGAGCTAGACCATGGGGTAATGGTACCGGTCTATTTTCTAAGCAGAGGGGTTAAGGACATACCCTTAGTGCCTTTAACCTTCTCCTGGTTGCCCTTAGCTGCTCATTTTGCCTTTGGCCAGGCACTCAGGCGAGCTGCTGAGAAGATTAGCAAGCGGGTAGCACTTATTGCCAGTGGTGATCTCTCCCACCGTCTGCTTCCCGGTGCTCCTGCAGGCTATGATCCTATGGGCAAGGTGTTCGATGATAAGTTAGTAGAGGCTATTTCGCGTCTGGATGCCAAGGCAATTATGAACCTAGATCCCCAGCTTGTAGAGCGAGCTGGAGAGTGTGGCCTACGCTCCATCGTTATTTTGCTTGGGGCAATAGACGGCCTCGACGCTCAAGCTAGAGTCCTCTCTTATGAGGGTCCCTTCGGGGTAGGGTATATGGTTGCCTCAGTTAAAATTGAAAGCCAGAGTCAAAAGGAGCTGCATCCTCTGGTTCGCTTAGCTAGGGAGACAGTAGAGAGCTATGTTGGAGAGGGGAAGATTCCCCCGCCTCCCAAGGAGCTTTCTGCTGAGATGAGCCAGCGGGCGGGGGTTTTTGTCTCCTTAAAGAAATATGGTGAGCTCAGGGGGTGTATTGGCACTTTCGAACCTACTAAAGCAAATGTAGCTGAGGAAATCATTGCCAATGCGATAAGTTCAGCGACTAGAGACCCCCGCTTTCCGATGGTAAATGCTGCTGAACTTCCCTCCCTCAGCTATAGCGTGGATGTGCTCACTGAACCGGAGCCAGTAGAAAGTCAACAGCAGCTTGATCCCCAAAGATATGGCGTCATTGTGGAGAGTGGAGGACAGCGGGGGCTTCTCCTCCCTGACCTGGAGGGGGTGGATACAGCGGAGCAGCAGATTTCAATCTGCCGCCAGAAGGCAGGGATACTTCCCCATGAACCGATCAAGTTATACCGCTTTGAGGTTGAAAGGTATAAATGACCTTCCATAACGTTGCTTGGCCTTTTTGAAGGTCGTGGTAACATCATATCAAGTCAAGGCAGAACACCCGAATAGTCGCCAAAAATGAAATGCTCGAACTGCCAGAGCGAAAACCCTGATGCTCAGAGATTCTGTGGTGAATGTTGAGCAAGAACTGTGTGTTAAGGTCAAAGATTAAGGGGCAGATAGAGAGTTTTATGGTTCTATCTCAACGATAAGCAGGGTCTTTGAGTCTGGAGGTTGTCCCACTAGTCTAACATTGGGTGGAATGATCAACTTTAGGGAAGCAGAACAGAGCTTGGTGGTTTCAGACACCGACATCCTGGTTCCCGAGAGAAGTCTCGAAGCTTTATCGGGCTTTATCGGAGGTTGAACTATGAAAGAGGAAGACATGCCCATTATGGTTGGCGACATTGTTGGTATTAGGGAATCAGGTATTTATGACCTGGCGACAAGAGTAGTTAATATTTGCTGCACTCCTTCCAACGAGTTGTTTCACTACGGAATAATCACGCAATATATTAAGGATCTAGATGACTGGCTGATCGCGGAAAGCATTGTGACGGGAGTCAGATTCCAGCTTATCAAACAGTGGTACACTAGGAGACAATCTCTGGTCCGAGTATTCCGTGTCAATAACGTTTCTCCGGACAAAAGGCTAGAAGCTGCTTCTAGGGTTTATCGTTATGCGAACACGAAATACGACTATCCGTTGATTTTCAATTTAATAAGATCAGGAGTCCCCTATTGGTTCAAAAAAATCGTAAAAGAACACAAGCTTTGCAGGATTAGAGCTGAGGACCTTCCCTGGGAACCAGATAGAAGATTTGTCTGCACGGAATTGGCCACTCGGCCTTATGCTGACCTGGGAATTTATATCGTGCCCAAAGGCGTTGTGCCTATTCCCTCTTCCTTGAGGGAAGCAGAAATTAGGGGCAGACTTAAACTCGTCTACGAATTTGATCCGAAATGAATAAAGAGGCGATTGGAAAGACTGATAATGGCTCTGGTAGATCCGGAGGGGAAACAGTTCAATGATGGGCTTCAGGAAAATGCGGTGGAGAAAGCAGTTGCCGAGCTTTCCCGAAATTATCCCTATGACTATTACCCGGGCCACAGCTATTGAAACAAAGGCAATCTTTCTCGTCCCTCCTCTTTGTTTTAGAACCAACCCTTACTTTATCCCCTAGCAACCCAGCTTCTTGACGGGTCTATCTCTCCACTTTCTGGCTTTGCAGCTGAAACCTAGTGACTCTAAGGTGAAAACTCCCATAATTGCCGCCCTTATGCTATCCAAATGGACAAGGTCATCGGTCTACTTTTCCTGTAAAACCCGGGGTAAGCACCTCCCCTGGCTAACCCTACACGGCCATCATCTCTTTTTCTATCGTCTTCTGCTCTCCAAAAGCTTCTCCCCTCAGTATCTCCGGCTCCCACCAGGTGTCCGCTGTCATCTTCATACGCCTCCAACTCTGAGACGCAGTGATCAGGCTGGCATGGAGTAGCCTTAAGCAAGCATTCTCCGATGGAAAGCGGGGAATAACCTTTGTTCGCCTTCTTCCTTCACCAAACACCCTCTCCAACAAGTTAATAGTCCGAATAGCCTTCTGATGTGCCTGTGGAAACTCTAAGTAGGTCAGGCATTCCTCCAGGGCCTCCTCCAAGCACCCAAAGCCGAAGAGTAGCGATCACCAAACCAGCGAATGAGTTCCTGCCCTAGTGTCACTCCTTCTTCATGGCTTTGGGCGTAGAATACCTGCTGAAACAGCAGGCCTTTGGGGAACAAAGCCTAAGGCTTGAGAAACAACTGGCGGCGGTGTAGAATGCTTAACAACCAGAGGTATCTGCGTCAGGAGTCTTTTGCAGGAGAACAAGGACATAACCAAAGATAGCCTCATGTGGGATGGTAAATCACTGTTATCTTGGCTATGATCCATGCCATGACCCAGCGGAATGCGAAAGATTAGCCAAGCTCATTTCAGCGGAGATTGAAATCGCCGATTGCCTCTGGCTCTATAGCACCAAGGAGTATAACAAAGGGCAGGTTGGCTACTTAATTGACTTGGTTTAAGCAGGTTATGTGATAGCGTGTGGCGCGGAAGTTTTTTGACAGCCTGAATAGCAGCTTATAAGCCTGCTGTGTGAAGATTTCTGCACCAGACTGTAACTCAGAGATGGAAATAAGAGTCCTTGGCTGTTACGAAACCACTAGCTTTCTAGTAAACCACTCTGTGCTCTTAGATGCCGGGTGTGTCACCAGTATGCCAACCATCGAAGAGCAGGATAAGATCAAAAACATCTTAATTACTCACTCGCACCTTGATCACACTGGAGGTATCCCTATCCTAATAGATGACACTATGGAGGGAAGGTGTAGCCCCATGAATCTCATTGGCACCGAGAGAACGCTGGATCAAATCAGATGTCATTTCTTCAATGACATTGTTTGGCCAGATCTTACCAAGATGGCCAGTGAGAAATTCTCATTTTTAAACTTCAATCCGATAAATCCCGGTGAGGATTTTCCTCTCCATGGTTTAAATATTAAAGCCATAGAGGTCGACCATATTGTACAAACTGTTGGCTATTTTATTAAGGAGGAGAATGCCTCGATTTTGTATGTAGGTGATACCAGCCCAACTAGCAAGATCTGGGAAGAGGCAAATAGATTATCAAATTTGAAGGCAGTCTTTATTGAAACAGCATTCCCCAATAGGTTACTGGATTTTGCCTATCGTAGCGGCCACCTAGTTCCTTCAACTTTGAAAACTGAGCTGCAAAAATTGAAAATCCCCAATATCCCCGTTTTTATCTTCCACTTAAAAGCACGCTATTTAGAGGTGATAAGAAAAGAGATAGAAGAGATAAAAAATCCGAATATTACTATTTTAAAGCCAGGGGATAGTCTGCAGTTTTAACAAATTTGCCTACGGGAGGTATAATCTAACTTAAGTCTAATTCAGAGGAGGCAGCTAAATGGGGGAAGAGCAAATAGTTTCTGGCAATTCGTTGGGCGTAGGAGAAATCACCCCCGAGGGCAAGTTCGCTAATTTGATTTCGATGGTTGAGGCTTTGTTGTCTCAGGCCACACCTGAGGACATTGTCAGACTGATCGCAGAAAAGGTGAAAGAGATCTTTGGTACTTGTAAGATGATCATCTATCTCGAGAACCAGCGACTGCCTGAGAATAAAATATGCTGGCGGGGATGGGATGTAACGTCAACTGGTAGAATCGAGACTACCGTTGAAAAGGCTTATTCCAGAATTTGCTCCTCTAGCGAGGTCGTTATCGTTGGCGGGCCGGATATTGTGAAAGCCGAGGATGATTCAATCTCAGGCCTATTGCTGGAAGCTAGATCGACAGATGAGAGCCTGAGAAGTCTAGTTTGCATTCCCCTTCAGTTCAAACATCAGCCTCTAGGTTTCCTGGCATTGTTCTTTGAGGAAGACAAAACTTCCTTCAACATTCACCAACAAGAGCTATTCAAATCGGCTAGCTTGTTATTCTCTTCAGCCTTGAATAACACTTTAGAACATCAGCAAAGGGAAACACAAATTCAGCGGTTAAATACCTACTACACCATCAGCTCCATGCTCAATGAGATTCTCGACCTGAGAGAGCTACTAGGCTATGTGATATCCATCTCGACTGATGCTCTCTCGGCTGAGGCTGGATCTGTGCTTTTACTAGATGAAAGTAGAAAGCAACTGGAATTCTATTCTGCTGAGGGAGAGAAGAAAGAAGTGCTGCTTAAGTCAAAATTCGCTGCACACCAAGGAATTGCCGGTTGGGTGATCGAGAATAGAAAGCTAATTGTAGTAAATAACTTACAACAAGATCCCAGGTTTTATAGAGGAATAGATGAGAGGAGTGGTTTTCAGTCCCGATCTATGGTGGCAGCTCCAGTCATCGCCAATGAGGAGATTCTGGGGGTAATAGAGGTGCTGAACAAGGTAGATCAGAGTGATTTCACCTCTGAGGAGGGACACTCTTTAGCTTCCATTGCTGATGAAGTAGCCTTTGCCATAAAGAATTCTATCCTATTCGAATACCTGGTGAATTTCTATTGCAGAAGGCGACAGGGGCTCAGCGATTGTAAAGGGTGCAAGAAGCCTCTTAGCTCCTGGACACCATGTGCCATGATGTGGGGGCAAGAACAAGAGCAAAGTGATGCAAGGCACGGAGCAAGCTTTTCAATTGCTTCAGAGGAAGATCTACCGAGAGAGGCTTAAAAATTGATCAGTATAAGACTAATTGGTTTCCGGCAGTCCGTTCTACATAGGCCGTCTTTCTTCTCCCAAAAAGCTTTTGTAGGTTACAATTGTATTTGGATGACTTGGGGGTTTAAAGGGTTTTCACACCCTCTGGCGTTTTCCCAATGAACCCCCGAGCTTTCATGACGACGTTTGGCATCTTGGAAGAGGAGAGACTGAACTGGCGAAAGGTCGGGATGAGAACTGAGGATATGGCCT
>Ga0209345_10003794_pt1 | contig 15243 bp, 14 predicted proteins | sample Cruoilmetagenom7_FD_187294 | JGI IMG/M metagenome (GOLD analysis project Ga0209345, IMG submission 187294) | Oil polluted marine microbial communities from Coal Oil Point, Santa Barbara, California, USA - Sample 7 (SPAdes) (version 2) | ecosystem: Environmental > Aquatic > Marine > Oil seeps ... | reverse complement strand
GAACTAAGAAATTGTTTCCATCTACTTCTAACCCATGACCCGCGTAATAAAACAGACCAATGGTATTTTCTGGCTTTCCAGCTTTAAGTTTTCCATCAAATTGGCGAATTTTTTCACTCATTCCTTTTTTAGTTAAATTGGTTCCATAAACCACATCAAAGCCCAATCGGTGTAAACTTGAGGCCATATCTACTGCATCATTTTCGGCATTCTTCAGTGCACCCATGACTGAGTAGTTTGAATTACCAATGATTAAAGCTACGCGCCTTTCGTCGTTTTGTGCCATGCCAATTGAAACAACCACACTTAGAATAATTGATGTAATAATTTTTATCATAGAGATCTCTTATTTTATCTGAATTTCGACTCTGCGATTTAATTGATGGTCTTCATCTGTTGTTCCATGGCTTAATAGTTGTGATTCTCCTACGCCTTTTGTTGAAACTCTTTTGCTAAAGTCAGAATCAATGGTTAACAAAAACTTCATCACTGATTTACTGCGCCTTTGACTTAAGTCCAAGTTGTAAGTATCTGTTCCAACACTGTCAGTATGGCCAATTAATTGTAATGAACTATCTTTCAGTTTTCCAATATTAAGTGCACTGGCCAGTTGCCGAACTTGTTGTTCGCCTTTATCTGTTAACGCATCACTGTTAAAATCAAAGTGAATGGCCAAATCAATCTTAGGTTTAATTTTCATGCCACGAAAACTCACACTGCGACTCTCTGACAAAGCACAACCAATGGTTTGGCTATCTAATACTAGGTCCTTTGTACTAGAATATAGTTTTTTACGGTAACTACTGTAATCATTTTCAAAACCGGATATGTGACTCAATTCATTTAAATATTGACTGGATTGGCATGTATTTTTTGCACTTAATGCAATATCAATGCTGCCCATCAACCACATTGCTCTATCACTATCTGTTCTTACCACATCATTGAGCGCATTTAACATGACCTCTTCTGCAATGTCTGACTCATCTAATTGTTGAAACACTTGAGCCAAGTTTATTGAATCTATTAAATTAGGACACCCATCCATGGAATCTTGTAATTGAGTTTGCCTTAAGTTTAAATCTTCAGATAACAACTTATCATCAAGTGGTGTGCATTCTTCTGCCAAGCTCATAAAGCTTACCAATGTCAAAAAGATATATTTTGTTATATTCATCGCCTTTATCAAATCTATATTTATAATGATAGATCCATTGTAGAATATTTTTAACTTAAATTGAACCCCTAGTGTTGGGGTGTATGTGAAGCTGGAATTGTTTAATGGACAACTAAATGATAAGAAGAAACAAACATTTCTAAAACCATTAGTGTAAAATAACGCGAATTTTAAATTATATTAAATAACAACAAAAAATCACATGAAATTTATCAACTCCAAAGACTACAAACACGGTGATTCAAGTGCCACTGGCATCTTAATTACCAATTTAGGCACACCTGATGCACCAACAAAAATAGCATTAAAGAAGTATCTAAAACAATTCCTATCTGATCCACGTTTAGTGGAAAGTACTTTTCCAAGATGGGTGTGGTTATTTATTTTAAATGCTATTATTTTAAATATCAGACCAGCTAAATCTGCCAAAGCGTATACTCAAGTTTGGGGTCATTTTGGAGAAGGATCTCCGCTGTTAGATATTGCCAAACAACAACTAGATGGCATTGAAAAATTGGTTAAAAAAGAGTTTGACGGCCCTGTTGAAGTGGCACTGGGTATGCGATACGGAAATCCTTCTATACCAGATGCACTCAATGAACTAAAAAACAAAGGCGTCAAAAGACTTTTGGTTTTACCACTATATCCACAATATTCAGCCACAACAACCGCCTCGACTTTTGATGAAGTGACCAATGAATTACAAAAATGGCGATGGATACCTGAGATGCGGTTTGTCAATCATTATTACAAAAATGAAGCCTACATCAATGCACTGGCAACAAGCATAAAAAACCATTGGCAAGAACATGGCCAACCACAAAAACTACTGATTTCTTTTCATGGGATTCCTAAACGTTATTTATTAAATGGTGACCCTTATTTTTGTGAATGTCATGGCACAGCCAGAAGAGTCGCAGAAAAACTAGATCTAAAAGATGATGAATATTTGGTCACTTTCCAATCTATTTTTGGTCGAGAAGAATGGTTAAAACCTTATACTTCAGAAACGCTTAAATCATTACCAAAACAAGATATAAAAGATGTTCAAATTATTTGCCCAGGATTTTCAGCAGATTGTCTTGAGACCTTAGAAGAAATTGAAGAAGAAAATAGAGATTATTTTATCGAATCAGGTGGTGAAAAATTTAGTTATATACCGGCCTTAAATGCCACACCAGATCATTTGAATGCATTAACAGATGTGATATTACAACACACTCAAGGTTGGTATGAACGTGATGGCTATCAACGAGATGATGACGATCAACAACGTGAAATTATTAAGCAAGAGTATGAAAAATTAAATCAAAAGTCTTAAAGGCTGAAATTGTAAATGTAATTAATAAAGATGAAGAACTTCAGACTTTATCTGACATTTGCCCGTTTCTTAGCAATTGTTTTTAAGTGTGTATTTAGTTCAAAAGTTTTTTCTTCCAGACCTCTTTTCCATAGGTGCTCTCACGTAGCATATTTTACCTTGATGAGTTCTTTGAGTGTTAAATTTTATTACGCATTAAATTTACAGTTTTAGATATAATTTTGCAGTCCTAGCTTTTCAGGGTAAGGATTCAGATAATATTGTCTTTTTATATATTCAGATCCAAATTGATTGATATAATGGTTCAGTAAAGAAATAGGTGTGGCTAAATTCACTTCTAAATTTCTGTATCTCTCTAAAACATTAATGATGTCGGCTTTTGCTTCTGGTGTGAGTGATGTTTTTAAATAACCGAATATATGCTGTAAGGTATTAAAATGATGTAATCTCTTTGCTGGTTTGGCGATGGCTTGCATAAACTGACTTGAGTAGACTTCGAATAATTCGTCTGTTTTTAATTCCGATGATCCGTTTAATAGCACTCCAAGAGATTTATAGGCGACATGATTATGTGCCATTAATACATATTTATATCGGCTGTGAAATTTAATAATGGCGTGTAGGGTTAATTCATCATTTCTTAGCTTATTTAACCGCTTGTATGCATAAACACGCATGATGAAATTTTCACGTAAGCCTTCGTCATTTAATCTGCCGTCTTCTTCAACAGGTAAATTTGGGTACTTTTTCATTAAAGCTTCTGCAAAAAGTCCTGATCTTCTTTCTATATGTGAATGCCCATTTTCAAGATAAACTTTTATTCGGTTCATTCCACAACTTGGTGAGTTTTTCATCAAAATATAACCACTTAAATCTGATTGTTTTTCTAAAAATTTAGCATAACCATTTTCAAGTTTTCCTTTGAGGTCCTCTCCTGGGTTGTTTGAATATACCAGTATTGGGTTTTCTAAATCACCAACCAGGCGAATGGCTGGTCTTGGCGTTCCTAACCCTGCTGCCATTTCTGGGCAGAATTGACGAAATTTAAAAAATCCAGTTAATGTATGAAGGCAGTATTTAGATTGGCTGTGACCGCCATCAAAGCGAACATTTTCACCTAAAAGGCAAGAGCTAATCCCTACATTTATATTGTTTTCGATCATGGCATTAACATTTCTTTTATTGTACATAATATTTGAATTGTACAACTACCGCTTGTACAATTACAACCTGTTGTACAACATTAATTGATATGCGAGCTAATAACGAAAATCAAAATGACTTAATAACAATTGGTGAATTGTCAAAAAAAACGGGCGTAAACTCAGTGACATTACGCGCTTGGGAAAGAAGATATGGCTTATTAAAACCGACAAGAACACCTAAAGGTCATCGACTTTATAGCCAATCTGATATTGAGTATGTCATGACTGTATTGGCCTGGCTGAATAAAGGTATTGCTGTGAGTAAAGTCAAACCATTAATGGATACGAACACCATTTATACCAATGAAAGAGATGAAAATAATGATGCTTGGGAACAATACATACAGGAGTTTCATAAATCTTCGCTAGATTATAACGAGCAAAAAGTGGATGCTGTCTTTAATAAATTAAACAAACAATATCCATTCGAAACATTGATGAAGTTTTGCTTTACATCGATATTTGAATCTTTTGATAATTCACCTGATGTAGATTCTACACATTATTTTTTGTGTAAATGTCTTAAACAAAGGTTGGTTTTAATGCTTCTGAGATTATCAAAAGCAAATAATAAAAAAGCTACCTCTTCACCCATGATTGTTCTTTTTTCTTTGACTCAAGATTCTCTGTGGAAGATCTGGTCGGCTGCCATTTGGTTGGCGGACAAAGGTTTTATTGTTCATGTGTTTGATGATATAAAAACCATAGAAATTGCCAATCAATTAACAAACAAGCTCAAACCAACTGTTTCGCTGTGCTTTTCTCAAGGAAACCATAAAACTATTACACAGGATGCAATCCTTAATTATCAAGGAATTGATTTCCTAACTGGGTCAGATTTTTGGTTGAAGAAATCAGAACTTTTAAACCAACAAAGCCGTTTACAAATTTTTTATCAACCCATTGATGTCGCTTATGAAATTTTTATTAAATACCAAACCCAACTGGAGAACAATTAATGAATAAATCTGCACTATTGAAATTTATAATATTTTTAACGCTTAACTTTCTAGGGTTATATTTAGGCAGTTTTTTTACGACTCAAGGCGTTGCATCAGAATGGTATACTACCGCTAATAAATCACCCATCACTCCTCCTGGCTGGTTTTTTGGTTTTGCATGGACAACAATTATGGTGTGTTTAGCCTTTTATATGACTATCGCACACAATAAATCAGCCATTAGTAATAAAAAACTATTAGCTGTTTATGCTATTCAATGGGTTTTAAATTTTTTATGGAATCCCGTTTTCTTTACATTACATTTTGTTGGGTTAGGATTAATCACAATTGTGATATTGGCACTAATTGTTAGCGCTATTCTCTTCACCTTTTTGAAAACTATGCAGTGGAAATCTATTTTAATCTTGCCCTATTTTTTATGGATATATGTCGCTAGTTACCTTAATCTTTATATTTTTCTTAACAATTAATAGTGAAAATTGAAAATCTTGTATGGCTCAGAAATGATTTACGTTTAGATGACAATCCAGCCATTTTTCGTGCCTGTCAAAACAACCCTTTTCGCATTGTATTTATTATCACCATTAAACAATGGCAAAAACACAATGTCTCACAAGCCAGTATTGGTTTACGGCTTTATTTGGTTAAAGAAATAGCTAATCAATGTGGTAAATTAGGTATTAAGTTTGATATATTGATTTGCGATTGGTTTGATGAAATTCCAGAGCTTCTCAATGATTTTTGCCAAAGTAATGGAATTAAACAATTGTGGTTTAATAAAGAAACGCCTTTTGATGAGAACAAAAGAGATTCAAGTGTTATTGAGTTATTACAAAAATCCGACATAAAAGTTAATACTGAATCTTATGATTTGATTGTGAACCAACCTGCCTTTAATCTAACTGGTACGCCTTTTAAAGTGTTTACTGCCTATTACAAAAGGTGGATGAAAATGCTTCAAAATCAAAATAATGACGTTTTACCAAAGCCTACAAAACAATCTGAAGAGTTGGTTAATGATCTAAGTGCATTAGACCACTACACATTTAATTACCGCAAAGATTTGTGGCCTTGTGATTTTGAAAAAATTAATCACGGTTTCAGTAATTTTAGTAAAAAGAAAATATTCGAATATGAAGAACTGAAAGAGTTTCCTAATTTACAAGCCACTAGTTTTTTATCTCCTTACTTAGCATTAGGTTGCATTGGTCCTAGAAAATGTTTGCAACAAATTAAACAAGCTTATATAAATTCCGAACATCATAATAGTCATGATTGGTTGCAAGATGGATGGTTGCGTGAATTGGCTTGGCGAGATTTTTATCGCCAATTGATGGTTCACTTTCCTCACATTAGCAAAAACCAAGATTTTAAGGCTAATACAAAAAACTTACCTTGGCGAGATGACACTTCTGATTTTGAGAAATGGTGCGAGGGTCAAACAGGCTTTCCAATCATCGATGCGGAAATGCGACAATTGAACCAAACCGGTTGGATGCACAATAGATTAAGAATGTTAACTGCTAGTTTTCTAACAAAATTATTGTTTATTGATTGGCGATTGGGTGAAAAATATTTTATGCAAACACTCATTGATGGTGAGTTTTGTGCCAATAATGGCGGTTGGCAATGGAGCGCATCTACAGGATGTGATTCTGCGCCTTATTTCAGGGTTTTTAATCCCATATTGCAATCAGAAAAATTCGATAAAACCGGTGAATTTATTCGAAAATTTGTGCCTGAAATTGCTGAATTAGATTACAAATTTATCCATAATCCTACTTTAGAACAACGTCAAGAATATCACTACTCAAAGCCTGTTGTTGATTACAAATCAGCTAGACAACGTTCTATAACGCTTTTTAAAAATAACCAAATTGGAATTTAACATGAAAACATTACCTTTATTATTACTCTTAATAACAAACTTCACACTAGCGGATGATAAATTACCTGAAGAAAATTTAAGACCCTCCGCCCCTCAGGGCTTAGTTTATGGTGCTGGCATTTCATATCAACAACAAATTTACAAAGGTTTTGATCAAAGAACCATTGCTATCCCTCTTTTTGGTTATGTTGGAGAAAAATTTAATATTTTTGGTCCATTTGTCAGTTATTCATTATTACGTAACGATAATTGGAATGTAGACCTGAACCTTTCTCCACGATTTAATGGTTATGATGAAGAAGACAGTGGTTTTTTTATAGGTATGCAAGACAGAAAAGATTCTTTGGATGCAGGATTCACATTAAAATATAACTCTAATACATGGACATACCAATTTAAAGCGCTCACAGATGTATTATCAAAATCAAAAGGCACTGATGTTGAATTTAATCTAGCCAAAAAATTCAAAGCCAAATATTTGACCATTGAACCAGCTATCTCAATCAATCACTTAAATAAGAACTTGGCTGATTATTATTATGGAGTAAAACAAGGTGAAGCGACACTCGCTAGGTCGTTTTATGAGGCTTCATCGACTATTAACAGAAGCTTCAAACTTTCGTTCTCACACCCTATTCCAATTGGTCTCATTCGTTTAGATTTAAATAACACATGGTTTGGATCAGGGATATACAATTCTCCATTAGTCGATAAAGAACAAGCATTTGGCGCTAGACTTTTCTTTATAGGATTTTTTTAAATAGATTTGTTAATCTATACTAGAGGAAACAATTCTAAACAATGGAAGTAATAACAATTGTGAACTTCTCATCTTATATTAAATTCTTTGTAAAATCCCCCTTATAATAGCCTTTTTTTAAATCACACCTTAGGAACCAAATGAAGAACAGGTCACTCATATTCTGGATTTCGCTTACTATAATTATTGTAGGGTCATTGCCATTTTTACTTTCATGGTACCAAATAAAAAATTCAAATGAAGCCATTATCGACCAAGCTCAAAAGTCTCATATGATTATTTCTAGAGCCACAGCTGATCGCTTAGGAGCGGTAATTGAAAAATATGTAGATCTTACTGAGTCATTGGGGAACAACCAAAATGTCTTTTTGAAACCAGATTCACCCGAAACTGCAGAAACTCTAAAAACAACATTAATTTCACAAGATGAGATTCTGTCAATTGGCCTTTCATTAAATGCAAAAGATCAAGACTTTAAAATAATACAATTACTCAACAAAAAGCAAAATAAACAATATGATATTGAAAAACTAATTAAGGAAAATTCAGATAAAATTGTTAATTTAATTTCATTAGAAAATCAAAACTTAATTCACATAAGGAAAGCAACAGCAAGACCCAATGTTTATCTTTCTATAGTCACACAAATTAATTTTGGAAAATATTTAGACCCTAGTATATTGGGACAATCAGCCAACTTATACCTGCTAGATGATGAAGCTAACATAATTACAAACTCAGGTGGAAATATAAGTGACTTATCGGATAATATTTTATTACAGTTAAAATCTAATCAAATTATTTCATCCGCTAATAGAAGTAGTGATTCTGTAGCCAGTAAGATGATTGAATCTTTAGCCAATGTTCCTTTTTCAGATTGGTTTATCATTTCGCAACAACCAACAGAGTTTGCAGAAAAAACAGCCACCGAAATGTCTTCAACAGCTAAAAAAGCCTTTCTTCTTGCCGCTATAATTATGCTTTTGCTTATTACTATGGCTTATTATTCTTGGGTCAAGCCGATTAGAAATATCATTCAACACCAAAAAGAATTAATGGGTATCAATGGTACAGATGATCTTTGGAGTGGCGATGAAGTCACCGCATTAGAACTGAGTTTTCATTCATTAACTAAACATATTAATAATAGAAATGCTTTAAGCAATATCTTTGTTGATAGATATCAAGTCATCAGCCCAATTGGAAAAGGTGGAATGGGCTCAGTATTCTTGGGTTGGGATCCTCGATTAAATCGCCATGTTGCACTTAAAACTTTACCTCTTGACACAAGCGATGCTTTTGGTTCTCGGCAAGATATGAGCCAAATCTTGGTACAAGAGGCCATTACTGCTGCCAAAATATCACATAGAAACATTGTCTCAATATATGATGTCATCTCAACTCAATCAACTGCATTTATTGCTATGGAATTTATTGATGGTGAAAGTCTTGGTTCATTAATTGCAAGAAAAGGCCCTCTTCCTCTATCTATGATACTACCGATAATCGTTGCGATTTCTAGAGGTTTGGAGTCAGCTCATAACTTAGGATTTGTACACAGAGATATTAAGCCAGACAATATTTTATTAGACAAAAATGGTGACATAAAACTCACAGATTTTGGAACTACAATTTTATTAGCCCACTCTATTGAAAAAGACTTTGTAACTGGGACGACTGGCTATATGGCTCCGGAAATATATTTAAAGGGAGAATTTAGCGTTAAAAGTGATTTGTATTCTTTAGGCGTTGTTATAGCCACTTGTTTGCTAGGCAAAAATCCATTTAAGGCTAAAAAACACCATCTTGCAAAAAATAATGCACTCAATATGACCTTAGATTTCTCAGATGATATTCGTGTTCAAGGTTCTGATAGTATTTTCAGCGTTATTGACTCATTATTAGCAAAAGACCCTCTTACAAGACCAGATTCAGCTAATCAATTAGCTGATTTAATCATTGAAAAAGCTCAACAAAAAATTCATTGGAACGCCAAAGAAATTGGCATCCTATCAGCTCAGGAAAATATTTATGAAAATAGTGAAAGTACTACTCTGCATTATAATAACAATTAATCTGCCAGCACAGGCAAAAGATTATACGCTAAAAGCCAATACCAATTTAGCCACCCAAATAGAACTTAATGATGAAATAAAGTGGTCTCTTGATGGAGGGGTTTTTAAAAATATTGATGAAGGTATTTATATTGAAGAATCTGGGACTTATAAAGTCCTTTTGTTAAATATTGATAATTCATTATCAGTAATCAATGTCAATATTACAGGTGGGTTAAGCGACACTAAAAAACAATCAGAAACGTTATATATTGATAATAAAGGACCTAAGTTACAATTATATTGGAAAAATATTGAAAATATTGGAGAAAGCATTGTCGTAGGGCCAAATAGTCAATTGCACTGGGAATCCAATGATAAAACAGCAAAACATCAAGTATACATCAATAATAAAATATTAGATAATACAAGCTCTCCAATACTGTTTAATGTTGAAATGACCGATTTATCCATTAAATCTGTTGATGAATTCAATAATCTTACTCAAACCACAATTGAGTTTGAAAAAGATTTTACACCACCAGAGCTTGACTGGAAACTGGCTTCTCCAAGCCTATTTAAAAATGATAAATGGCATTCAAAAAAAGCTGTAAAACTTATTATTACACCTCAGCAAGGTATTGTTTATCAACTCAACGGGAAACCAATCAAGTTTGACAACAATTCTTTGAAAATCAATAACAATAGTATATTATCCGCCTCTGACTACTTAGGCAACACATCCAAAAAAACCATTCAATGGGTTGAGGATAATGAAGCACCATTATTTATTACTAAGACATTAGAAAATATTGAAGGAGAAGAACAAATTATTGTTAAAAAGATAACAATAAATTCAGATCAAAAAATTCAAATAAGCACTAGAGATAATGGTATTGGCATACTCAATTCTTACTTTTTTAGCAAAAATAGAAAATGGGAGCCACTGCCTAAAACATTTGAATTTTTAAAGCCTGGTCAATATAGAATAAAAGTTAAGTCCGAAGATATCCTTGGAAATTCTTCAAAAAATAAAATTATCGTAAGAGTTAAAAGGTAGATAGGAGAATTAAAATGAAATTAAAACTATTAATCGGAATCAATCTAATTATATTAACAACAATTGTTCAATCTCAAGTTCAAGATATCACCATAGAGCATACAGTTCAACCTGGTGAGTCGATTCACTCTATTACGAAAAAATATCTCAATACTGATATTTTATGGAAGGAGAACTGGAAACTCAACCCAAGCATTGAAAACCCAAATTTATTATCAATTGGACAAACCATAACTGTTATCAAACAAAGAATAATTCCAGCAGAAAAAGCCACTATGTTTGATATCATAAATAATGTCGAAAAAAAATTGATTGCTGGTGACTGGCTAACAGCCAAAACAGGTGACGAATTACAACAAAAAGAAGGCGTCCGAACATTAGGAAAATCTTCAACCACATTGCAGTTTAACAAGACATCAACTCTTAAATTGTTAGAGCACTCGCAAATATTTTTACAATCAAGAAGTACATCCATAAGCGGAACGGATAGTTCTACTATTGAAATTATTGAAGGAGATGCAGAACTTAACTGGGAACCTTTACAAGTTAAAAATGCTGAAATTGAAATTATTTCTGGGCAAACCAGACTAACTCCAAGCATAGGTAAAACAACATCCATAAGAACAGGGATTTCAGATAACGGAAATTCTGTGATTTCTGTCTATAATGGAAAATCCAATGTAGAATCCGCAGGATTAAATATTGTTGTACCTAAAGGCATGGGCGTATCAGTTAAACAAGGTCAAAAACCTCCTGAACCTAAACCATTGTTAAAAAAACCGATGTTAGTTTCTCTTAATGAGCTGAATTTTAATTACACAAACCCTTTGATTGAATGGCGAGAAGTCGATGGTGCAAATAGTTATTTGCTAGAGTTATGTGAAGATCAAAAGTGTGATAAAGTTATATTACAGAAAAGAACTCAAAACCATAGAATTCAAATTGAAGGTATTAATCAAGTTGGCAATTATTATTGGAGAGTTGCTGCTATCAGTAAAGATGATATAGTTGGGTATAAATCAAAAATAAACACCATTATATTTTCAACAAATAATGCAGATGAAGAAGGTCCATATATTGCAATTAACCCTACAACCAAACAAATTCAATCAAATAATAAAATCATTACCGCACCTAATTCTAAAATTCAATTGATTTGCATTGATGAACAATCTGGTCTAGAGTCATTATATTACAAATGGAATCAAGGAAATTTGGAGAAAGCCGAAAACAACTTTTTATTAGTTGATATTAAAGTCGGCCAATTAACGATAAAAGCGATTGATAAACTAGGCAATGAATCACTGAAAACATACAATATTGAATACTTATAATGTTTTAAGGTAACATTATAAGAATAAAAACCCAGCCAACAATGATGATGAAAATAATTACTCCTGATCGGTTTGTAACTGTCCCTTGGAAAAACAACAAAGGTAAAACCACTGAATTAGCGATTAGTGATAATGGAACCATTAATGACTTTGATTGGCGATTGAGTATTGCCGATGTCGTTGAGGATGGCACTTTTTCAGACTTTTCCGGGTTTGACAGAAACCTTATATTACTCGAAGGCCAAGGCATAAAATTGATACATGATGGTCATGCGGATTTACTAGACATACCTTTATCTATTTCAAGTTTTAACGGGGCATCAAAAACGATCGGGCAGCTCATTAACGGCCCAATTAAAGACTTCAATCTAATGACTAGACAAGGAAAATATCAAGTTGAAGTTAAAACATTTACTGAACAAACCACTACTAAAATAAAATGCAATGATTTGTGTTTTGTTTATTCACATACTGACAAAATAGAACTGGATTCAAATGGTTGTCAGTACAGCATTCCCAAACGACACTTAAGTATTATTAATAATGAATCAGAAATAACCATTAATGCCAATAATTACATTTTAATAAATCTAAAAAAACACTTTAGTTAATTGGTAGAAACCCACCAAACTTTACTTAATTCAGATGCACTCCAAGTAGACACCATTTTATTTGAATGACTTAGTATATCCAGGATACTTGCTTATAAGTAGCACGTGTAACAAATAATTTTCCTGTCACTCTATCTCCAGCATGACTCGAAATAGACACAAAAAGGAGTATGAAATTAATTGATATTATTTCTACAATTGACTCATATCAATGTTGTGGCAATCATTCTTTGTTTAAATAGATGAAATCTAAATATTTGAGTCATAACATGAAAAAATTTGACATTGTAATTGTAGGTGCTGGCCCTGCTGGGTTAAGCTTTGCTAATTCTGTTTCGCAATCTGGCCTAAAGATTGCAATCGTTGAATTACAAGATCTAAAAGACATACAAAATCCAGTACCTGATGGCAGAGAAATTGCATTAACCCATCTTTCTCTGAAAATCATGAAACAGTTAAACATTTGGCAAAATATACCTCAAGAACACATTTCTTATATTAAAAAAGCCCACGTTGTAGATGGTAAATCAGACTATACACTTAAATTCAATACAGATAAATCAGAGATTAATGAATTAGGATACATGGTTCCTAATTTTAGTATACGTAAAGCATGTTATGAAGCAGTTAAAGATAAAACCAATATTGAAATAATTAGCAAACTCAAGGTCAATTCAATTATAGCCAATAATAAAGAAAGTATTGTTTGTTTTGAGAATGGAGAACAAATCAAAGCAAAATTAGTAATTGGTGCTGATAGTCGATTTTCAGCTACACGTCGAATGATGGGTATATCGGCTGATATGCATGATTTTGGTCGGTCAGCTTTAGTCTGTCGAATGAGCCATGATAAACCCCACAATCAAACTGCATCTGAATGCTTCCACTATGAACGCACACTTGCTGTACTACCACTCAACGATAATATCTCATCAATAGTTATTACATTGAAATCACCCGATGCAGCTCATGTTTTGTCTATGACTGATGAAGAGTTTAATGCAGATGTTGCTGAACGATTTGGTCAACAATTAGGTAAAATGCAATTAATTGGTAAAAGGTTCAATTATCCTTTAGTGGCGACTTATTCCAACAAATTTTATGGGAAAAGATTCGCCCTAATTGGAGATGCAGCGGTCGGAATGCATCCAGTAACCGCACATGGTTTCAATTTAGGATTAAGAAGTGCTGACACACTTAGCCAACTTATTCAAACTGCAATTGAAAAGAATAAAAATTTCACCTCTGATATATTATTACGCCAATACAACCGTCAACACCGTAATGTATCTCGACCGCTATACCTGGGAACCAATGGAATTGTCGGATTATTTACTGATGATAGGCCAATTGCAAAAATAATAAGAAAAGGCGTATTAAGAGTGGGTAATAGATTTCCTCCTATCAAGAAATTTATCACGCATCAGTTAACCGAAGAAAATAATTCTTCTATCATTAAAAGCTTTTTACCCAACTAATCTTTATGTGATAATAGGTGGATGAATATCCATAAGAAATTTATACAACAAACTTATAAATTTGCTAAAAGCGTGCTAAAAAATGGCAAACATCCATTTGGATCCCTATTAATTATTAATGACAAATTCGTTCTTATACTTAAACTTTATCGAGGATTTTGATCATGAGGAATGAAAAATGAAGATTTGGGTAGATGCTGATGCTTGCCCTAACGTGATTAAAGACATTATATTTCGTGCAGCTAATAGAACAGGAACATACGTCACCTTGATTGCTAATCAATATATTTCCATTCCTCCCTCAAAATTCATTAATGCTATCCAGGTACATCAGGGGTTTGATGTTGCCGATGATGAAATTGTTAAACGTTTACAATCTGGTGATTTAGTTGTTACTGCCGATATTCCTCTCGCATCGGACTCAATTGCTAAAGGTGCGACCGCTTTAAACCCCCGTGGCGAGCTCTATACAACCGAAAATATCAAAGCCCGTTTACAAATGCGTGATTTTATGGAAACTCTTAGAAACAGTGGAGTTGATACGGGCGGACCTCCAACTTTAAACCAGAAAGATCGAGAAAAATTCGCCAATAATTTGGACAAACTTTTATTAAAAAAATAAGATTAATTCAAACACTTCTTTTTCCAAATATATCAGTCCCAATCCTTACCATAGTTGAACCAGATTCAATTGCTGCTTCCAAATCACCAGACATACCCATTGACAAAGTATCTACGGGAATATAATTTTGCATTTTTTTAAAGACACCTTCACATTCTTTAAATTGTTTAATTTGTTGAGAATATATTGATGTCTGGGCAGGAATTGACATCAAGCCACGTATACATAAATTTTCATAAATTTGACTTGATACGCAAATTGTCAAAATTTCTTCAGCATTTAAACCTCGCTTAGTCATTTCTCCACCAACTTTAAGTTGTAACAAGACATTTAATTTATGTGAGTTACCATTTCTCTGTTTATTAAGTCGAGATAATAGCTTGATTGAATCAACTGATTGTACCCAATCAAAATATTTGGCAATATACTTAGTCTTATTAGATTGTATAGGTCCAATAAAGTGCCACTGTATTGATAAATCAGTTAAACTTTCAATTTTTACAATGGCTTCTTGTATGTAACTCTCTCCAAATTTTCTTTGACCTAATATATAGAGGTCTTTGATTTTTTCTATAGATTGTTTTTTACTGACAGCTAATAGCTCTACATCGCTTGAATTTATACGGTTTCTAACAGTTTGGAAGCGTTTTTCTAATGACATATAATGATAAGATTAAAAAAAAAGCTATTTTAACGCTTTTTAACTAAAAATAAACATTCTTTTCTTTGTCATTCTGAATCAGTCAGTTAAAATGCTCTCCTTTTTAAAAT
>Ga0209345_10003793_pt1 | contig 15245 bp, 10 predicted proteins | sample Cruoilmetagenom7_FD_187294 | JGI IMG/M metagenome (GOLD analysis project Ga0209345, IMG submission 187294) | Oil polluted marine microbial communities from Coal Oil Point, Santa Barbara, California, USA - Sample 7 (SPAdes) (version 2) | ecosystem: Environmental > Aquatic > Marine > Oil seeps ... | reverse complement strand
ACACGTCCGCCGTTCGTTCTCCTGCCTCTTGCTCTTTCAAGATGCCAATAATCTGTTCTTCTGTGAAACGCTTCTTCATTTGTCCGTCCTTTTGTTGGGCGGACTCTACATCTTTCTGGAGGAGTTTTAGGGGAGCAGGTCAAGGTTAACGTCTTTTCCCTCATTGGTGCCTGCATGATGCGCACAGGGTGGGCGGAAACTGATAGTAAGGTGCTCTTACAATCCTGCCTCGTAATTCGCCCATAGAAAGGGGTTTGTGCGCCAATTTTCCATCTGTTATTTCCAGCATTTTTTCAAAATGAAGGGAGCAGTAATGAAAAGTGAAACAGGCAGCAGAGTAACCGCAGCATTGACGTTTAAAGTCCCGCAGAAAATTGGATGGTCGGTTCAGTGCGAAGATCAATCCTGGAACGGTAATGAGCTTCACGGATTAATAGATTGCCTTGCCGATAAATCGCAAAATAACCCAATCACCTTGTCGTTGTCGCTCATCTTTGAGTTGACTGGGAACGAAGGGACGGTACGGTCACATTCAGAGATACCCCCGAGGGACGAACGATGACTGACAAAACACCATGGATACAAACTTTCACAGGAAAACGGCTTGATCTTAGCCCGCCTAACCCTGAACAAATCGACATCGAGGATATTGCGCACGGGCTATCGATGCTCTGTCGTTTCAACGGGCAATGCACCAAGTTTTATTCGGTCGCTGAGCATTCTGTTCATGTGTCATACGAGATTGCGCCCGAACTTGCGCTTGTTGGACTACTCCACGATGCAGCCGAAGCATATTTAGGCGATGTACCATCACCGTTAAAAGGTCAGCTGAGCCAATTCAGTGAATTCGAACATCAGATGGAGCAAGCCGTTGGTGAAAAATTCGGGATCGATGCCGAGTTGTTCTCGAGCAAGGAGCTAAAGCGAGCCGATGTGCAACTGCTGATCGACGAAAAGGCTGTACTTATGGTCGATGCACCCGAACCTTGGCCATCCGGTGCACCGGAAGTCAAAGACACAAACAGGATCAAGTGTTGGGGACCCGAAGTCGCGAAGCAGAAGTTTCTGGAAAGATTTGTTGAACTGTCCGAATAACTTACCAGTGACGCGCGTGACGACGGTGTAGGCGTTTTCGAGGATGTGAATTTTGGCCGCGTGAGGGGCGGGGAACGTCCGCTTCCAGGCTACAACCAGTCATTACTTCAAAACCAATGCACGACAGCAATGCGGACAAATCTGCCGTTCGCCAAGCGCTCTTCGATCGTCAATTGTATGGAACGACGTGGTCATTCGGTTGCAGCTCGCGGTGGCGCAGGTGTACGTTTATAAACCTACCGGGGGCTGGACGTGCTGCCCCAGATCGCACGCCTTTCGCAAATGAAACCAAACATTCGAAAACTAGGTCGTGATAGCGAAATCAATACCACGACGTCCTGTCCTTCTTTAACGATGGTGACAAACTCAAACTCGTCGTGCCTTCAATATGCGGACGCGCCGGCATTTGCGTTTCTACCCGCCTCTGGGTAAGGTGTTGGAGGGATAGGGACCGCATGCGCGCTTTTTTTCAAATTCTAATTCTGGCGCTCACTTTTGTCCCGAACTTATCGGGGCCAGGAGCGACGCAAGATGCACCAGCTTGGGGCGTGGCCAATGTGGGCGTGCTTGCACATCGCGGAACCGGCGATTTCGAAATGACCTGGGCGCCCCTGCGCGATTATCTCGACGAGGTGATTCTGGGCTGGCGCTTCCAATTCACGCCGGTCACGTTGAGTTCGACTCGAGGACAGCTTGAAAATCAGAACGTTGATTTTCTAATAACGAACCCCGGCCACTACATTGCACTTGAGCGCGATTTTCCTATGAGCGTACTGGCCACGCGAGTGCGTCTTTCAGCTTCAGGTGAAGCTACGCGGGCCTTCGGCAGTACTATATTCACCCTGGCCGGTTCCGAGATCGAGGCCCTGCGCGATATCAAGGGTCGTAGCGTGCTGGCAGTGGATGCAGATGCGTTTGGCGGTTTCCAAGTGGCGTGGCACGCGTTTGCCAATCAAGGGATCGACCTGTTTCGTGATCCCGCGAGTCTCGCTTTTTCTGGGTTCCCGCAAGACCAAATCGTTCAGCGCGTATTGGACGGCCGGGCCGATGTTGGGATAGTGCGTAGCGGGCTTCTTGAGACGATGGCACGCGAGGGGCACGTCGATCTTGCCGATGTGACAGTGCTCAATCCGAATGCAAACTACAATCATCCTGATCAACTGAGTACTCGGCTCTACCCCGAGTGGCCGTTCCTCGCAATTGGCGGTACCGATACGACTCTACGCAATGCAGTCGCCCGCGCTTTGCTAGGGACTCCGGTGGTGAACTATAGCGCACAGCCTCAACTCCCCGACAGCTGGGAGGCTCCGGTCAGTTATCACGCAGTGCGCGAATTGCTGGTTGCCTACGACTACGCGCGACGTTCAAAGGTGCCCTTGGGGATAAAATGGATTGTTCTGGCCTCTCTTGGCGCGCTCGGACTTGGGGCGGCAGTCTTGTTGTTGCGACGCCGACGCACCTTGGTAGTACACCAACTGGGCGCAGCGCCAGTACTAGAGCCTGCACCACCTACACAGGTAGATCAACCGTTGCTGACGCGCCGCGAATCCGAGATCCTGGGCCATATCTGCAACGGGCATTCGACCAAAGAGATCGCAGAGGTGCTTGGCATTAGTCCGAAAACTGTCGAATTTCATCGCTCGAATTTGTTCCGCAAGTTCGACGTGGGTTCATCACTGCAATTGGTGAATTCGGCCACAGAATACGGAACCTAGGGTTTTTACGAGGTTAATTATCGATATTTCAAGGGAAATTGCGAGTACCCATGAAATGGCCAGCGTGTCAGATTTGGATTGTTCTCGGTCTAACATCAACCGAGCGCAAAAGAAAAAAATCAACAAAACACGTTTTGGGAGAAAACATGAAATATTTATCCAAGCTACTCGCAACCTTGTCAGTCGTACTATTCGGCACCTTCGCAACCGTTGCTGGGGCGGAGGCCTCGGACCGATATGGCACCCAGCTGGCCGTCTATCACATCAACTACAATGGTGGCGACGGTGACAAAGCCTACATCGGCGCATTACGCAACATCCAAAACCACATCAACGCAGTGGGTGTGGAAAACATGGAAGTCAAGGTCGTTCTGCACGGCAACGGCGTTGGGCTCCTCGCTCGCGCGCTCGAGAATGACGCGTTGCAGACCCGCGTGGTCGAGCTCAAGGGTCAAGGCGTAGCCGTTAACGTCTGCAACAATACGCTTGTGGGCCGTAAAATCGACTACGAGAACGACCTCTTTGATGTATGGGAAGACGATATCGTGCCGTCGGGTGTGGCAGAGCTCTCCTATCTCCAGCAACAAGGCTTTACTTACATCAAGCCCTAACCGTTCCCTCTTGATCCGAAAAGATCATAATAGCTAGGCGGTAGAGCGGGCAACCACAAGAACCCCCGCTCTATTACTAGATATCAACGAGCAATGAATTGGTAGTCCATGTCATCTGGGCCATCTTTTAAAGTTTCTGACGACTGCTTCTTGGCGTACCGCAGCCGTTTCTTTTGAATGTCGCCACCAATCCGAGTGACCCGACGGTGACCCGAGACCTCTTGCAAAACGGTGACAACGTACCGAAGAGGTAACCGGCTACCGCGCAACCCATTCTAAAATATACCTAAAAGTATTTAGAGTATTGGTGGAGCCAGGGGGAATCGAACCCCCGACCTCTTGCATGCCATGGGCGAAATCCATTTGTCAGGTAAGTGAAGGAAACTGAAGCTAAATGGACGTGATTGGAGGCAAATGAAGGTTGATTTTGAAGGACTGCGGATATTCCGAATGTTTAGTTTGGTGAAATCTCGTTGGATTTGGTTCATTTTGGCGCGGGTGACCGGACGGTGACCGAATCTACATTTCCGACTCTTTGCCGATCTTTGTAACGTAACTTGATGTTGCGTGTGATAACGGCCATTTGCGGATTCAGCAAAGTAATAAATAAGGAGCGCTATCAACCAGTTCTTTTTCGCGAATGAGCGGTCACCATTTCGAAGTTTTTGAATGCTCAAGCGCGTCATCAAATTGCTTGATACAAAGCATTTAGAGAAGGGTAATTTCGCGAAAGGAACTCCTGATTGTGCCCGACCGAAGAAAGCGAGAATAAACTATCTAATCAACTGCCTGTTCGCACGACTTTCTAAAACACCGATAATCTCCATCCGAGTGGCGCAAGTAGAGTAATCTACTTAAGGTGAGGATTTCGGTCAAATTGGTGCAGGCACTTTGGAAGGCGACTTCCATTTCTCCATGGGAGCAGCCTAGGATAAGAATAGATATTATCAAATTATAACTTAATCCAAACCGCGTTTTATTAATGTTGTGGTCACAAACAGCTTTATGCCATTCAAATAATTATTGTTTTTCGATTGAAGATATTTTAACTGAACACGTAGACAAAATGAGGTGAAACTATGAAGCGTCGCAATTGGACAAAGTTACTATCTTCCACGAGTCTTTCTCCGTTAATGATTTTTGTCTCTATTACTGCTGCAGACGCGCAGGCAGTGTCCAATGCGAATGGCACATTGTCTTTTGGTACGGATACTGCTTTTGGAAGTAATTACGCCAGTGCATCCGCAAGTTTTGCATTTCCGATAGGCAATCAATTTGGTGTGCAACTGGATGGTAGGAACGTTTTTGGTAATTCAGCGCAAGAAGGCCAGATTTCCGCACATTTGTTTACCCGTGACTCAAGTATGGGCCTACTGGGATTATACGGATCTGCAGAAACCCATGGCATAACTGGCCGGCAAGATAGCTGGCGCGTTGGGGTGGAAGGGGAATACTATCATGACAACTTGACACTAGGTGCAGTGGCAGGGAAAACTTATGGCGATACCGAAGGTTTATTTGCCCAAGCGCGTGTGTCCTATTACCCGTCAGACGACTTGAAGATTGTATTCGGATATACTCACGATACGTTGGCCTATGGCAGCGTTGGCTTTGAAGCACGTGATCCGCAGTCCGGTGTTTCGTGGTTTGGCGAGGGGCGGTTCGGGCTTGGACCGGACTCGGACGATGCCAATAGTATTTCGCTTGGAATGCGCTACTCCTTCGGCGGCGGTCAGGGGAAATCACTGATAGAACATGATCGCAACGAAGTGGCACCCTTGTGGGTCCATATCGCTGACAAGGCGGATCCCCCAACTAGCGTGGGACCAACCGCCGCACCTTACCCAACGCTCGCGCCAACAGCTGCGCCTTATCCAACACTTTCGCCCACAGCAAACCCATACCCAACAACCTTATCCCCATATTTTCAACCGAGCACTTTACCTCCAACAAGTCCTCCGTACGTCTACTAAGCTATCCAACGTTGTTCACTATCAATGTCGAACCATAAAGTTGTAGAAATCTGCTTATCGATAATGGATAAACCAGAAAGACGGAGTATCTGTGGGAATGATTTTACCTATTGGTGAATTGAGATTCGAGATTATCGCAAGTGGCGAAATATTGTCGCTACTAGGTACGTTCTTTCCAGTTGACCGCCACGATCAAGAGCCTGCTGCTTTTCAACTCGCAATTAGCAATTGTGCTGAAAATTTCTTCACTGTTGAAATTGACGGTGTTCCCACAGTTAAAAATATCAAACGTGAACAGCTAGTGTCTGCTGTGGTGGATTGCCTTGTTAAGGGGTATCGTCGTTTTGGGCGTGAAACACTCGTTCAAGCAGCAGCCGTAGTTTGGCAAAATCAGACGATTCTAATTTTGGGTAACGCCCGGTCAGGAAAATCCAGTTTGGCCGCTTGGTTCGTTAAATGTGGCTTCGCGCATCTTGCGGATCAATATGTCTTAATCAATGAAAAGACAAAACGGGCCACAGGTGTTTTGACGCCAATAACGCTCAATTTTCCTAGCATAAAAACCATAGTGTCTTGGCCGGACTTCCATGACCTTGCCAGCGTTGAGTCTGGGCAGGGATATCATATTCGTTCGAATCCAGAATGGCGGCCATTAGAGGATTCGCTAGAAATTGGAATGGTTATTGATCTCGATTATATCGAGGGTAGCTCCATGTCCATTAAACTGATTAAGAAGTCGGTTGATGCATTTGGATCGTCGATATCGGATCCATCGCGAACGAGCGCGCAACCTGACTCTCCGTGGAACACCCTTGATCACCTATCGGCCCTACCCTCTCTAAAGTTGCAATACGGCAGCTTTGACCAGCTAGATGGCAAGCTCGATCTTCTTGTCCAAATGGGTCTAGAGCAGGAGCTGGATAGCAGTGCATTCTCGAAATTTATCAGCGGATATGGAGCTGCACCAACCCAATTGCATACGCAGGCGTTTGACGTACAACCAGCGACATCGCGAAAACTTCAACGCAAGCTCACGATTGGTATGGCCACATATGATGACTATGATGGCGTTTACTTCTCCATACAGGCGATGCGGATGTATCACCCCGAAGTTATGGATGATGTCGAATTTCTGGTTGTTGACAATCATCCTGATGGCCCTTGCGGAAAGCCGCTGAAAGACTTGGAGGTCGGTATTCCGAATTACCGCTATGTTCCCATGTCATCGGCCAATGGAACAGCAGTTGCCAGAAACAAAATCTTTGAAGAAGCCACAGGAACATATGTTCTGGTAATGGATTGCCACGTTTTTCTGGTCCCTGGGGCACTAAAGAAGTTGATGGAGTATTTCCAGCTACATCCTGACACTACAGACCTTTTGCAAGGCCCACTGTTGCACGACGACCTTTCTAACATCTCAACCCATTTCGATCCTGTGTGGCGACAAGGCATGTATGGAACCTGGGGCAATGATGCGCGGGGACAAGACCCGCATTCTCCCCCCTTTGAAATCCAAATGCAGGGTTTGGGTGTTTTTGCGTCACGCCGTGACTCTTGGGCCCAATTCAACTCAGAATTTCGAGAGTTTGGTGGAGAAGAAGGTTATATTCACGAGAAATATCGTCAGCGCGACGACCGCACTATTTGTTTACCTTTTCTTCGTTGGATGCATCGTTTTGGGCGTCCGCTTGGCGTTCCATATCCTAGCACCTGGGAAGACCGCTACCGAAACTATATTATTGGCCACGCAGAATTTGGATTGGACATGTCCGGCTTGCGAAACCACATGGCCGAATTAATCGGCGAAAAACAGTCGCAAGGCTTTTACGACAAGACAATCGGCGAGGCAGAAAAAATTGTCTCAAGAATGAAGCTGGATAAAGAACCAAAGAGCACGCCAACCCTTAAGGAGGACGGTCCGCGCGTTCTTGCATTTACCTGCAGCCGTGACAGACCGGTGCTGTTGCGTCACGCGGCATTACAAATGCAGGCTCAAACTTATCCGGTCGACCATTCGATTTACATTAACACTTCGGATTTTGCAGACGGGGTGCAGCAAAACGCGAATTACGCGGACCTCTTGAAAGATATTGCAGTGCAGTCTGATGGTAAGCTCAAGCTTTCATTTGGCCCTTCCTCAAGCCATCACTCAAACTACATGTCTGCGGTCGAAGCGGTGAATATTGACGACTACGATCTATTCATTCAGGTCGATGACGATGATATTTATTTGGCTGAATACGTTCAAACTATTGTTGACGATTTCATGGAAAACAATTGGGATTATTCAGGCTCAAGATCGCTTGGAATATTAATGGGCGAGAACTACGATAACGTAACGGATGTCCCGTCCCTTGGACTAACGGCCAAGGAAGAAGCGCTTGGAATTCCAGAAATAATGCCCCCCACGCTTGCGTTGTCTAGAAAAGCTGTGCGTGCGTTGCGGGACATTGTCGACTGTGAAAAGTATCACGATCCACAATGGCGCAGCCATCTAGCCCAGGTTCCGGGTATGAAAATGGCTGTTAGGGATAACGCGCAATTTATCTATAATGTGCATGGAGGCAATGCCTCGACGTATATGTGGTTGCAGCAGGTTCAAAATCAGAGCGCTGAAGTGCACCAATTGAGCTCATCGGCTGCTGCTCAACACCCCGATGGAACGGAAGGTTCAAGAAATAAACCAAACGAACATGCTATAGACTGGAAAATGGCTGGCCCGTACATAACTCGCGCCAGTGTATTGAAGAAACTGCTGTCAAAAATAGAGAAGCCTGCATATCTGGAAATCGGATGTGACAAGAATACTTTGTTTGATTCAATTCACGCCGATTTTAAAATCGGTGTAGATCCGAAACGTGGCGGCACCCACCGGATGACATCAGATGACTTTTTTGCTCAGAATCAAGACAAATTCGACGTAATTTTCATCGATGGTCTCCACATTTACAATCAGGTACACCGTGACGTTGAAAACGCTCTTGCATGTCTAAAGCCGAGTGGATGGATTTGCCTCCACGATATGTTACCCGCCACCGCGCAAGTAGAACATGTGCCGCGCCAGCAGGAATACTGGATGGGCGATGTATGGAAACTAGGCTTTGAACTAGCACAGTCCAATGGGGTGGAATTCCAGATTCTCACAGCGGATTGCGGTGTAGGTGTAGCTCGCGTTCCTGATCCATCGAAAGTTCAACTCAAAGATTTGAGCGCAGAATTGGGTTCAGAGCGATTTTCATATTTGTACAAAAATCGCGATAAACTACCAACAATAGATTGGAAATCTTTTACTTTGAAAATCGATTTCCAAACCCCAAAATATGCAAAATCCAAATGACATGTTAACCGTCGTCAATAAATAAGAAAAAATGTCTGCACACATGCCAACCTCAAATTCGACTAACCTTTATCTGGATTTGCTCGCCAGAATACTGGATGGAACCTTAATCAAGGACCCCCCGCTGGTTACAGGCGAAGGTTATAATGAAACCCTTCGAGAGTCGGGTATGGACTGGCCTTCAACTGCTTTAACAATGATTGGCTCCAAGCGCCTGAAAAACCTTCGTGAAGTTTTAATAGATGTAATTCACGCCGGCATACCGGGCGACTTTATCGAAACCGGAGTATGGCGTGGCGGCGCCAGCATTTATGCTCGCGCAATTTTGGAAGTATATGATGTATCTGATCGAAAAGTTATTTGCTGTGACAGCTTTGAAGGCCTTCCAGCACCGGATGAAGCGCGCTTCCCATCTGATGCAGGATCCCCATTTCACCGATATTCTGAACTTGCGGTGTCGCTTGAGCAGGTTAAATCCAATTTCGAAAAGTTCGGTTTGCTAGATGAGCAGGTTATATTCCTAAAAGGCTGGTTCAGTGAAACCATGCCCAGAGTACCAAGTAAGCAGATCGCGATTTTGCGATTGGATGGCGATATGTATCAATCTACAATAGATCCTTTATTGCACTTGTATGATCGCATTCCGAATGGTGGATGGGTCATCGTTGACGACTTCCATATGGTGCCTGCAGCAAAGCAAGCGGTGGAAGATTTTCTCGGGAGTCGCAATGAAAAACAAGTTTTCCAAGAAATAGACGGAGTGGGAGTTTGTTTTCGAAAGAACGGTAATAAAATCTGTTAAAGTACCTTGCGACAGTTTGAACGTCGAATTTTTTAACATTTGTGCCGCCGTCACATTCATCCCGTCTTTGCTTACCGAACCCTCCCCGTGCATTATGTGGGTTGGAGTTGATGGAGGACGGTGCACAACCCGTACCGCAGATTGTAGCATTGCAAACCCCACCTACAAAATATTGACATAACTGACCTAGCGTGACAGATAGAGAGTCCGATTACGGAGAGGAATCGTAGTGGAGCCAGCTAGAGGTTTCCGATACTGCGTTTAGCCCGCCTTAAGTGCGTTCAAAGTAGGCGAACCTTGCGACACCGGGCAGTTTTCTAGGAACTGCATAAGACCCCGAGGCTCATCCTCGCTGGCTAATCGTCAACCTTAACGACTGCCGAAGGGCAATGCGCGCATCTGCGTTTGCACTGCTGTTCGCCATTAGGAACTTGACGATGCAAAAGCCATCAAAAGACAATTGTGTGGAAAAACTCCGCACTATCCCCGAAGCCTGTCAACTAATGGGTATCCGCAAACATGCGCTCAGACGCGCCGTGTCCAGCGGTTTAGTCCCATTTTATACACCGTTTGGTTCGCGCCGCTATGTGCGCATAAGCGAAGTTGAAGCGGCGATTTCCACCCATACAAATGGGGAGGCAAAACAATGACTGACCGTATTTTCGCTGAAAACGCCGAAGCCTATCGGGAAAAACAGCACCCCGTCATTCCATTCAAACCAATGGAAAAACGGCCATCTACAACCGGCTGGTCTGAGTTTTCCGACCACATGCCAAGTGATCAACTGTATGACGAGTGGTTTAATAAAAAAGGCGACCACGGTATCGGAATGGTTATGGGAGCAGAAGTTGCCCCCAAAAAACGTCTGATTGGTCTTGATGTCGACGATGCCCACTTTGAGCGGGCCGTTCTCGGGATGCTCCCCGGTAGTCCGCCGGTGAAACGTGGAAAAAAGGGATGCACAGCCTTCGTTATAAGGGAAAGTAGCCTTCCAGTGCCGTCGACAACATTAAAAGGCAAAAACGGGCTTGGCAACATCGACGTGCTTGCTGACAAGAAGTGCACTGTTCTGCCGCCGTCGATCCATCCGGACACCAAACAACCCTATACTTGGGATGGTGACAGTCTGCCGTCAGTTTCGATCAAAGATATCCCGGCTTTAAGTGATCAGGATTTCGGCATCATAAAATGCTTTGTAACGTCGAAACACAGTTCGGGAATTGTCGAGGGTCGAGCTACCCATGAAGCTGTGCTCGGTCTGTCTGGCGAACTGGTTTCGGCAGGCGCAAGTGACGATCAAATCCATCTAATCATGAAGAACCTCTTGCCGCTCAACTACAGCGGCAATTCACTTGATGAACTGCCGGAGATGCTAGAGGGAGCCCGCCGCAAAGGTTTTGATCAAACGGGCAAGCCGCGCCCTTATGATCCGGGTAACGATGGGCCTAAACCCCTCGGGTATCTCGCCGATGGCAGCTACGTCTTTTATGATCAATTGCGGCACATCATTATTTCGGAAACGTCCGTAGCTCTTACCAAATTTGGAACACTCATGAACCTGGCCCCTATATCGCTTTGGCTGGATCGTTTTCCAAAATACAAGGATGGTGAAGTAGTCGGTGTCCATATTTACCTCGCTGCCGACACTCTTATCCAATGCTGTCGTGACGCTGGCGGTTTTGATCCCTCGCGCGCACGCGGTCGTGGTGTCTACCTTGATAGCGCCGGAAAAGTTGTCGTCAATTTTGGAGGCGAGACGCCCAAAGACTCCAAGTATGTTTACGTTTGCCACATCCCGATTGATATTGCGACCAGCGATGATGGTGAATTCGATGTCGAAAAGCTTCTTGAATTCTTCCGATTGTTTAACTGGTCCGACAAGTCATTTGCGTTCCTATTATTGGGCTGGGCGGTCACTGCTGTGATTTGCGGGGTTCTGGAGTGGCGACCACATGTGTTTCTGGCTGGTGCGAAAAACACCGGTAAGACAACCCTCGTATTTGCACTGAAGGCTATACTTGAATCGGTCGCCATCGTCTTGGACGGTCAAAGTAGTGAGGCTGGTATTCGTCAAAAGGTAGGTCCCGATAGTCGTCCGGTTATGCTGGACGAATTTGAGAGCGATCAGGATTTCCGCAGGATGAAAACTGTCATCAAGTATGTGCGGAGTGCTTCCTCGGCCATCGGTCAAATCGCAAAAGGGACCCCTGGCGGCAAAGCTTTAGAATTTAACGCGAGTTCCAGCTTCCTTCTCGCTGCGATCAATCCGATGACAGTCACCTCCGCAGACAAGTCCCGAATTGTCGTCATGCCACTAAACAAGCATGAAAACGACAAAGCCACGGCGGCGGCCATAGCCGAGGGCCTTGAAGCATTTGAAGGGTCTGCGCCCAAATGGTGTGCGCTCGCCATCAGCCAGATCGACAACATCCGGACCTCTATCAAGACGCTTAGGCGGGTATTCCCGCCTTGTGATAGCCGTCATGCGCTCAACATATCAACGTTGCTTGCAGCGGCATGGTGTGCCCTCCACAAGTCGGAAATCACCGAAATCGAAGCCGAAGCCCTGTTGCTGGAACACAAGCCGCTGATCGATGAATTGGCCCTTGCGCATGAAAGCGACGACTCCATGGATTGCCTTAACGCGTTGCTGGAATATCGCGTTAACCAGGATGAAATGCTTGGCAACGTTTTGGCACGCTTAAAACCCGAAATTAAGGATCGTGACTTGCGCAAGTCCGCTACGGCAAAGATCGAAGCCTATGGCATCAAAGTGCATGAGGACGGGTTCCTGATCTCGAATACCCACCGTGGCGTCAAGGAAGTCTACAGCGGGACCCTTTGGGAGGCCGGTGGCTGGGTCAGCGCCTTGCCAAGGCTACCCGGTGCCAAAAAGGAAAGCCAGAAACGGTTCTCCGGTAACAACCGTGCGTTGGCCACCTGGCTACCGTTTGACCTCGTGCCTGATGACTACGACACGGACGAAAGTGGGGCGAGCTTCTAGCCACGCCGTCACGGTGTCACGTCACGCCATAGGGCAGGATAGCCTCCGGTCCTATGGCGAACGGTACTAATGGTCCAATTATAAAAAACAAAACATCTACATGGAGAGTATTATGAAATTAAAGAAAAGTGGCGATCATTATCATCGCACAATAATCTTTGCGTGCGGCTGCCAAACCCTATGGCATGACGTGACATCGTGACGTTTCATGCCTATCAAATTGTTACGCTCGCGGCTGCTCGTGCGAGGGCTGACAACCCTGACCTCTTGCCTTGTTGGTATGACATCCGCCGCCTTCTAGTTGCGACTTCAAGACCGTCAGAATCCCGTCGAAACGGCTTCAGGTGTGGTTCGAACATCTTTCGGGCCGTTGCCGCAGTACTCTTGGTCATCATTGTGTCACCGCGTCGCAATATCAGAACCCACCCAATAACTTCACGCGAAAATTCGCCCATGTTTTCCTTTCCGCGAATTCAACTTCGTACTGGAGACTTATTATGACCACACCAAACGTCACAATCATCACATGGAACCGGAAGCGCCGGAATGCGGCGGGCAAGATCATCCGATCCAAACGTTACGCCGCGAGCTACGTCTGCCCCGAGACCGGCAATAAGCGCCGCATATCTTTCCCGACCAAAGCCAAGGCCGAAGAATATCGTCAGGTGTTGTTGGCGCAATTCTTCGGTGAGCGTTACTTTAACCCCAACACAAATCCGACCGTGGCCGAGGCCGTTGATCACTGGCTTGAAAATAAGCGCGGTTCGGTGAAACCTCAAACGATCAAGGGTTATCTGCCCTTGCTTAAGAATATCGTCGGGCCATTACTTCAAGGCACGCCGCAGGAGCGGGTGCATTATGCGCTGACAGGCGAGAAGCCCCATCGTGACAGCAAGGTCCTCCAAGTTCTCGCGCCTTTCAAAGTATCGGAACTCACCACGGCGCAATTGCGACGCTGGCACAACCTTATCCGAACCGAAGTAGGGCACCACACCGCAAATCGCGTCATGTCGATGCTTAAGGGCATACTGGCCCTTGCCGAGGAGGATTTTCAAATTCGGGTTTGCCCGTTTCCGAGTAATTTGGCTCGGCGGAAATCCAAGCCAAAGAAGGACATCCTGACACCCGAAGAAGTAGCAAAATTAGTTAAGTATGCCAAAACCGACAAGGAACGCGGCATCTACTATGCCTTCCCTTTCCTAACCGGAGTCCGATCGAACGAGGCCCTTGGTTTGCTTTGGAAAGACGTAAATTTTGAAAAGAATGTTATCACCATTTGTCGAGTGCAAGAGCGTGATGGTTCGACTACAAATACTACCAAGACTGAAGCCGGTGAGCGCGAGATCCCAATCTCTGCAACTCTGCGTACAATGCTTCTGGAATGGCGGCTGATCTGTCCTAGGCTTAACGGTGAACTACATAGAGTATTTCCTTCGCCAGGCATTCGTCGGACGTGGCCTCAGTCCCGATTGGGCGGAGGAGGGCCGCTACTGTACAGTAATTTTCGCCGCCGATTTTGGATCGTTGGGTTGAAGGCAGCAGGTGTGCGTTTCGCCACGATTCACAGCGCCCGTCATTCATTTGTCTCGGTCCTTCAGGCGCAGGGCGTCGAAGTTGGCTTGGTTGCCAAGCTTGCGGGCCATTCAAACCCGGCTGTTACCCTTGGGCATTACACGCAGGCTGTGCGCGGTGGGGCCGAGGCACTGGCAATGCTGGATAAGGCGTATCAGGGGGAATGAAAGGTCCAGTATGCGCAGACAGTGCAAAACTAATTAATGTTGCTTGGCGCGTAAATATCTGAGCCTTTCTACATTGCCTTATCATCAAGGTATTGAAAAAGTTCCTTTTGATTTTTGTCACCGTGTTCAACGTATCGTGCAAACAAAGCCGAGCTAACGAAGGTCACCAGCTGCATTTTTTGTTCGATAAGTTGGTCATGCTTCAAAAGTTTCCTATCCGTTTTTTTATCCATCAATATATCTTCGAGGGACTCAATCTGTCGTTTTGATCCATGCACAAGATTACTCCGGAGTTGATACGCTGCTTTTACGACTTGATCAGTTTGCCTACGGAGAGATTTTGGCTGATTAAGTAAGCGAGCTAATCTTTGGCTAATCCTTAACCGGATTCCGCTCTCATTACCTTCGTTCAGCAACGCTTCCAAACCAATCACCAAATCAACAATACTATCGTCAAGATCATGTCGGTTTACTGCCCTCAATAACCTTAAACTCGCAAGATAAGCTTCTGGATGTATTTTTTCGAAAATTTGTTGAGCGAGATCAGCGAGCGTCGCCTCCTCGGACTTTTTAAGTAAAAATGGACTTTCTGTCGGAGATTTAGGCTTTTTGATCTGGTGTCCATAGGAAGAGAAACCGTGCCCGTTACCAAGTTCGGGAACATTCATATATTCAATTGACTTGACGGTTGATATTCGATTTTTTGACAAAACTAGCAGTGATAGAAGTGCCGCCCGCGTCAGTTGACTAATCTTGGCCTGATTTTCTTGGCCCGCGTCAGTAATGGCCTCAAGATAAAATTCTGTATTTGCCCAACCACAACTATATTCAAACATATACGCGCGCTCAGACATTGCTCCACGATATGCAGAAATACTTGATTGACGCCCTTTACCATTCTTTTTTTGATAACGTCGAATTTCTTCTTTTTTCCAACAATCATCACCTTTGAAGGCTTTACCCCAAGGG
>Ga0209345_10003792_pt1 | contig 15246 bp, 18 predicted proteins | sample Cruoilmetagenom7_FD_187294 | JGI IMG/M metagenome (GOLD analysis project Ga0209345, IMG submission 187294) | Oil polluted marine microbial communities from Coal Oil Point, Santa Barbara, California, USA - Sample 7 (SPAdes) (version 2) | ecosystem: Environmental > Aquatic > Marine > Oil seeps ... | reverse complement strand
GAAAACCGCCCAACCCTTTGAAAACAAGGGGAAATAGAAAACCCGTCGTCCCCGAGAGTGGTCCCGGAGAGACGGGTTGTCTTTTTTCAAATTGGTGGAGGCGGGGGGAGTCGAACCCCCGTCCGAAAACATTCCGCTTTGACGTCTACATACTTAGCCCGATTTTAAATTTTCGCCCCAGGGGTTTCAATCAGGCAAAATTGCCATGGGACTAACCTGTATCAAGTTTCGCGTCACCGTCTCACAGGTTAAGCGGATCAGCTAGCCCGCTAGTCGACGCCCTGTTCGGTCACGCAGGCTGGGACCGATAGGACGCTAGCCATTTATGCGGCTAGAGCATACGCATAATCGTCTGCGTTTAAGTTTATCCCACCTGTTTTACGAGCAGGTAGAACCTCGGTATGCAGTCAAAGTTTCAATTGTCCCCGTCGAAGCCGGTTCGCCCCCTTTCAGGTTTAAAAGTTAATTCTTATCTTGATAGATGTCAATAGAGATATCTTCATATTAAGATGCTTTTCAGAGGCCTAACCGTAGCGCTTCTTGGCCTCATCTATATCCCGTTTCAGTTCCTTTTCTTTTAGCGCACGTCTCTTATCGTATTTCCGCTTGCCTTTTGCCAGAGCGATCTCCACCTTGGCCCGCCCCCTGGTGAAATATACCTTTGTGGGGACAAGAGTATACCCCTTCTCTTCAGTTTTTCCAATCAGTCGTTTTATTTCCCTTTTGTTCAACAGGAGTTTTCGAACTCTCATAGGTTCCAATTCGACATGGTGGGCAAAAGGGTATGGGGTAATATGCATCTTGTGAAGAAAAACCTCTCCTTCTTTTACCTTGGCATAGCTATCTACCAGGCTGGCTCGCCCGTCTCTGAGGGATTTCACTTCCGGCCCCATGAGGACAATCCCTGCCTCAAGAACATCATCAATAAAATAGTCATGGCGGACCTTTTTGTTCTGACAGACAATTTTTATGTTCATGGGCGTCCCGCCTTTTTTCTCTCCATTTGTGTATGGGATTCTTGCACGTGATTTTGCAGATACCCTTTTTCTCCAAGTTCCGGGGCCAGGCGCTTCGCCTGTTCAAGGGCATATGCACGTATGTCCCTGGCAGTATTAAGTTTCATTACATTTTCAAAATCAGCACGAGCCTCTTCAATGGTGATTGATCGTATAAAATTCTTGATCAGGGGAATGGCCCTTGCGTTCATGCTGAGTTCCTCAAGGCCGAGACCCAGCAGAAAAGGGAGGCAAAGCGGATCCCCCGCCATTTCCCCGCACAGAGAAACTCCGATACCGGCATTTTTCGCGGTACTGACCACAGATTGAATCATCCTGAGGATAGCCGGATGAAAAGGCTGAAACAAGTACGCTACGTGCTCGTTGTCCCTGTCAATGGCAAGGGCATACTGGATAAGATCATTGGTGCCGATACTGAAAAAATCCACATATCGGGCCAGGATCTCGGCCATTATGACGGCTGAAGGGACCTCGATCATGATGCCGACCTTTATATCGTGGTTATAATCGATTTTTTCCAGATCCAGCTCATCCTTGGCCTGTGCAAGGATCTCTTTGGCTTCCAGAATTTCCTGAAGGCCTGAGACCATAGGAAACATCAAATGAACCTGCCCGTAGATGCTCGCCCTGAGAATCGCCCGCAACTGAGTTTTGAGTATTTCCGGCTCTTTTAGACAAAACCGGATGGCCCTCAATCCGAGTGCGGGATTAATCTCCTTTGACATTTCCAAGGTTGACGGGACCTTGTCTCCCCCAAGGTCCAGGCTCCGTATGGTCACCGGATTCGGGGCAAGGATTTCGGCAACCTGCCGGTAATCCTCAAACAGGTCTTCTTCGCTCGGAAGTTCTTTGCTCCTGAGATACAAAAACTCTGTCCTGTAAAGCCCAATCCCATCACCCCCATGGTCCTTGACAGCGGCAACTTCTTCCAGAAATTCCATGTTGGCCTGAATGAATATTCTATGCCCATCGGCTGTTGTGGCCGGGAGGTGTCCTGTCTTGGCAATAATTGACTGGTATTCTTCGTGTTGGAGCTGTCTGTCTTGATAGTGGATAATGTCACTGTCATCGGGGTGAATGACCACTTCTCCGGTGTTACCGTCAACGATCAGCAGATCCCTGTCCTTCACCATATCAGTGATAGATTCCAGGGCGACAACCGCAGGGATCTGCAGGGCATGAGCAAGGATGCCCGTATGAGAGGTTCTGCCTCCCACATCAGTAATGAAACCCATAACCCTGCCGATATTTAACTCGGTGGTGTCAGCAGGGGACAAATCATGGGCTACAATTATAACGCGTTCTCTAATCTCTGAAAGATGCGGTTGTTCTTCACCGGAGAGATTTCTCAGGACCCTTTCAACGACGTTCTCTACATCATTGATCCGACTGCTGATGTACTCGTCATCGATTTGTTTGAATATTTGTCTTATTTCCTGAAGTGATTTTTTGAGCGCCCATTCGGCATTGATTTTCTCATCCGTGATTTTTTGAACAGTCGCATCAGTAAGCATGGTGTCTTTGAGAATCATCAAATGGCTGTCCAGGATGAACGCATGCTCCTTCACATGATCAGGCATTTTGCTCTTCAAGGTGGCAATCTGCTCCTCGGTAATGAGAAGGGCCTCTTTGAATCGCTCAACCTCTTTGCCTAACTTTTTGTCGTCAATAATGTACTGATACTTGATTTTGACCCTTGACCGGTCCACCAGGTGGGCCTTGCCGATGATAATGCCCGGGGAGACGCCTATACCCTGCAATTGTTTTGGGGCGGCAATGTGGTTATCTGTCATTTTCCCTCCCCAAATCTTTGCTCAAACAACTCGCTCAGTTCTTCCATAAAATCCTCTGAATCCACTCCCTCAATTCTTGCCTGAATCTCTGTGCCTATAGGACAGGAGAGAGTGAGGATGGACAGTATACTGGAACCGTCTACTTCCAGCCCATCTTTCTTGAGAAAAAGCTTTGAGTTATACTGATTCCCAAGTTCCACTATCTTTCCGGCGGCACGTGCATGCAACCCTAGTTCGTTTTGGATTCTGAACTTCTTAACCTGTTCCATTTATGCCAATCTTTTTAAGATCCCGTTTTCTGGAAATACATTCTTTATAAATCTGCCTGTAGGCAATTCCGTCCTCTTTTGAAATCAGCTCTGCAATGTCCCTGACGCTCCGGGCATCTTCCGCCAAAAGATCTTCTATCCTGTTCAGGATTTCCTCACTTAATGGGTCATGTTTTTTTGTTTCTTTTCCAGCTACTGTCAGAGTAAATTCCCCTCTGGTCCTGTCCAGTGTCAGATGCTCCAGAACTTTACTGATTGTCCCTCGCTTTACATCCTCAAAGACCTTTGTTATTTCCCGGAGCATTACCATCTGCCGGTCTCCCAGGATTTCCTTTAAATCTTTAAGCATCGCCCTGATACGGTGCGGGGCCTCGAAAAAGACCATGGTACGTGGTTCGGAGGTCAGCCCTGCAATCACTTTTTTTCTCTTGCCTGCCTTGTTCGGCAGAAAGCCCAGAAAAAGGAATTGTTCCGAAGGCAGGCCCGAAACTGAAAGCGCCGCAATAACGGCCGAGGGCCCTGGAATCGGGGTTACCGCCATACCTTCATTTGCCGCCAGGTTAATCAAATAGAGACCCGGATCAGAAATGCCAGGAGTCCCGGCATCCGTTACAACGGCGACATCCTGACCCGATTTCAGCCGTTTGATGAGTCCGGGGGCCTTGATTTTCCGGTTATGCTGATTGTAGCTGGTAAGACTTGTTTTTATTTTGTAATGTTCGCAAAGCCCCTTTGTATGCGCCACGCTTTCAGCGGCGATGATGTCCACGCTTTTAAGAACCTTCAAGGCCCGCAGTGTAATATCTTCCATGTTTCCAATGGGTGTAGAGACAACATACAGGGTCCCTGATTTTGGATTTTGGATTGCGGCTTGCGGATTTTGGGACATAATTCCAACCTTTGGTCATTTATCGATCTAATAGGCCAGGTCAAAGGCATTCCTGATAACTTCAATCAGAGGCTTTCCCCCTTTCAGGCTGACTGCAATTACATCAAATCTCGCTTTGGTGTCGCAGCAGTTATTGGACTTCAAATAGAACAATGCTACTTTTGACAGTTGCCGCCTCTTTCTGGCAGTTACGGCCTCTTTTGCATAACCGACCGACTTGCCCTTTCTGGTCTTTGTTTCTATAAAAACCAACGTGTCGCCGTCATTTGCAATTAGATCCACCTCTCCAAGAGGGCATTTATAATTGCGAATGATCTTTTTATAACCAAGGCTTTTGATCTTTTTATACGCCAACTCCTCACCAAACTTCCCCAGTTCAAGCCTTTCTTTGGTCAAACTAAGAGACTCCTTTAAAGCTCATGCGGTGAACCGGGGATGGCCCATATTGCCTTATGGCCTCCATGTGGCGGGCGGTTCCATAGCCCTTATGTTGATCAAAGCCGTACTCCGGATACATCTCGTGATAGCAGCGCATAATTCTGTCCCGATAAACCTTGGCCAGCACAGATGCGGCAGAAATGCTTCGGCTGATCTGATCGCCTTTTTTCAGGCACCTCTGATGAATGGATAAAGGAACCGAATGGATACCATCAACAAGGAGAAGATCAGGCTGCGGATCGAGGGACAGAACGGCCTGTCTCATGGCTTCAAGAGAGGCTTTCAGGATATTGAATTCATCAATGTATCGATGGGAAACGACCCCGATACCGGTGGTCAGGGCCTTACGATGAATAACGGGGAACGCCTCTTCTCTGGCCCCTGCGCGCATTTGTTTTGAGTCCCGGATTCCAGTTAACTCGACACCATGGGGAAGAATTGCGGCAGCGGCCACAACCGGGCCAGCCAGAGGACCTCGACCCGCCTCATCAACTCCGGCAATCAACCCATACCCATCCTTTCGGGCCAAACCTTCATGAAAAAACGGATCGCTTGAAACAGAGCGGATACTCTCGGGAAAAAGGGACAGATTTTTGGGTGGAGTGGGCAATAAACTTTAATAAAGAATTTTCGGCAATGTCAGTCGTCTGTTGTCCGTTGCTTAAAACCCCTAAACCACTCTCAGGACTGACGGTGTATTGACTTATAACTGTCTAAACTGCCTGTTTCCCTCAATTGTAATCGAACACTGCCGAACTTCATGAGTTAGTTGTTACGAAATAAAATAAACTCTGTCTGTATAATCAACTTCGGAGGAAAGCCTGTTGGGTTTCATTCAACCCCCCCGGCTTCGCTATTAATGGATCAAAACCTCTTTTCTTTGATCCGGGAGGCCTTTCCCCTCAGTTTGCGCAGGTAATACAGCCGCGCCCGTCTAACCCTGCCTCTGGTGATGATTTCAATTTTATCTACAAGCGGGGAGTGAAGAGGAAATATCTTTTCCACGCCAACACCGTAAGAGACTTTTCTGACAGTAAAGGTTGCACCGGTGGTCCCTTTTCTCTTTCGTATTACGACTCCCTTAAATATCTGAATTCTTTCCTTTTCTCCCTCTTTTATCCTGGCATGCACTTTAACCGTGTCACCCGGCCGGAAATCAGGGATATCCGTGCGCATCTGCTCCTTTTCAAGTGCTTCTAATATGTTCATATTTCCCTCCAGATCACTGTGCAAAAAAATTACAAACTACGCCATGACTTGGTGCACAGAGGCGAACCATTTGATATATCGACAGAATCTGTCTGTTCTGACGTTCAGGTAAAGGCTTTTGGCGTTCCCTCACATTAGGCCATGCCCTGTCTACCGGCCAACCGGTCTAAGATGATGGCTGCAGCCGTCCTGACAGAAAGATGCTGGTAGCCTGTTCCGCCCATAATGGGGTCCAAGACATAATCTGCCCGGTCTAATACCGTTTTATCGAGACCCCATGCTGTTCCAAACAATAAAAATACAGTTTTCCCGTCCTGGATGATATCTTTTACTTTCTCGTAAGAGGCAGAACAGCCCTTTTGTCTGGAGGCATCAGTTGCTATCAGCAACGGGGCCTCCCCTTCCAGATCCGCTATGGAATCGGTTGCACGCTCCAGGGACGGTTCAACCGCAATGAGTTCTATGGCTTCTTTCCTGTTCCGGTTGTATCCGGCACCATAACCCTCTGTCCAGTGCCTTTGAACCCTCTCAACCAGAGTCCGCTGGTCATCCAGCGGAGTTATAACAAAGAACTTTCTGACATCATAGGTCCTGGCCAGTCTGGCAATGTCATGAAGATCAAAAGTCGTTATGGCAGAGGCAATCTTCTGATAGTTTTTGTTGTAAACAGGGAAGTGTATCAGCCCGATATATAAGCGCATAGTAACTATTCAGACCACAAGTCAGTTTTTGGAACGGCCCCTTTTATCCAATTTCTGCGTTTATATTTTATCAGCAAAAAATCAGCCATGGATCAGGCCCAGGCTACGAATCCTTTCGAAGTTTAGCCAGGATTTCTTCATCTTCGCTGGTCAGCCTTGCCTTTTGAAGCAGGTCAGGCCTCCTTTTAAGCGTCCTCCTGAGGGCCTCCTTTCTCCTCCATAAACGGATCTTTTCATGGTCTCCAGATAACAAAACAGAAGGTACTTCCTCGCCCTGGAAGACCCTTGGCCTGGTATATTGCGGGTATTCCAGAAGTCCGTCTTCAAAAGAGTCTTCCTGATTGGACCTATCTCCGCCCAGAACACCCGGGACCAGGCGGCTTACGGCATCCATGACAATCAGGGCGCCAAGTTCTCCACCGCTCAAAACATAGTCCCCAATTGACAGTTCCCTGTCAATACTGGTCAACCGGACCCTTTCATCAACACCCTCATAACGGCCGCATATCAAAATGAGCTGGTCCCACCGGGACAATTCCCAGGCAGTGGTTTGGTCAAAAGTCTTTCCCTGCGGACTGAGAAGAATCACAAGGCCCTTTTCCAGCCTGTCAACGGATTCCAGGGCACGGCACATGGGCTCCAGCGTCATGACCATACCATCGCCGCCGCCATAGGGTCTGTCATCTGTCGCCTTGTGCGTCCCCGTGGCAAAATCGCGGATATTGACAAGCCTGACATCCATTAGCCCGCGTTTGACCGACCTTCCCAGCATACCTTCTTCCAGGTAGGCGGAAAACATCCCGGGGAAAATTGTGAGCACATCAAACCTCATTCAGATCCAGCATCCCCTCCATGGGTGAAATAGTCATCTTTCCATTTTCAAGGTCAATCTCTTTGATGACCTCATATACTGCAGGAATATAAGCCTCCTTTTCCCCTTTTTTTATCACATAAATATCAGTGCCTCCCGTGGGTATTATCCGGGAGATACTGCCTAAACATTCACCGGTATCCAGATAAACCTTAAGACCCAAAAGTTCGTACCAGAAATAGTCATCTTCTTCACGGGTAAGGGCCTCTTTTTTAATGAAAATATTCGCTCCCCGGTACGCTTCCGCCTCATCTACCGAGTTTGCTTCCTCCACATCCATCAAAAAAATATTCTTATGCGGTGTTACAGAGGAGACCGAAACATTACGGGTCTCCCCTGAAGCAGTTCTTAAGAAAACAATCCCCGCGTCCAGGAAAGAGGCTTCGGATCCAGCGTATGCTTTGATTCTAAGCAGGCCCTTCAGTCCGTGAGGCCGAATTACCTTCCCCACTAAAAGCAAACCGGAAGATGAAGCAAAATCTAGATTATTCAAGGATCTCTAAAACCGATCGCTTTTTAATTTTTGTGGAGGCTGCACCGAGTATTGTTCTCATTGCCCGAGCGGTGCGCCCTTGCTTGCCAATAACCTTTCCCAGGTCATCTTTAGCAACTTTCAGTTCAATAACAGCGGTCTGTGCTCCCTCAATCTCAGTGACGACGACTTCCTCTGGCTTGTCAACTAGCGCTTTTGCAATATATGTGATCAAATCTTTCATCTCGTCTCACCTCCATGCTACATTCCGCCACCACGGTACCTTAGCTTGCGGTTGATTGAGATTTCAGCATTCCCTGCTTTTTCAAAAGGGACTTAACAGATTCAGAAACACGCGCACCTTTTTCCAGCCAGGAGTTGATTTTGCCTTCATCTACATTTATCCCCGCAGGATCTTTCATGGGGTCGTAATGGCCTAATATCTCTATGAACTTTCCGTCACGGGGTGCCTCAGAATCAGCCGCGACTATGCGATAAAACGGTTTCTTTTTGGTTCCCATCCTTGTCATTCTAATTCTTACTGCCATTTCTGTCTGTATCACCCCCAAAATAATTATCAGTATTTGTTCAACTGCACTGGTTCGATGACCCTCACCCTCCAGTTCCTCCAACCGGCAGGTCCGACGTTCCACATCGGGCGCCAACGACCTGCTATCCGAAAAAAGATGGCATTTTTAAATGCCCTTTCTTTGTAAATTGTTCCATCATTTTTTTTGTTTGAGCAAAGTTCTTTAGGAGACGGTTCACTTCCTGCACGGTGGTTCCGCTGCCCCGTGCGATCCTTCGCTTTCTGCTGCCGTTCATAATTTTGTAATGCCGTCTCTCCTCTTTGGTCATGGAGTTGATCATGGCCTCCACCTTGACCAGTTCATTCTCGTCCGGGCTAACCCCTTTCATTTTCTTGAGTTTCCCCATTCCCGGAATCATACCTAATATCTCTTCAAGGGAGCCCAGCTTCTTGATCTGTTTCAGCTGAGCATGGAAATCTTCCAGGTCAAATTCGTTTCGTCTGAGCTTTTTCTCAAGCTTTATGGCCTCGTCTTCATCGATTTCTTCCTGGGCTTTTTCAATGAGGGAGAGAACGTTTCCCATCCCAAGTATCTGAGAGGCCATTCTGTCCGGATGGAACGGCTCCAGAGCATCGATTTTTTCACCCACCCCGATAAACTTGATCGGTTTACCGGTCACCGCCTTGATGGACAGGGACGCGCCACCCCTTGCATCACCTTCCATCTTGGTAAGAATGATGCCTGAGATGTCCAGGGTCTTATTAAAATCCTTCGCTACATTTACTGCGTCCTGCCCGGTCATGGCATCGGCCACCAGGAGGATCTCAGCGGGATTGATTTTCTCCTTGATCCGAACCAGCTCCGACATCAGTTCCTTGTCGATGTGGAGCCGGCCGGCCGTATCTATTATCAGGACATCAGAACTCGCCTTCCCGGCCATTGCCAGTGCTTCCAGGCACGTGTCCTCGGGTTTCCGGTCAAGGGCAGTTGGGTGGACAGGTATATTTATCTGATCGCCAAGCATTTTCAGCTGATCAACGGCAGCAGGCCGGTAGATGTCCGCCGGCACGAGATAAGGATGCCTTCCATGCTTGCGCAGATACCTTGCCAACTTGGCCGCTGTGGTGGTTTTACCTGAACCCTGCAGTCCTACCAGCATCAACGCATGGGGGGAACTTCCAACGAATTGAATTGCCTCGTTGGCCTCCCCCATCAACCGCGTCAGCTCTTCATTGACGATCTTTATGAGCTGCTGGCCGGGTGTCAGGCTCTCCAGAACTTCCTGTCCAACAGCGCGCACACGGATGTCTTCTACCAGTGTCTTGACTACTTTATAGTTGACATCCGCCTCAAGAAGGGCTAATCGAACCTCTGTTAAGGCGTCCTGGATATTTTTCTCGCTTAGTTTCCCCCGCCCGGTAACCTTCTTGAAAACACTGTTTAATTTGTCGGTTAGGCTCTCAAACATGACCGATAAACCTCTAACTTGACAAGCCTTCAGTTTATATTAATTTTTTCCATTATGTCAATGGAAATTTCAGTAATTGTACCGGTGGGACAATTGAGGAATTGGGTATCGAATTCGAGAAAGACGTGGTGGAAACTTCAAAACGTCCATTTTAGTCAATCTCAGCGTTGGTCAAAGGTGGGTGTTTTGAAACTGGCTCAAGTGATTACTGGTTTTTCCCCTGATTGAAAACCTTGACCAACTCTTCTATTATCTGACTCACTTTTTCACCGGTTTCAAGGTACCGGACGCCGCTTTCAAACATCCCGGGCGCTCCTTTCCTGCAGTAAACAACCTCGCTTTTAATATCAACCAATTCATCCTCAAAGCCCACAGCCATCAACAGGATATATTTTGACTCAATCCGGACATGGGTTTCCATGAGAATTCCACCCTGACTTATATCCAAAGTTCTACCCATCCCCCGTTCATGATGATTGCCATCCTTATCAAGGCAAACATAAGATAAAAGATTAAGTGAACCGATTCTCTGATGTTTTCTCTTTTCAGTGACCATCAAATTTCTCCTTCTTTCTATCGTGGGGCGGCCCTCCATTGGATACAAATGCCTATCTCATACAAATGATATCCTTTTGGCGGGGCATTGAGAATATGAGAAAATAGCCCAAAATGAATTCAATTACAACTAAAAACGTAAGTACTCAGGTTTGTTAGGTTCAGGGTTCAGGGTTCAGCGGTTCACGGTTGCGCCACAAACCTCTGAACAGTGAACCTGAGTAGTTATCCCTCATCTATTATTTATTATAGGCTTGCCCCGAATGTTTTCATCCATTGCAAGTTGCGCCAATCTGTCGGCGCTGAAATTAAGTTTGTTAAACAGCTTTGTTTCTACCTCCGTGCAGAGATCAAAATTGGCCATGATTGCATTGCAGAGTTCTTCGTGGTTCCTGCCATATCGCTCAAGGATGTAGGTCTGACGATCTTCAAGGACGACGATCGTGGCATGATTCACGCGTTTGTCCGAATAGAACACGATTTCCTTTTCGGAAAAGCTGCCGTTCAAATTGTAGTTTTTCAACCTGACATGCTCTCCAACGATTTCGGCGATTTCATAAAGATTGTTTTCAAGGCAGATCTGTCTGCCTATTTCGGCATGGTCCTGGCCTGAATTCAAAGAGGCCGTCTTGCCAATGTCATGCATCAGGGCACCTGCAGTGGTCTTTTCAACGGAAATGTCTACACCGGCATCCAGCAGGGTCCTTGCGAGAAAGTGGGCCACTTTGGCAACCACCAGGGAGTGGGCCCTGATATGCTCAAGCATTTCGTATTTATCCATCAGACGGAAGCAAGTATCAATGGACGGTAACACTTTTTCAGTCCTTGTAAGCGAGGGTATTGATCAAGACACAAAGAAAGTATGAAATGGATTCTCTAGAAGGCTGTCCGAGAATGCCCTTTTCCCCAAACTCTTCGTCATGCCCGAAAAAATTATCCTCGGAATATCAACTATATGCCTGTGGTAATTTTTTCGGACATTCCTCGATTTTGGAAAAAATTGCTATTCTCGGACAGCCTCCTTGTATAACCTATCAAGTCCCCTGTTCCCGTTCAAGAAAATTAGACGGAATAGCCAAAAAAGAGGCCTAATGTAGTGTTGACAAAGCCCTGGGTTTTGGATAACTTTGAGGTCATTTTCAAAACGTCTCTTTTTCCAATTTCAGTCCTGAATTCAATGACAGGGATACCCTGGATCACAAAGGAGCCAAGACATCGCTAATTTTTCGCAAAACAGCGGGCGGATTACCACGTTCCACATTCTTCAACAGGACCGAAAGCGCCTGAAATCCCAGCTCAGGCTTCATTCCAAGTGGAAGAAGACTGCCCTGATTATCCCTCTACTCGCCAGTGAGTACACTGATCCGGCTAATCTGCCTGTACTGCAGAACATTCTCAGGCAACTGAAAAACGTCACCTATGTATCCACAATCATCTTTGGGTTGGATCGGTCCACGGAAAAAGAAGCCTTTTTTCTCAGAGATCTTATCGTTGCTTCCGGGATAAAAAATTATCTTATTCAATGGAACGACGGTCCTGGTTTTAACAGCATTTACAGACAGTTGAATGAGGCAGGATTTAATATCAGTGAACCGGGCAAGGGTAAAAACATGTTCCTGAGTTTTGGAATTGCCATTGCCCTGGGTGCTCAATCCATCGGGTTGGTCGATGCAGATATCCGGACCTTTAGAAGGGAGCAACTGGACCGGCTTCTATATCCGGTGGTTGTTCTGGACTACGACTTTTCAAAGGCATATTATGCCAGAATAGCGGACAGAGAGATTTTCGGGCGGGTAAAACGGCTTCTCCTTGACCCCCTCCTGTTTTCCCTCAAAAGAAAATTTACGGAAAGCAAAAAGGAAAAGATGTTGAACCTGATCGAGTTCCTCCTGAGCTTTAATTACCAGCTCTCAGGCGAGGTGGCGTTTCATGTGGACCTCCTGAAAAAAATGCGCTTCGCCACAAATTGGGGGGTAGAGATCTTTACCCTGATCGAAGTTTACCGTAAGGCCTCATCTGCCGCCCAGGTCATGTTCAGCAAAGACCCTTTTGACCACAAACATCAGGATGCCTCATCGAAGGATCCGGGAGAAGGCCTGAATCGAATGGCGATTGATATTGTCACAACCCTTATGACTGCAGTGATCATAGAAGAGGGCCTTGAGATATCAGAGACTTTTTTTCGGGACCTGGCCATCACATATCAGGCCATTGCTGAAGAACAGGTCAAAAAATATTCGGACGATGCAAGCTTCAGCAATCTCAAGTATAACCGGGACAAAGAAGAATCCCTTATCAGGGATGTATTCCGAAATTCGATCCTTCACGCAGGGGAAGTCCTGGCTGCGCCTTACCGGATATCAGAGAGATTCTTGCGATTCGTCAACTCTCACCCTGAATTCAAACCGTTTCTCGACAAGGGGCTGGCAGAAACAATCTTGAAGGTCGAGCGTAATGCCGAGCAGAAAATTTTCGAAGTGCCACAGACGGTTTCATGGGAAAGGGTGTCTAATAAGTTGCCCCAGATTTTTTATGATCTGGTCGAAGTTGTGGAGGATGAAAAAAGACGTTACTCCTGAGGGGAAAATGCCGGCTATGAAAGGAAATTCCGTTTTACAGGAGTCGGGCGCACCGTTCATTGTTATTTTTTCTGATTTGGACGGCACCTTACTGGATCACGATAATTACGAGTGGGCAGAGGCTAAACCGGCCCTTGATTTGTGCAGAAAACTTGATTTTCCGATTGTTCTTGTTTCAAGTAAGACCCGGGCTGAAATGGAACCCCTCCGACGCGAGATGTCCATTTCAGATCCCTTCATAACAGAGAACGGTGGGGGCATTTTTTTTCCGAGCACAGTTATAGCGGAGCCGCTTCCCGGCGCCTCTCCTGTTGACGGCCCGGAGGGGTTGTGGGAATTGTCTCTTGGTGTGCCTTATCGGCATTTAGTCAAGACGCTGCAAGAGATCCGTGAAGAATTGGGGTTGAATTTAAAGGGCTTTTCTGACATGGAGATTGATGAGGTTTCCAGTCTCACAGGACTTGATCCGGAAGCCTCTCGTCTGGCTGTCATGAGGGAGTATGACGAACCATTTGTTATTTCCCATGAGCAGCCTTCGGACATAACCGCCCTTATTGACGCCGCCGGGCAAAGGGGGCTGACAGTTACAACGGGTGGTCGGTTTTTTCACCTACAGGGGGGCAATGATAAAGGACAGTCCATGGAGATGATTGTCTCCTGGTATGAGCGGTCTCGTGGGAGGGTCTCTTCGATTGCCCTCGGGGACAGTCCGAATGATTTTCCTATGCTGGAACGTGCTGATTATCCAATCCTTATCCGATCTCGGCGCGATTTTCCGGTGCTCAGGGAAAAGATTCCCCGTCTGACAGTTACCCGTGAGATGGGACCATCAGGCTGGAATTCAGCCATACTGGATATACTGAAAACCAAAGTGAAAGGTTGAGTTGCCGGCGTGTTTGTTGGAAATCTCCGCCGCTTTTCCGATTGTTTTGCCACCCGTTCGGCATTTCATTTTCAGCATGAATCCGAGCGCTAAACCGGGCAGTTTATTTTTTACCGGGTAAGAAACAGGAGGTTGTTAATGTCTGATACGTTCGAAACCGAGTATAACCCGGAAAATGTTAAATCGGTCGAGATGATCGTATGCATTCCATCTTATAATGAGGCTGACTCCATCAGCTACCCAACGACCCAGGCCGACAAGGGACTGGAAAAATATTTTGGAGACAAAACATCCGTAATTATCAATTGTGACAACAATTCTCCCGATAATACAAAGCAGGCCTTTATTGACACACCAACCAATGCGCCGAAAATCTATGTGTCTACCGCTCCTGGCATAAAGGGCAAAGGAAACAATTTTGCCAATCTTTTTCAAAAGGTGGTTGATCTTAAGGCAGAGGTTGTGGTGGTGGTCGACGCAGATCTGAAAAGCATTACCCCCGAGTGGATTAAGCACCTGGGTGAACCGCTCTACAGTGGATTTTCCTATGTGGCACCTTTATACATCAGACACAAATATGACGGCACGATTACGAATGGTATTGCCTATCCAATGACCCGGGCCCTGTATGGAAGAAGAGTCCGGCAGCCTATTGGCGGTGATTTTGGGTTTAGCGGAAAACTGGGAAAGGCCTATATGGAAGGAAACGGATGGAGCGAGGCTGTGGCAAATTTCGGGATCGACATCTGGATGACCACCATGGCCATCAGTCAGAAGGCCCAGGTTTGTCAGGCTTTTTTGGGACGGCCCAAGGTCCATCGAACCAAGGATCCGGGAGCGCATCTGGGTCCAATGTTCAGAGAAGTCGTGGGAACCATTTTTTCCTTGATGAACCATTTTGACTCATTCTGGACCAAGGTTAAATACAGCAGACCTACGGCCATATACGGATTCGGGCTGGGAGAGACAGAAATGCCCCCCGAGGTGAATGTGGACACAGAAAACCTGATGAACAAGTTCCAGGATGGTTTTACAGAAAACAGTGATATCTGGGAGAGGGTTCTAACGGAAGATGTGTTCAAGAAACTCCTGGAGATCAAGGGCATGAAGGAAACTGAATTTAACTTTCCCACCGATTTGTGGGCGAGGGTGCTGTTCGATATGGCTATCTCCTACCGGGATGCAGAGATGGATCGAGATATGATGATGAATTCATTGATCCCACTCTACTTCGGAAGAACTCTCTCATTTGTGAAGAAGACAAAACGGATGTCCATAAAGCAGGCAGAAGAGGCGATCGAGGAAGACTGCATGACATTCGAAATGGCAAAGCCTTACCTCCTTTGGCGGTGGAATGAAAAGACCGCTTAACATCCCTTACAGAAAATGACCCTGCCCTTATCTCAAGATCATTTCACAATCCAGCCCTGATTCTTTGAGCCTGGCGGCCAATGCCTCTGCAGCTTTTCTGGTTTGATAGGCTCCGATCAGAAGCTGATATCGATTTTGGGGTTGTTCTATGTAGTATGGAAAATGACCGGTTTTTTTGAGGACAGAAATTTTCTGGTCAAGT
>Ga0209345_10003791_pt1 | contig 15247 bp, 14 predicted proteins | sample Cruoilmetagenom7_FD_187294 | JGI IMG/M metagenome (GOLD analysis project Ga0209345, IMG submission 187294) | Oil polluted marine microbial communities from Coal Oil Point, Santa Barbara, California, USA - Sample 7 (SPAdes) (version 2) | ecosystem: Environmental > Aquatic > Marine > Oil seeps ... | reverse complement strand
TAAGCGTCGATCCATCCTGCCTGACTGCGTTACAAAAGCGTAGCAATATCTTGATATTCCTGCACTTTCGCGCCTTGCCAGGCAGGCGCCTCAACACTTAAAATTGCGAACTTATTTCGTCCCCGTTCCTAAGATAGAACCAATCCAAAAAACGATAATTGATAACAGGAGCAAATTTATTGAAACAGATTATTCTTGGTACGGCAGGTCATATTGATCATGGGAAGACAACTCTTGTTAAAGCCCTCACCGGGGTCGATACTGATCGGTTAAAAGAGGAAAAGCTGCGTGGCATAACCATAGAGCTGGGATTTGCATCCCTTGACCTTTCTGCTGATTTGCATGTGGGGATTGTGGATGTGCCTGGGCATGAAAAATTCGTAAAGAATATGGTTGCCGGCGCCACTGGAATCGATATTCTTGTTTTGATAATTTCCGCAGATGAAGGGGTAATGCCGCAGACACGGGAGCATATGGAAATATGTACTCTTTTGGGAATTAAGCATGGATTTGTGGCACTGACAAAGATTGATCTTGTTGATGAAGAATGGCTTGAACTGGTGAAAGATGATGTGGCCGATTTTACAAATGGAACTTTCTTAGAAGGTATGCCCATTGTCCCTGTATCCTCTACTTCAGGAGAGGGGATACCCGAATTTATTCAGACCCTTCGGGATTTAAGTGCTGATATACCGTCCCATGCGCCTTCGGGGATTTTCAGGCTTCCTGTGGACAGGGTTTTTACAATTAAGGGGTTCGGCACAGTTATCACAGGGACACTTATTACCGGCTCTGTAAATGTGGGTGATACCATAACGATATATCCCTCGTTGATAACTTCCAAGGTCAGGGGGCTGCAGGTTCATGGCGAGAATGTCCAGACAGCTGTGGCAGGGATGCGCACTGCAATAAACTTTCAGGGACTTGAAAAGGCTTCCATAAATCGTGGGGATATCCTTTCAATGGCAGGTTCTTTGAAACCGAGTTATATGATAGATGTTTCATTTCAATATCTTTCGAGCAACAGGAAACCTTTTAAAAATCGTACCCGTATCAGATTACATGCTGGAACCAGTGAAATCCTGGGTATTCTTTTGCTCCTTGACCAGGATGAGCTTTCTCCGGGGAAGGAGGCAATGGCACAGATTAGACTTGATACTCCGGTTGTTCTTGTAAATGCTGACAGGTTTGTAATACGAAGTTATTCTCCTGTCCGTAACCATAGGGGGGGGTATGTTTTAAATCCTATTCCCCAGAAACATAAGCGTCATAAGCCTGATGTCTTGAAGATGCTCGACTCTATTGTTGATTCTTCTGATGATGAAATTATTTCTCATTCCATTGATGATGCAGGTTTTAAGGGTGTCTCTTTTTCTGATCTCAAAATTATGGGGAATGTGAGCGAAAAAGCCCTGGATAATATTTTATCAGGGTTTATGTCAAAAAGAATTGTTCTATGTGTTGACAGGGAAAATAGAATTTATCTCCATAATAACAGCCTTGAAAAATTAAAAAAGGAGACATGTGCTGTTTTAACCAGGTATCATGGGGCTAATCCTTTAAAAAATGGTATGCCAAAGGAGGAGCTTAAATCCAAGTTTCAATTTATACTTGAGCCAAAGTTTTTCAATTTCATGGTTGCCAGGATGGTAAAGGAGAATGAAATAATATCAGAAGAAGAATTGGTTCGCCTCCCGTCCCATACTGTTTCCCTTGGACTTGATCAGGCTGAGTTAAGGGAAAAAATTCTTGCATCCTATGAAAATGCTTCCCTTACCCCTCCTTATTTTAAGGATGTGATAAAAAACTTAAATATAGATCATAAAGTGGGACAGGATATATTGATGGTTATTCTGGAACAGGGCCACATTGTAAAAGTTAAGGAAGATTTGTATTTTTGTGCAAAACCTGTGGATGATTTAAGAAAAAGGCTGGTTGATTTTCTTAAGCAGAATAATGAAATTACCACTCCGCAGTTTAAAGTACTGGCTGGAGTCTCTCGGAAATATCTCATCCCCTTAATTGAGTATTTTGATTCTGAAAATGTGACCATACGTATCGGTGATATTCGTAAATTGCGACGTTCTTAACCATTTATTGAGATGTGGAGTGTGATAGCATGGAAGGATTTAAAAGTTTTGCTGTAAAACGTATTCTGATTGGAATAATTCTGCTTATATCGGTTTTATGGATAATAGGTGCTGCAACAGGTTTTTTAGAGAAAACAGAATATGCCAGGGTCCCCATGAAAACGGCTGCAGAATCTGTTGATGCTCCAAATTTCCATCCAGGTGAACAACCTGCAGATATGCTGCCGAAGCGAACTGATGAGATCGGACTCCATCCGGCACCACATATTGTTGAGCCTGAAAAAGTTGCCCAATCCCATGTTATCGTACCTGAAAAAGTTTCCCAACACCCTGTTATTCCACCCAAAAAATTACCTGAGCATATTGCCGCACCAGCAGAACCAGCCGGGGGAGGGACGCATGGAATCCCAAGTCGGGGAGGTAATGTTACCGGAATTGAATTTGTAGCTGCTATTATACGTCCTTTAGCCTATGAGCTGGATCAAAGGCTTTGGGGCTGGCGGCCCAATGATATTTTAGATTTTACGGATAATATTAATAATTTTCAGTTAGGTGTTCTTGAAGTCACACGGAGGACTGCAGTCGTCCTTGCAGAGAGAATAGCACGGACAGGGGCAAGCGTCTCCTTTGACGAGAACCTTGAGCGGGCCATGAACTGGTTCATGGTGAAACCGGAAAGCTACTGGTTCCCTTCTCCTGAATCAAAGTATCGTGCCGCCCTTGAGGCGTTTTCGCTTTACAGGGAAAAATTAAAAAAAGGAGAAGCCTCTTTTCATGACAGGACAGACAACCTTTTGCCCCTTCTCAAGACCTATCAGAATCTTCTTGGAAGCTGTGATGAGAATCTGGTCAAGCAAAAAGAAGAGGATGGTTCTGACGTAAGTTTCTTTAAATCTGATGATTACTTTTTTTATGCAAAAGGTGTGGCAAGTGCGTTGGTGACAATTCTTGAGGCGGTTGAAAAGGATTTTTATGGGATTTTGTATTCACGCAACTCCTTAGACGGACTTCACCATGCTATTTTAATGTGTCGTATGGCTTCAGAGCTTGATCCATGGGTAATTACAGATAGTGACTTTGCTGGTGTTCTTGCCAATCACCGTGCGAATATGGCTGCTCCCATAAGCCATGCCCGATTTTACCTGGGTGTTATTATTCGAACTCTGTCAACATAGCAGCAATGCTGTTGTGATATAATATCCCCTGGTTAGTGAGTTTGCATCTGTTTTTATTTGTCTGTATAAATTTCAGCTTTTCCAGAGTTCTTATTGGCTCATGGAACTTTTTTAAAAAATCTGTATTGAATTTTTGATTAAAAATAACCAGATTCAACCCGTCTGTTTTCCTGAGCCCGAGTAAAATTTCTTCGGTCATTCTCTGGTTTTTATTTAACAGTTCTTTTCCTATTACAGGGAGTTCTCCTTTTTTGAGACTTTTGATGTACTCTTTTACGCTGGATATGTTTTCATAACGGGCAGGCTCGATAAATGAATGGGCAGACGGGCCCAGGCCGATATACGGAACCGATGACCAGTATTTTCTGTTATGCCTTGATCTATAATCAGAGCAATTATTACCAAGGGCATAATTCGATATTTCATAGCGCAGATACCCTTTTGAGATCAGAAAAGATGTTGTTGCGTTCATTAAGTTGCAGATTTCTGATTCCGGCATGGGCCTGAATATTTTTTTTTGTAGCCTCTCTTCCATTTTTGTGCCAGGTTCAAACGTGAGCATATAGCAGGAGAAATGGGTGGGGCTCAGGTTAACCCCCTGTTGCAGATCCTTGAGCCACATTTTTTTTGTTTGCCCGGGAATACCATAGATGAGATCGATATTTATATTTTCAAAGCCGCATTTGCGGGCAAGCTCAACTGCGTATACAGCTTCCTTTCCTGAATGGAGTCTCCCCAAAAATTTTAGGTTTTTGCAGTGAAAGGACTGTATCCCCAAGGTTAAGCGGTTTATCCCCGCCATTTTAAACTCTTTAAGATTCTCTCTGTTTAAGGTTGCCGGGTTTGCCTCCATGGTTATTTCAGCGCTGGAATCGAGATTAAATGCTGCGGCAGTATTATCTATGATTCTGGAAATTGCCTCTGCAGGTAAAATGGAAGGGGTTCCGCCTCCTATGTAGAGTGAGTCGAATTTCAGGTGCTTGCCCGGCGATAGAATAATCTCCCGGTTTAATGCGCTGATAAATTCTTTCTTAAATGACAGGTCGGTTATGGAAAAAAAATCACAATAAGAACATTTGCTCATACAAAAAGGGATATGAATGTAAATCCCGGCAGGTTCATACAGTGGCCCTTTTTTCATAAAAGTTTCTTTTAAAGTTGTTAAACTCATCTTTTTCAATTGCAGTTCTCATGGTTTTCATCAGGCTCAGGTAGTAATGAATGTTATGGATGGTATTAAGACGATAGGAAAGGAGTTCTTTTGACAAAAACAGATGTCTTAAGTATGCTCTGGAGTAATTTTTACATGTATAACATGAGCATTCCTGTTCAACGGGGTTTGTGTCATCCTTAAAACGTGCATTAACTATATTTATTTTTCCAAAATCTGTAAAGAGTTGTCCATTTCTGGCATTTCTTGTTGGCATAACGCAATCGAACATATCAGCTCCCATCCCCACCAGCTCCACAAGATCTTCCGGGGTTCCGACCCCCATTATATATTTGGGTTTTGAATCAGGAAGCAGGGGCAGGGTAAAATCAGCAATCTCAAGCATCTGTTCTTTGGGTTCCCCCACGCTCAGTCCCCCCAGAGCATATCCTGGAAAATCGATTTCTACAATACTTTCAACAGATTCAGCTCGCAGATCAGTATACATCCCTCCCTGAACAATTCCGAATAATGCATTCTCCATTTTAGTCTTTTCCATCCACATATTTTTGCATCTTTGCGCCCATCTGGAGGTTAACTCCATTGCGTCTGTCACCTCTTCTCTGGCGGCCGGGTACTCGATGCAGTGATCAAGGCACATTAAAATATCGGAATTAAGAGACATCTGAATCTGTACAGCTTTTTCAGGGGTGAGATCATGCTTTGAACCATCAATATGGGATTGAAAAATAATACCCTGCTCGGAAATTTTGTTAAGTTTTGCCAGTGAAAAAATTTGAAAACCGCCGCTGTCTGTGAGTATGGGGCCGTTCCAGTGCATAAATTTATGAAGGCCTGAAAAGAGCTCGATTATATCACAGCCGGGACGAAGATACAGGTGATAGGTATTACCGAGAATTATCTGGGCCCCCGCGCAGGTAAGTTCTTCAGGGGTGATCGATTTGACGCTCCCCAGGGTTCCCACCGGCATAAATACAGGTGTTTCTATTGTGCCATGGAGGGTATTAATGAGGCCGCTCCTTGCTCTGTCGGATGTTGTTGATTCTACTTTAAAATTGAACATTGCAACCCATATAATAAATATAAACTTTCAGATAAATAATTTCACGGTGTTATCGGTACCAACCCCACTTCGCCCTTGTTCCTAAACAATAAACATGGCATCTCCGTAGCTGTAAAATCTGTATTTATGCTTAATTGCGGTTTCATAGGCCTGCAAAATATTTTTTTGCCCGGCAAAGGCGGAAACAAGCATTAAAAGTGTCGATTTTGGAAGATGAAAATTTGTTATAATTCCATCCACAATTTGAAATTTGTAACCGGGATAGATAAAAAGATCGTTGGTTCCCTTTCCAGCAGTAATATATGAATTATCTTTTGAGAGATATTCCAAAGTACGAACAGATGTAGTCCCCACAGTGATAACACGATTCCCTTTTGCCTTTGCTCCATTGATTGTTTCAGCAGCAAAATCTGAGACCTGATATCTTTCGGAATGCATTTTATGCTCCCTTATATCACTGACCCGTACTGGGATAAATGTACCGTATCCCACATGGAGTGTAATTTCGACTATTTGTATCCCTTTTGTTCTTATTCTATCAAGGAGCGAATCAGTAAAATGGAGTCCTGCTGTGGGGGCTGCAATGGCTCCATGGGAGGATGCATAGACAGTCTGGTATGATTTTCTGTCATCAGTAACCACCTTTTTCCCTTCCCTTTTTACATAGGGGGGCAGAGCTGTTTCACCAATTTGGTAAAGAATTGTATCAAAATTTTCCGGGGAGGAAAATTTAACTCTGTACAACTCTTTGTTGCAGCTTATGACTTTTCCTGTAACACTCTTCTTAAAATAGAGGGTAGCTCCTGGCTTTGAGCGTTTAGATGATTTTACCAGGCATGTATAAGTCGGATCGGTCTTATTTTTGGAGGTGGGGGTGGAATAATCAAGGATAAGAAGCTCAACTTTCCCCCCTGTATCTTTTGTTCCGTAAAGTCTTCCTGGAACAACTTTGGTATTGTTTACAACGAGAATGTCGGATGGGAGAAGCAGGTCAAGAATATGATTAAATCTATGGTGGTTTGTATCCCCTGTTTTTCGGTCGAGTAAAAGAAGGCTTGAACAATCCCTTTGTTCGGCAGGTTCCTGCGCTATAAGTTCATCAGGAAGATCATAGTCATAACTATCTATGGAGTTCATTTACATTGTTCCGAAGCAGAGCATTACTAAGCCAGCCACTAAAAGGAAAAAGCCGGTTTTTTGTAAAGTTGCGTTGGGCATTTCACAAAACTTTTTAAGCCAGGTTTTCATTTTTGCTGGACAGATGAAATATGGAAAACCTTCTAAAATAAGAACCATACCGAAGATGCATAAAAAAAATTTCATGGTGCTCCCTGCAGGAGGTATTCTTAAGGCACATGGGCTTTTCAAGATAATGATTTTGGGAAGGCCAAAGGAAGGCATATTACAATACGCCTTCCTTTAGCTCTGTGCCAAATTTTAGAATCTGCTTAGGGTTCGTTCAAGAATAAGTCGGCCATTTTAAGTGTTGAGGCACCCGTCTGGCAAGGCACGAAAGTGTAGGAATATCAAGATATTGCTACGCTTTTGTAACGCAGTCAGGCAGGATGGATCGACGCTTAAAATACCAGGTTATTTCGTCCTCATTCCTCATTATCTGAAAATTTATACTTTTTCTGAAATATCGTTGATATAGTCTTTTAATATGTTTTCATTATCCTGTTTTGAAATTTGTCCAGGAAGTTTTGCCATGGCCATACCAAAGGCTGTATCAATCAGCTCGGATCGAAAAGTGTTTTTTGCCTGTGTAACATAATTGTTACTTTTTTGTTGTGCTGCTTTTAGCATCAGCATGCTTTGATTTTCAGCATCTTTTAGTATGTTAAGCTTTGCTTTTTCTCCATTCTCAATAATCTTTTCTTTTATTTCAGCAAGGCGCAGATTACTTTTTTCTATTTTTTCATTGGTTTCGTCAATATCTGCGACAGTTTTTATTTTTTCTTTTTCCAGCAGATCTATTTCTGATGCAATATCATCAGTACAGCCTTGAAGAAAGTTCAATAAAGGGGCTTTGCCGAATTTAATTGTTAGAAAGAGAATAATGCCAAAATTTATCCACATTAAAACAGTGTCGTAAACAGGTCTCCAGTCACTTTTTGCTTCAGCTGCCAATGAACATGTGGAGGAAAAATGTAAAAAAAGAACAAGAAAAATTAAGCAGGGTATTGATAGAATATGTAATCTTTTCACAGTTCAAGCCTCCGGCTTAATGCTTTTTCCATTATGTTTCGAGCAAGTATATCTGCCTCTTTCTCGATGCTTTTTCTTGCATTGGATATCTGGAGATTAACATCTGCTTCTACTTTTTCTTTAAAAGCAATAATTTTATTTTTTGAAATTTCCATGATCTCTGCGGCCTGAAAAGTTCCAGTCTCTTTTAGCTGTTCAGTCACTTCAAAAGCTTCTTTTTTTGCTGTCGCTTCCTGATCATGTATCAGCTTAATCATCCCCTGAAGCTTTTTTTTGTTCTCCTTTGTTTTCTCTTTAATGGTTTCAATATGGCTATCTCTTTGTTCCATTTGAGACTTTAAAGGGCGAAACATTAAACGATTCAAGAGAAAAATAAAAATCAGAAATGAAATTAGCTGAATAATTAGAGTTTCATTAATCGTGATAAGGGCAATATTACTGATAATTTGCATAAATAACATTCCTTTGCGTGTAGATCAAAAATGTTAAAATCTACCAATGTTAAACAACAAACAAAAGAAGTAATGCTACAACAAGGGCATAGATTCCTGTTGATTCAGTTACAGCCTGGCCAACAAGCATTGTTCTTGTCAAAAGTCCTGCTTCTTCAGGATTTTTCCCTATTGCCTCGCATGCTTTTGCTGCTGCCATCCCTTCCCCAACACCAGGACCAATTGCACCAAGACCCATAGCAATACCAGCTCCTAAATATGACGCAGCTTTTATTATTTCAACACCTTCTATTGCCATTATGTTCCTCCTGTAATTTTATTCAAATTAAATATATAATCGTATGAAAAACCGATTTTTTACTGAAAATCAAACAATGTCCCAAGGAAAAATAGAATTTTCAGTTGAGATCAAAGAAAATGCAAAATTACTACACAATTTGTACAACCTGTTGATGATTTTAAGATAATGGTTTTGGGAAGGCGAGAGGGAGGAAGGCGTATTGTAATACTCCAACGACCGATAACGCACTCAAAATCTTTATCTTAAAGTCTATACAACAAAAATTAAAACCAGTGATATAACAAGAGCATATATTCCTGTTGATTCGGCAACAGCCTGGCCAACAAGCATCATCCTTAATATGACTCCTGAAGAATCTTCGTTTCTTGCGATCCATTTTACTGCACTTCCTGCGGTGCTACCCTCTCCAATTCCAGGACCGATCGCCCCGATTCCCATGCATAAGCCGGCAGCCAAAAGAGCCATGGCCGGAACAATTGAATCTGATGCAGGAAAGGTTTTAAATAAAAGTATAAAACCCACCAAGAGTCCGTATATGGCTGTGGTTTGTGTGACAGCCTGGCCAAGAAGCATTGCTTTGGTTAAAAGTGAAACTGTTGAGGGTGTTCTTGCAACCCCTTCACAACTTGCTCCGGCAACAAGCCCCCCGCCTACCCCTGAGCCTATTGCTCCGATTCCTGATGCAAGCCCTGCTCCCAGAACAGCAGCCCAGGTTGGTGATACAGGGCTTTGGGAGAAATTTGAAAAAAGGAGAGCAAAAGATGTCATAAGGGCAAATATGGATGGCGTTTGGCAGACTGCCGAGCCTATGAGCATATTGGTAACCAGGCTGGTACTCGCTTCAGGCTGTCTGGCCATGCCGAGGCATGCTTCCCCTGCGGGAAACCCGGAACCTATGCCGGAACCTATGGCACCAAAGCCGATACACATTCCCGAAGAAAAGAGAACTATTACTGTTATAAAAGAGTCTGCTGTAAAACTGGAAAAAAGCAGTATCATGGCAACAACCAGTGCAAAAATTGCTGCTGATTCAGCTACTGCCTGACCCACAAGCATACTTTTAAAAATATCACCGGCCATTTCCGGGTTCCTGGCAATTCCTTCGTTTGCCTTGCCAGCTGTATATCCTTCACCAACCGCAACTCCTGTTGCGCCTAAGCCCATGGCAAGTCCGGCTCCTGAAAAAGCTGCTACCTTGGCCCAAATTTCTATATCATAAACCATAGTCTATTGTACCTGTACGGAAATGTATACGATGGTTAGCATTGTAAAGACAAATGCCTGAATTGTTCCAACAAAAAGTCCGAAAAATGCGTTAAGAAAAGGGGGTAAAATAATACTGTAAGTAAGATAGGAAACCACAAGTATTATTATTGATCCGCCCATGATGTTTCCGAACAAACGGAAGGAAATTGAAATTACCTTTGCAATTTCACCAATTAAATTTAATGGCATCATGAAAAAAATCGGTTCAAAGTATGCGCTCATATACTGTTTGAAGCCCTTTACCTTTATACCCATATAGTGCGCAATGCAAAACCCCATAATTCCAAGGGCTAATGGTGTGTTTAAATCTTTTGTCGGTTCTTCAAGGTGGGGTATTATTCCAAGCCAGTTTGAAAGCATTAAAAACATAAAAAGGGCGCAGGTAAGAGGGGCATATTTTTTCCCAATCTCTTCACCAAGAGAATCAACAGCAAGAGTGGACAATTGATCCACGAATAATTCTCCTATAACCTGTAACTTTCCTGGAATAATATCCCTTTTTTTCACGGCAAGATAACCGAATACTAAAATTGCAGCAAAAACTATCCATGACATAATAATCGGTTCAATATTAAATGTCATGTCATGGCCTAAAAAAGGAATTATTAATTGATGTAATTTACCAAGTTCATTCATTTTTTTATAAAACCTGTTTTTTTCCTGGTTGATAATATTATCTTTGCCATATGTTCAGTTAAAATTAATATTTGAACTGAAAAAATGCCGATAACAGTAGCTATTAAACTGATTTCAGCCATTTTAATGGCAAAAAAAATTGGAATTCCCATGATAATATATCTAAAATATACGGAACCAAGGGAAATTATAAAAGTTTTTCTCCTGGCATGTCCAAGTCTTAATGGGATGGTTTCTCCCATCAATACAAAGTTTAGTATGCTGGCCAGGGTGCCCATGATAAGACCTTTGCCAGCAGGTTTATAGCCTGTAAAGATAAAACATAGAGCGATCATGATAGCTGCAAACAGGACAATAGAGCAATATTTTTTTTGAGTTTTTCTAACTGGCCCCATCATTTGCTATTTTCCTGTTTGATTCTTTTTTTTCGGGTTATCGTCAGTTATGTCGAGAATCTGTCTGTAGACTGTATTTGCGCCGCCTATTATCCCGAGTATAATAAATATTGTTGTAAAAATACCCCTTGTTTTAAGCCATTTGTCCAGATACAATCCAATGAAAAAGCAAAAAACAAGGCATCCTGCCATGGTAAGGCCTAACTGCATTACGATTGTCAGGTTTTCATAGATACTTCCTGCAGGTTTAAACCTTATTAATTTTTTTCGGTGCCTTTGCATTTTAACAAACCCGCATTTTTTTAAATGGTGCCTGAATAAAAAATTATATTTTTCGTTGGAATGCTTAATATATGGGGTCGGTTCCAGGGACTTTCAGATAATTACCCAATTTTAAAAATTGGCACAGGGACAGAAGGAGGAAGGCGGATTATAGAATACTCCGACGATCGATAACGCAGTGAAATTATTTATGTGAAAGTCTATATAGCCCTTATATTGAAAGTCTATATAGACCTTAAGATAATGATTTTGGGAAGGCCAGAGGGAGGAAATGTAATACTCCGACGACCGATGGCGAACCCAAAATCTTTATCTTAAGGTCTATAGTTCAGTGTATAGCCTATATTCGAATCAAGCCCGAATATATTCCATTTTTCCTGAAGTTAATTTCGAGACCCAATCGTATATTTAAACGGCACATCTATAACATTATTTTTTTTAAACGTCAAGGTGTTAAATGTTAAGTTTCAGGTTTTGGAGTAAAGAAAATGTGTGTTTTCAGGCTTGAACATTATGTTTCTATAAATCTTAAGATATTTTTTTTTAAAGTGGATGGCATTAATGGGAGCAGCAGAAAATAATTATACATTTGTGACTATTCTCGGTTCGGGAACCTGTGTTCCTTCACTGGCCAGAAGTTCCTGCAGCGTATTTTTGAATGTTGGAGGGGTTAATCTTCTGTTCGATTCCGGTGCAGGGACAATCCAGAGACTTCTTCAGGCCGGAGTTGGTATTTTTGATCTTTCCTATCTTTTTTTGAGCCATTTTCATCCGGATCATTCAGGTGAGGTTGCATCTCTTCTTTTTTCAATGAAATATCCTGAGCAGCGCAAGACACCTTTTTGCCTTGTGGGGGGGAGGGGACTTGTTCAATTTTATTCCGCCCTTAAAGGGGCCCATGGGGAATGGATTGATCCAGGTCCGGATATTTTAAAATTGATTGAGATGGATAATCTGGCCTTTGACAGGATTGTTTTTGATAATTTTACTGTTACGTCGGCTCCTGTTTCTCATAATGCTGAAAGTATTGCCTACAAAGTATCGGATATGAACGGAAAATCTTTTGTATATTCAGGGGATACGGATTTTTCTGAAAATCTTATTTCTCTGGCAAAAGATGTGGATCTTTTGATTTGTGAATCAGCTTTTCCCGATGATTTAAAAGTACCCGGGCACCTTACACCTTCCCTGGCAGGTGAAATTGCAACACGTGCCAATGTAAAAAAACTTGTTTTGACCCATTTTTATCCCGAATGCGAAGATGCTGATATGGAAGGGGAATGTCGTAAAACATATGCCGGTCCACTGGTTCTTGCAAAGGATCTTATGAAAATTGAATTGTGAGCAGTGTTGTGTATACTTTTATTGTAAAAGCCGGAGCCGTGAGAAGGTATACGTTCCCAGGCAGAGCCTGGGAACGAGGGGAAGTTGTTTTTACTTGCCGGGCTAATGCTGAGCATTATTTATTCCAACTTCCTCAAATGTTTTGATTTCCGCAAGTATACGTGTGGCTGTGTCAAGGAAATCCATGGCAAGAACTGCTCCTGTACCTTCCCCTAAACGAAACTTAAAGTCAAAAAGGGGTTCCAGGCCAAGACGGTTCAGCATGAAACTGTGGCCCGTTTCAACGGAGCTATGGCTTGCGAAAAGATATTTTTTTGCTTCGGGGGCAAATTCACATGCTATGAGAGCACCGGCCGTCGATATGAACCCGTCGCAAACAACGGGAATTCCGTGGGCAGCGGCCCCTATAACAAGGCCGGAGATGGCGCCGATTTCAAAGCCCCCCACTTTTGCCAGTACGTCAATTGGATCTTTTGGGTTGGGATTGTTCCGATTAAGCCCTTTTTCTATTATTTTAATTTTATTTTTTAATTTATCATCATCAATCCCTGTGCCCCGGCCTGTGAGTTTTTCTGGAGCGATACCGGAAAAGGCTGCTATGACTGCTGTTGATGGTGTTGTATTTCCAATTCCCATATCCCCTGTGCCGAGTATATCCGGAGATTCATTAGCCATAAGTTCATTAACAATTGTTATTCCCGCTTCAATGGACCTTACAGCCTCTTGTTCTGTCATTGCCGGACCATGGACAAAATTGTTTGTTGATCTGCGAATTTTTTTATGAATAATCGGAAGTTCAGGCTCAAAATTATGGTTTACACCAAGGTCTGCTACTTTTACTTGGGCCCCATGGTGTTTTGCCAGCACACTTACGGAGGCGCCTCCGGTAACGAAATTGTAAACCATTTGGGCTGTTACTTCCTGGGGAAAAACGCTCACCCCCTCCGCTGCAACACCATGATCTCCTGCGCAGGTGACAACGATTTTTTTTTTCAATGGAACATCAATCTTTTTGGCAATGCCGGCAAGCCTGGCTGACAGGGGTTCCAAAACTCCCAGGCTCCCTGCAGGTCTTGCCTGGTTTGCCAGGCGCTCCATTGCCCTGGCATATATTTTTGCGTCGGGGCATTTTATAGAGTTAGCTGTTTTTTGCAGCAGGTCTTTTTGCAATTTTGTCTCCCTTAATATCATTTTCAAAGACTTCCATCCCTTTTTTCATTGCACAGAAATCTCCACACATTGTGCATGTCTCTTCTTTGGCAGGTTCCCTGCTCTGGCGAATTTTTTTTGCTATGTCTGGAAACATTAAAAGGCTTTCAAGGTCATCCCATCGCATATCACGCCTTGCCATGGCTGCCAGTTTCTCATTTTCCCTACGTTCCGGGTATTTTGCGATATCACCTACCCTCACAGCTAATCTTACAATTCTTACACCTTCTCGGACATCCTCTTCATTGGGGAGGGCAAGGTGCTCGGATGGAGTAATGTAGCAGATGAGATCTGCGCCGTATCTGCTTGAGTTTGCAGCACCAATTGCTGCAACCACGTGATCATAACCTGCACCGGTATCAGCCGGAATGGGACCAAGGACGTAATATGGGGCATTTCCGCTCATCCGTTTTTCAAGCATTATATTACCCTCTATTTCATCTAAGGGGACATGGCCCGGCCCTTCCACCATCATCTGGCACCCCATCTCTCTTCCTAACTCTGCAAGTTCGCAGTTGATGATCATTTCCGCCATTTGTGCTCTGTCGTGGCTGTCGTGGATAGCCCCCGCCCTTATCCCATTTCCCAGGGAAAGAACAGCATCATATTTTTTCATCAGAGCGCAGACACGGTCAAACTGTTCATAAAGAGGGTTCTCTTTTCCTGTGCTGTCCATCCATGCCACCATGAATGTCCCCCCCTTTGATACAAGGCCTCCATAGCGGTATCCCTGTTTGCGTAAACGTTCTATGGTATACTGGTTAATTCCGCAGTGAATAGCCATAAAACTTAATCCGTCGGCAAGCTGTTTTTCAATGAGATCAAAAAGAAACTCAGGGTCTAATTTGCTTGGATTCTTATATTTGCGGGCGGTTTCGGAAAAGGCCTGGTATAAAGGTACATTTCCCACGGGGAGACTGGTATTTGCAAGAACTGCTCTGCGAATGGCATCAAGGTCTCCCCCTGCTGACAGTTCCATGAGGGTGTCTGCCCCTTCTTCTTCGGCTGCTATGGCTTTACGGATTTCAAGATCAATATCGCAAATATCAGAAGATGTTCCTATGGAAGCATTGACCTTGGTTCTCAGGCCCAACCCTATTCCAACTGCTTTTTGGTTTTTACGAAAGGGATTATTGGGTATAACAATTTCACCCTTTGCAACACGTTTACATATAATTTCTTGGGAAAATCCTTCCCCTTCAGCTACCTGTTTTATCTGATCTGTTATGATTCCTTCTCGTGCAAGTTCTATCTGGGTCTTCATTATAAAAGTTCCTTGAATTCAGGGTTTTGGCAAAAAAAAAAGGGTTCTGACAGAAAATAGAGAAATTCTGCCAGAACCCTTTACCATTAAGTTCCTTATTTTTATAGATAATTGTCTGCTTCGTCTTCTGACTTACTGATAACAATCAAACACGCCTTCCCAGCCATAAAAGGCCAGTGACATTTAAATAGTGTTTGATATTTCAGATTACAGCGGCGGGACCGTTACGGATTTTAACCGTATTCCGTTAAAAAAGCCAATTAAAGTATGTATTTTTGTAACTATTCAGCGTCGCTGATTTAAGATAGGCAGCAGGTATGATCTGATTAAAACTTTGAAATTGTTTGAACAGATTAGAGAGCGTTAAGAAAGAATCCATCAAGGCTGAACT
>Ga0209345_10003790_pt1 | contig 15253 bp, 13 predicted proteins | sample Cruoilmetagenom7_FD_187294 | JGI IMG/M metagenome (GOLD analysis project Ga0209345, IMG submission 187294) | Oil polluted marine microbial communities from Coal Oil Point, Santa Barbara, California, USA - Sample 7 (SPAdes) (version 2) | ecosystem: Environmental > Aquatic > Marine > Oil seeps ... | reverse complement strand
GGGAAAATTTGGGAGACAATGACTGAGAGAAGAGTCTCCTTGGGTCGAAGAGGAGAGGAGATCGCGGCTTCCTATTTGAAGAAGTTGAAATATAAGATTATAGAAAGAAACTACACCTGTACTTTTGGAGAGATCGATATCATAGCCAGGGATAAAGAGACCCTGTCTTTTATCGAAGTAAAGACCAGATCGTCCTTGGAGTATGGTCATCCCCATCATGTTGTAAACAAAAGAAAACAACATCAAATCTCAAAAGTGGCCCTCAGCTATATAAACAAAAACAACCTGCAGAATATCGATGCCCGTTTCGACGTAGTTGCAATTCAACTCTCTCCGGAAGGGGAAAAGGTAGACCTAATAAAGGATGCTTTTGAGTTAAGCTCGTATTACAGGTGAGGTTAGGATTGATCTCAAGTAAGTTCCATCTTTGCTATCTTCCTTATGATATTACTCGTAGATGCCCCTTCTATCTCGGGTATGAGTATCACTCTTCCCCCTGCAGACTCAACAACCTCTCTGCCGATTATGGCATCTTTACTCCAATCTCCTCCCTTGACGAGAACGTCTGGCTTCAGGGAGGAGATAAGGGATAAAGGGTCCGGTTCATCAAATATTACAACGAAGTCAACACATTGTAATGCAGCTAAAACTTCTGCCCGCTCTGCCTCTGGTATAATGGGTCTACTATCACCTTTTATCGTTCTTACAGAGCTATCGCTATTCATGCCAACTATTAGGATGTCTCCAAGTTTTTTAGTTTTCTCCAGGTACCTTACATGACCAACATGAATCAAATCAAAACATCCGTTAGTAAAAACGATCTTTTTGCCCTCTTCTTTCGATCTATTTACAATTGTCTTTAACTCCTCACTTGGTTTAACCTTCTCTTTCAACAGGTAAACCTCCCGGTCAAAAATTTTGAAACTCAATTATGAGCTACAGATTATCGGGTGGTATTCGGTTACTTGTTATACGTAAAGCCTTGTCGCAAACCCCCATCTAGCGCCCATCCATAAATGTTCGACTTATTGGATTCTCCCATCCGGCTTTGTAAAATTTAACGCCTAAAAACCTATACCAAAGTCTCATTGCATTGTCAAATATTAGAAATTTTGAAACCGCGCTCGTCCCTTATTCTGTGTCCTTCCACGAAAGGATGGAATATCCCATATATTGATTAATATTCATTAACGCTGCTGAACTAAAAAGGAATGTTCCATTTCCAGCAGCAAAAGAGCTGGTGATCCCCTTGTTTGCGAATGCTCCCATGATCCAGAAGTTACCCGTGATGCTGGCATCGCCCTCGATGAAGATCAACCCCTTGAAGGTTAGGCTTTGAAAGCTTGCATTACCGGTAATATACATAAGGCCAAAACCATTGTTAGAGCTCGGGGTAGACGCAGTGATACGCACATCATTTCCTCCCATATTATCTATGTATATGATCCCCTGAGGCGCTGCGTCTAAATGGCCGGAAGCGGGATGCATATCCGCCTCGGTTACCGTGGCCATGGAGAGAACCGTCGCTAGTTCGGAATCAGTTATACCCAGCATTTGGGCTAAGGTCTCCCAGGCTGGAATAGCTTCATCCTTCCATACAACAGTGTCATTTCCCCCGTATATCTTCAGACTGCCCGACAAGCCTATGCTGAGCCCGCTGGTGACTGCTGCTCCTGGAACATAGGCGCTGATATCCCCTGTCAGCTTGCTGAAATAATCTACGTTGAGTTCCGGCTCATCAACAGTGTTTGTGTCGCCATCCGCTCCCTGCCCCCCGTAGTTATCCACACCATTAGTCTGGATGGAACCGAAAGCGCCTGACGCGTCATCTGTAGGGTCAGTATCCTCCGCATGGTCAAAGCCGCTCATAAAAGCGCTCCCTGACCAAGTGGGGGTCATACCCACTGTCACCGCAGCCTTGGGGTTAATGGAGAGGGGAAAACGGCATGCCTCAACCTGTACTGTACGACGGGAGTTTCCGATTTTTCCGGTGGAGGTAATCAATTCCACTATATATCCAATGGCTGACGCATTTCGACCGATCGTCCTATCGAAGTAAACCAGATCATCTTGGTCTGTGTCTCCATTCAGATCTACCCCAAGGTCTGACTCCTTTTCATGCCGGACTCTCAAGACATCGGCGACACTGGCAGGAGATGTTTCAGAGTATTCTAGGGCTGTCCGATCATTGGAAGAGAGTAGGCTCGAAGTGTTAACAATACTTCCGGAATCAACCGGATCCGAGCCGGTAAAAAATATCCTCGTCTCCCAATTGAGGGAGGGTGATGCAATAGAGTCGCCAATGTAGGCGTCTGCAATCCCGTTTACTGCCGGATCTACTTTAGACCCTCCATCGGCGATGAGCACTGCAGGGTCGGGTCTAAGCTGCATCCTGGAGATTACCTCCTGAATACCAGCCTCAGCAGTATCCAGTGTCTGGACGGAGCGTCTATGATTCCCGCTGATCATTATGTCAGTGGAAGATGTGTTGATCGAGGCAATGCCAAGAAAGGTTAATGCAGTCATTACTAAAAGGGCTATCACAAGGGCAGCTCCTCTTTCGTTTATTATTATCTTGGATTTCATCTTTTGCTCCTTTAGTTGAAAGTAGCTTGGACAGTGTTAGTGTAACCGTCTCTCTCAGCGGTTACGGTTACGGTCACATCTTCCGTTCTGTCGTACCCTGTGCTCCCTTCCCAATAAGCGTTGCCATGGATGCTGCCATCGCCATATACTCCCTCTGCGTTGTGGGATAAGGTGCCATATTCCGGAGTAGTATGTGCCCCATGACCTGCTACGCTCACTGTTAGTGTTGCGTCGGTAACCGGAACTAAATATTCGTCAACCACCTTTGCCTCAACCCGGATCTTCCTTTGTCCGCTGGACTTATCTGGATAACCAGGTTCAAAGGTCACCGTCAAAGAGGGGGGGGCTGCCACGTTTGAATCTGTGCTCTCATTACCGCACACGTCGACTGCCCTAACCATATAGTAGTATGGCAAGGCGGGGTTATCGGTGTAAGTAGTGGTAGGGCTAATGACAGAACTGACTAAGCTCCATGGCCCGTTTTCGTCGGTACTGCGATAAATATTATAATGAGTAGGATCCCCTTCAATAAAGTCAGTCGCATCCTCATTGTTTACCGGGGCGCCCCAGGTCAGTTCTACTTCACTTGATACAGAGACAGCCCCCAAATAAATAGGGTTTCTTGGCGGTGAGCTTCCGGCGGTAGCGAAAGTTTCGTTGGATAAACCGCTTGTTAGACCACATTGATCTACTGCCTTAACAGCATAGTAGTAGGTAGCGCAGTTTGTGACGGTGTCCCTAAAGGTGGTTCCAGGATCCGCGGTAGTGACCAGAAGGCTATAGCTGCCGCTGCTGGGGCCTCGATAGATCTCATAGCCCGCTATATCGCAGTTATTCGTTGTGGGAATATCCCAGGTTAGTTCAATCTCATAATCGTAGGGCGTAGCGATCAAGGAGGCAGGGACGCCCGGGTTCGTGGCATCTGTGATGGGATACTCGGAAGACCAACCCCCTTCTCCAGCAGAACTTTCCGCACTAACTTTTATATAATAGGTGCAGGCAGGTGCGACGGTAAATGTGGCGTCCGTATCATCAGGTGGTATCTCCTGAGTGAATTCATAACTTCCGGAGGATGTGCCATAGTGAACCTTGTATTGAATCAAAGGGCAGTCAGCCCCTAAGGCATCGCCGTTGACATCCGTTGTAACTGCTGACCATTCTACATGAAGCTGACAGGGGTATGTGCCGTTCAAACCAGTGGAAGTAGAACCATTAATGGAGGGGGCTGCAGGGACGGAACACCCTTTGTTAAATAAATCTATATTTCGCGGCTTGATGTCAGAGCTTAAGGTCGTCGTCCGAAAGCCGCCATTTGGGCTATAGTCCAAGTCAGAATAGGCTGTGCGGGCAGTAATAGAGATGTTGATCCTCCTTACTCCCCTTCTGCTGACGGCATTTAAAGGGAGAGGACTGACTGCCGTGCCAGCACTGTCATAATATGTGAGAACCAGACCGGTATTGGGAATGTTCTCGGCTACCGGCTGCGCCCCACCCCCATCCACCTCTCGAGTAAGTTGAAGACCAACCGCGTCTAAGGCATACCTGACGGTTTCTACTGCCCCGTTGTCATCTATATCGCCTTTGAATGTGACTGCGTCATCATCCGCCTCGGTAATAATCTCTCCCGAGTTGACCCCATAACCGGCCATGCGTAATTCTCTCGTCATTAACTCATGGCTGACTCTTGCGTTTTGTTGTGTCTCGGATATCTGTTCCTGGACTGTATAGGATTTTTCCATAGAGCTAAAAAAGTCGAATGCGCCGACGAGCACTATGGAAGAAACAACTAAGGCAACCATTAATTCAAGTAGAGTGAATCCAGCGTCTTTTCTCTTTTTTGATGGTATCATGGCATCCTCGCAATCAGGGTAGTAAGGTTTACAGAATCGTTTCCTGGGTACCAAGAAACGGTGCATTCAACTCTTTTCACATTGGCAAAAGGAGTATTATTGGTCACCGTCCAGGTCCGAGTATAGATCCCGCTGGCGTTTCCATCTTCATCGATAGGGTTATTCGGATCGTTTCCGGTAGTTATACCGGCAAAGGCCATATTTTTGAAGGTCTCTATCTGGCTCTGAGCCAAAACTGTGGCAGTCGTAAGCCTCCTGCCAAAGGCACTTCCTTTACTCACTGAGACATACATGGCGGTTATGCCGAGGGCACCTACAGAAAACACTGTTAAAGCAATCATTAATTCAAGCAGCGTAAACCCAAGATCGTTGTCACAAATCTTATTCAGTATCCGTTTCATATTACCTCCTTGTTCCTCGTTAACTACCCAGTATTCATCCATAAATAGGCTGTTTTCAGCAATCTCTGCGCCTGCCTGTGCGTAGCACGCAGACAGGTCAGACTCAGATGTAAGGACACAAGATGTAAGGGCACATTGTAAAAACAATCTCATTTCTGGATGGATAATATCTAGTAGCAAGTGGCATGCCAAATAAATTATATTCATAACCTGGTAATATCATGGTGATTTTAGGCCTGGCAACCAATCAAAACCAGAAGCGGAATGGTAGAGAGCTATGAACTTTTTGCGTAGTATTTAGAAGTATTTTTCATAGCTGTCCTTTAGCACCCTCGGTGTAATTACCTTGACAAAACGAAGATGAGATAAGACACTCTAAATTTCTAAATTTCAATAATTGAGACTATAGATGAGAACTCTCAGAGACAGAGAGTTTAAGGTTCGGGAGAAAGTATTATGGGAGGAGTTCGTTCCCCGAAGTGGCGTCTGTTAACCACCGGTTTTCTGAACGCCTTTGAAAATATGGCTATAGATGACGCGATACTAAAAACCTGCAGCCAAGGCCAATCCCCACCTACAGTCAGGTTCTACGGGTGGACACCCCATGCGCTATCGTTAGGATATTCTCAACAGATTAAGGATACAGTTGACCTGAAGGCCTGTGACAGATTGTGTGTCGATATTGTGCGTCGCACCACAGGGGGAAGAGCAGTACTGCACGACGAAGAACTGACTTATTCCTTGATCTCCCCTTCAGATAACCTACTTTTCCCGATGAATATCCTGGAAAGCTACAGAAGGATAAGCTCCTGCTTAATTGTGGGGTTTAAGAGACTCCATATAAATGCTCAACCGCTTAACTCGAAAGAACGGAGAAGGGTGTTGCCCGGAAAGAGACCGAAACCGAGTTGCTTCTCGTCTCCATCATGGTACGAGATAACGGTCGGTGGCAAAAAAATCTGTGGAAGCGCCCAAAGACGAGTAGGTGGCGCCTTCCTCCAGCACGGTTCTATCTTACTGAGATTTGATGCCCAAAAACTCTATGAAACCTTGATTTTCAGGGGGTTAGAAAGAGAGGTGATCATGGATTACCTGGAGAGAAATATAACCTCGGTGTCTGATCATCTGGGAAACGATATTGAATTCTATAAGGTTCAAGAGGCATTCATTGCGGGCTTTGAGCAGGGATTGGAGATAGAGTTGGAAGAGGTCTCCCTTAGCCCTCAAGAAGAAGAACTAAAGGAGCAATATCTGAAACAGCGATATCTAAATCTAGATTGGAACCTTAAAACTCAGGGCAATCCCCCGGAGAGACACCTTTAACATCAGAAATTTTGAAACTCAATTATGAGCTACAATAGCTAAAAGGCATAATTCAAATGAGTTTCGAAATTTCTGTAACATATGATCTGTGCTATTTCCACGGTGGGTTACTCCCCACACAATACTTCCAGATTTTGATCCTGCCTGTCCGGATCACCGTAATGGCCCTCTGCCTGCCTTTTCTGTTACTTGTGATATCTTGAACAGGGATGAGGTAGATGCTTCCATTCTTAGTTGCTGTGCCATTTGGCCCAAAAGTCTCGCTTGAACCGATGAATGTGACTGAATTTAGTATGGCGCTGCCGGTTGTGCTAACCTCACCAGCCACACAGCCGAAGATTATCCCTGTTGGAAGGCTAAATGGCCCTCTTGAAGACTCATCTCCATCGGTTGCCTCAGCCCCGGTTTCATCGAGGTTGCCATCGCTGTCATTATCATCATGAATCGTATATTGATTATTCGCTGTATCAAAGGTAATTACGTATCTATTGCTCTCTGATACTGCCTTGGCCCGAGCCAATCGCATCCCGGAGGCAAGGTCTCTGGCAGCAGAATTGACCCTTATGGTAGGCATCCGGCCCACTATATTGGGGATAGCTATGGCTGTCATTATTCCTAAAATAGCTATGCTGGTTATCAACTCGATAATGGTAAAACCCTCTTCGTTTCTCATTGTGGCATCCATCAAAACCTATAGATTTCCATATATTAAATTTCACTGCGTTATCGGTCGGAACCCTCGACGACGTACTACAATGTACGACTTACTCGGTTTCCTCCCTCTGGCCTTGTGAAATTTAATATCTGAAAATCTATATAGACTGTTGTACAGCCGTCAAATAACTTCCTCAAGTTTGCAATCTCTGAGCCTGCCCCCTGGAATACAAGGTAAGAGTGTCGGATTAACGGTTTATTCGAAAAGGCCCCTCTCTACAAGAGGGGCCTTTAGGGGCATCCCCTTTTTTATAAGGGGATTAGGGAGGAGACGTATCCGATCAAACACTGCGCTGTATCACTGAGGCACAGTCCGTATCTCAGTTGCCACCAGACTATTATCCGATCTAACTGCCTTTACAAACACAAACCGGTTTTCACGAAGTGTATCGAGGGACATTATTGTTTCCCTTGGACCCTTTATATCTGTTTCCTCGTTAACCCTGATGATGGTATTTTTGATCATGATGATTCGGTCAGCTATATTAAGAGACTGTATGTTCCCGTTTATAGTGACTGATTCTCCGGTTTCCCCACTGTACGCATCTGTCACTCTTCTTGTGTTCAAAGGTCGCACAGCCCCGTTGTTTATCATAACAGCTCCTCCGATCTCCCCACCGCGCACACGGATCTCATCCCTTACCTCTTGGGAGTATGGGGTAAGAAGATAACCATCATAGATAAACATAACTGCCAGAGCTATAATAGCCGCTTTTAGGATTGACTTTTTCATTTTTCCTCCTTTTTTAGGATCACGTATTATCAGAAGCTTCAAACTGTAGCTGTTAGCTGTTAGCTGTTAGCTGTTAGCCAAATGCGCTAATTGCTGACAGCTAATTTAGAACAACTCCTGCCATGATACGGGAACAACATCCTGCCCGGCGGTCCCGGAAGCGGCAGGACCTACTATCATGGTCCCCTGTTTCCGCCAACCGCTGGGTAGTGTTGCGCCCGCCGCGGAACCGCTTATCCCAACGTAAACCCTTCCCCCCTTGATCACAGGGGCAGTTGGCACGCCCGTACCGAGGTGAATTTTCTGTTGGTTGGCAGAAGGGTAATTATAGGCAGCACAGCCCTTTGTATAATGAACCGCATACAGGTAAGCATTACCGATGATACAGGGATCGACCAGGTTGGGGACAAATGTCGTGAAGTAGATAACCTCTCGATGTACCGTAGGATATGCAAGGACCTTCTCTGCGGTACCGAGCTCTATATACCACCCCTTATCATCGTCGCCAAGATCAAGGCATGATTGAGAATATACTGTTCCGGTAACGTCTTTCAGGTTCCTGTATGTGTATGCTCCTGTCACAGCACACCCCCCTGTTTCAGGGCTATCATCCCTTATGGCAAAGAATCTATTCTCGCCTATGATTGCCTCCGGGTTCCTCACGTCACCGGTACCAAAGTATATCCAGAGTGTTTCGTCATTATTGTCATCCACGTGGTAGGATAACTCGGGCTGGTTATATATGTATCTCTCATTGCCAGGATTGTGAGCGTTATTGCTGCTGGAGGCTTCTGCGTCAAATATTATACATGAACTCCAGTTGGATACGTCTTGGTCTCCCACATAGATCTTCCACATCTGACCTTCGAGGTCACCTATGTAGATCGAATGTATATAGCCGTTGTCATCGGCAATGACAGAGGCCGGAGAGGGGACGTTGTTCTTTATGTTGTCGTTGTTGTCGGCGGTTATATTGAAAGACTTCAGGATACTTCCATCGGAGATGTCAACCACGTAAACTGCAGTGCCAACATTCGGTAAGTCACTGTATCCGGCTCCGAAGACCGCCACCCATCTGTCCTCCGCTGGGGTATCAGGATCCCCGTCGTCATCGATCTTAACCCTGCCGGTCATGGGAACCGACCATGTGTGTCCCAAAGCAGAATAGTCGTACGCGCCTGGGGCAGGGTTGCCGGCGTTATAGGTGGTCTCGTTTACCCCTGCCGCAGTATTGCGCCAGACTTTAATCTGTTCTATGCTGTGGTTGTTGGATACAGACCACAGGAACCTCGGATTATCAGGGTCGGTTACGTCCAGGGTAAAATAACCCCTTCCTCCATCTCTCTCACCACAGATAAGGACCGTTTGCCACCATGATGTTCCATCCCCGTCTTCGTCAATGTAGAAATCGTCTATTATGGGTGAAGAGTCAACATAATAGCCCGGGAGTGACTGATTTGCGCTTTGGGACACCATGTCCTTCAGCTTTCCCAGGAGGTTGGGAGGGACAAACCCCCATTTCTCCACCCCTGTTAATGCATCAAAGGAGTGGAGCATCCCTGCGTTACTCCCGGCATAGACTACCGTTGGCCTTGTACTGGCATTGAAGCCGTTGTATGTGTTAGTCTTGAATGTCAGGTAATCGTGCTCCATATAATAGTAAGGAGGGGGGCCTGCCTCCATAATATCGGAGTGGTATATGTCCGCCAGTTTCCACCTGTCATCCGTAGAATCCCCATCCTTGTCCTCGTCGAAGACATCCTTTCCACGAACAAACCCAATCAGTTTATCGGTATTCGTGGTATCCGTGTCTGAACCATAACCGAGCAGGGCCTTTAGATCCGAGTTGTTGTTCAAAACAAAGTTATTGTAACCGTAGGCAGACGGGTCTTTCAGACTGTTGGCAGCGCCTGCGGTAAATATCTTCCTCGAGTCTGACGAGAGGTAATAAGGATTGGCCGTATTACCAAGTATGTCTCCGGCGTCCCAGACAAAGGTGTAATCCGGAGCCGAACCTTGCAGGAAACCGCTTGAATCAAGGGGGTACTTCTTCAAATGTCCCTCCCATTGGTGGGAGCCAAACGGCAAAAAGGTGCTGACATAGAGGTTATTGCCGCTGCCCGACACCCCGGGCATGACCAGGGGGGAGGTGGAGGTGTAGTTTTCAGCATAGATGCCGCCTATTATCTCTACCAGCGCATTCCTCAGTTCGGAGTAGTCAGCGGCAAAATACGCCTCGGTCGTGCCCCCGGAATTTGCTATGTCATCCAATTCCGAGCTTTGTGCCATGGCCAGCCCTATCACAAAGGTCTTAATATCGTAATTGTTGCTATCATAATTTATACTCCTAAGCTGGTTTGCCGCTGCCACTGCATTCCCGCCGCAGGTTTCCTCCCCGTCGGTAAGGAGTATTATGTAGTTCTTTTGACAGTAATGCTGTATCGGGCTCGACAGAGGGTCATTGGAAGGTGTCTGGCCCTTGAAATATTTCTTGGCGGTCATCAGGGATGTCCCTATAGGGGTAGCTCCTTCACCCCGGAGCTCCTTGTTGTTCGGATAGCTTTCGGTCCCGTCTATCCAGGCGATTATCTGGTTTGTTGTGTTGACACCACACTCCACCAAGACATCCCCGTCAACGGCACATCCGTTTTGAGTCCAGTAGTAGTATATATTATCGGCCGAGTTGGGAAGAGCCTGCCCGGTGTTACGGTTGGCCGAAGAATACCAGTCAGCAAGTTCGTCATATTGAGAGCCCGTCTCGTTCTGGTTATACCTCATGAGCCCGTATCGCATCCCCTGGGTGACGCTCGTGTCGTGCATAATATCCCAGAGCACATGCTTACCAATATACATGCGGCTGTCGTTGGGGGGAAACCCCAGCACACCTGTATTGTAATAGTAATCAGGGTTGGCTTGATCGTTATTTGAAGCATCCGTGTCCTCGCCCCAGTGACCATCGCTTCCATCACCCCAGGTAAAAGTGGCATTATTAATATCCATGCTCATACTCCCTGAGGTATCGAAGATGATCACGATATTCGGAGGTATGTTGGCCAATGTCCCAGGGGGGAGTGTCTTGCCGGAAATGTTGGATGTTTGAAGCAAGAGAAATGTTACCATAAGCAATATACGGCATGGCAGTATAAGGAATGCTTTTCTCATCTTTATCCTCCTTGTCGATGTTAAGGGTTTAGCAACAGTTCACGGGTTTCAGATGTCAGAAAGCAGGGAAAGACTCTATCTTTGAAAAACCTTCCTGACACCCGATCCCTGTAAACTGATAGGGGGTTCCATACTAGTTGTCACTCCTGTAGGTAGCGACAACGCTAATGTTACTGGTCTCTACTGTCGAGTCTATGGCCAAGTTGCTGGCTCTCCTCCCTGTTGAGTCTATCCGATAATAATAATCATGCATCTTCGTGGATCCGGAATACCCGGTTGTTTTCTTGCCGGAAAAACCGGTCTTGTCCTGTTTGGGTGAGATGGACGGATAACCAACAGGGGCAGTAGGGTCGAGACATACAAGCCTGAACTGGTATTGTCCGGTCCCGAGGCTATTATTGCCGTTGGTGAAGTCACCAGAGTACCCAAAGTTGTTGGTTGTTGGATCCTGTGCCATGGGATCCCCTGTTGTCTGCTCAACAGCATTGGTTGGATGGTTGATATTCGCCGCTCTAAGGTTCCTCGCCCATCTCAGCCCTTGCTGCCAGCCTGCCTCTCCCTGATAGAATGCAACACTTTGCTGCCTGACATTTCCGGTTATCATCATATCGGTCGATGATGTTATTATACCGGTCACACCCATCACGGTTAGTGCAGCGATAAAGAGCATGGCCAAAACAAGAACGGCCCCCTCGTCACTCCTCAGTCTATAAAAATATTTCATCAACATATCCTCCTTTTCCTCCTGTACGCCTTCAAAAACCCTGATTCTGAATACTGAGGTTTCTGATTTTGATGTTGGAGGACAGGGTTTTCCTTCTGAAACCGTCACCAAAATTAGGATCTACATAATTCTGCCTGTCCTCCCGGTCTGTTGTTGCAGTGAGTGTCACAGTGTATGAGCTTTGATTCGCAGTAGTGGGCGTAATCTGCAGATCCTCTATGTTTTCCACAAAAGGTTGAGCAGCGCCACCGTTTTCCGCTCTAGTCAACCTAGGGTTAGGGCGGGCGGGCGGATCATCTATCACAATGGCATAAGTAACCGTTCTTAAAAGGTTTATATTCATATTCGTTAGATAACTGTTTTGCAAATTACTATTTAATGTCAACTGGTTCCCGGCTATCGCGTTAATCACAACATTCTCTATCCCTCCAATAACTATGTTATCTCCAACAGCAAAGCTACTGGCATCCGAAACTGTAATAGTTCCAGTGCCTTGTTTAGCGTCTGCTGAAAGCCTAGTGGGAGCTGCCCTAACACAGCCAATCAGTGTTATTGAGTCCGCATTTACTTGACGGTTACCTTCCTGAAATACCACTGCCGCGTCTGTCACATTTACTACATTCGTAGCGGCCGGCGCCCCGTATCCAGCCATCCTCATCTCCTTTATCAAGAGCGCTGTCGAAACCCGGAGGGTCTGTTGTGTATCAGCTACCTGATCCTGAACGGCATATGTCTTTTCCTGAGAGATGAATACGGTATATATGGAGGTAAGCAAGAGGGAGCTGATACCCAGGGCTACCATTAGCTCTACAAGTGTAAATCCGTTTCGTCCTTTTCGTCCTTTTTTAATGGCGTTAAGCATTTTGCTATTGTCCTTTCTGAGGGCCGTAAATCAGACAATGAGAAAGCCCCCTGTATTGTTTTACCCGCTTATAAGCGTGGAAAGGGTTACCTGGCGAGTTGTGTTCGCTCCATTAAGCACCTCGGTCCACTGCACGATAACCGCTACGGTTTTCATGTTTGCGGACGGTTCGTTATCGGCAATATTCCAGATCCTGGTATATATCCCGGTCCCTACATTATCCTGCGCATCGACTCTCTCACTATAGTCGAAAACTACGGTATTTTGGAGATTCCCTCCATTGGCTGGGTTGTTATTGACATTAGTGTCGACCTGGATCCCTGTGTTAAAAGGTAGAGCAAGCACTGTATCTATCCTAGATTGTGCCAGGTTGGTCGCGATGGTCATCCTGTCGCTGCTGGCATTTCCCCTCACCGTGGTCATGCTCATGGCCGCCACCCCCAGCAGACCAACGGATAGAATCGCCAGGGCAACCAAAACCTCAAGCAAGGTAAACCCGCTGTCATTATTGCACCCTTTTTTAAGTATCTGTTTCATCTTACCTCCACGGTCCTTGTAGATTACCACAGTTCTGTATAGCCGCATCATACGTCCATGACCTTACCCTGCCTGTAGTGTTTACGCTCACTGCCCTCCATCGAAAGGTTCCCCTATTATTGTTCTCGTCATCATTGATCGGCACTACGTAAACCGACCCGGTTAATACGGGAGTACCGTCCGGCTGAAATGTCAAGGTATTGCCCCCGCCATTTATATTGATGCCACTTGGATTTATGCCCCCGCCACAATCGATCGTATTTGCCGCTCCCAGCGCCCTGCCAAACCTTATCCCGCCTCCCCCGGTCGGCAGGGTTAACGGTCCTTTTAAAAATTCTCCTGCAGTTTGAACGCCATCGTTGTCATCATCGTCAAGGATCGTATAAGAATTGTTTGCAGAGACAAATGTAATCACATAGTTGTTCCTCTCCGAAACCGATTTCATCCTGGCCCGCTGCATCTCAGATATCAAGTCCCTGGCAGCCGAGTTTACCCTCATCGTGGGCAGCCAGTTTCCTACTATACTGGGAACAGCCAGACCTGCCATTATACCAAGCACTGCCAGGGTAATTACTGTTTCGACAAGGGTAAGCCCTTTCTCATCTCTTAGTTTACCATTCATTAGAACCCCTCTTTAGTGTTTTGAATATGGACAACAAACAAGTTAGCTTCGCAAATACTGTGCCAAATACAAGCATGATTCATAACCTTATAGTATTACAGTAATTCTATGCCGGGCAACATATAAAACCGGAAGCGGAAGGGTAGAGAGCTATGAACTTTTTGCGTAGTTTTGAAAAAGTTTTCATAGTTAGGGATGGGGACGAAATAACCTCCCCAAGTTGGCGCTCAGATTTAGGTTAGATTTGTTCGATCTGAAAACGCAAAACCGCAGGAATAGTCGAACTATTTCGAGGATTTTGTGTTTGAAGATCGGGCAAATATGGCCTGTAGATGAGATGCACAAATAGGGAAATTATTTCGTCCCCTTCCCTTAGTGTCTGAACAAAAACCGAATGACCTGGATGGCCTTCCTGAATACTGACTGGCGGTATTATGAATCCACACCAGCTTCAAAAGAGAAAACGGATAAGTCAATCACAATATTTGTGCTACCACAGTCTTTGACGAATTAAAGCTTTACAAACTGCATTTAAAGGAATATACTTTAAATCCTTTTTACTAGACTAGAATCATAATCTGTTCAAGTAGTTTATCTTGCGGTCCCACTCGCTTCCGGCAAAAAAACGGACAGCCTGTGTTAGGAGTCTTTATGTTGAAGGTTCTGATGGGTTCTCAACAAAAAATACATAGTACGAAAAAACGGAAAAATATAATTTTCATCATGAGAAAAAACCCGGAGTCTCTGGTTTTTTGGAAACTCGTAATATTCTCAGCAGTCTTTTTCTTGTCAGCCTTGGGGCAAAGTTACGCTATGGATGTTACTCTTCAGTGGGATGTCACTACAGAACCTAACTTAGCGGGTTATAAGATCTACTACAAGGCAGATACTTCCGGTCCGCCTTACAATGGCGAAGGGGCTATAGAGAGTGATTCACCAATTAATGTCGGAAATGTTACCAGCTTTACAGCGCATGGTTTAACCGATGATGGCACTTACTTCTTTGTTGTCACGGCCTACGATAACCAGGGGCTCGAAAGTGGCTATTCGAACGAAGTCAGCATTAATTCGTCAACAACTCTAGCATACGATGGCGGCGTCAGCAGCAGCAGTAATGGTGGTGGTGGTGGATGCTTTATTGCCACTGCCGCTTACGGTTCACCCATGTCTTCAAAAGTAAGGATTCTTTGCCAGTTCAGGGAAGAGTATCTAAGGCCAATTTCTTTTGGTAGCGAGGTAATAGCTCTTTACGAAAGGTACTCTCCGTATTTCGCTGATCGTATTTCTAATAATGAAGGCCTAAAGGCCGCAGCCCAGTGGAGGTTATGGCCTGTAATTGGGGTGGCCTACTTATGCGTTAACAGTACCTTTGAACAAAAGACCATATTATTGGTTATATTTGCGGTGTCATCATTGGCCTTCTTTTTTAGGAGGATGAGACTGTTGATTCATAAGTTTTAGAAGCTTTTTCCCAGCCATAGAATCTATGGAAGTCCTTCCTAGGTAATATCCATCTATAAACGGTCATTTTTACTATAGATTTTCATATAGAAGAAGTTCTAAAGTGGAAACCGGTGACCGCCTATTTTTGTTCTTGACTATTATCCTTGCAGTCTCTAAGATAGCTACAAACTCACGGAGACGAACATATATGGTTCATCGCGTATTACTGGGTAATCCACTCGAACAGCCATTAGAATTTAGGTTTTAAGTGTCGGGTATCTATCTGAAAAATTTCA
>Ga0209345_10003789_pt1 | contig 15253 bp, 10 predicted proteins | sample Cruoilmetagenom7_FD_187294 | JGI IMG/M metagenome (GOLD analysis project Ga0209345, IMG submission 187294) | Oil polluted marine microbial communities from Coal Oil Point, Santa Barbara, California, USA - Sample 7 (SPAdes) (version 2) | ecosystem: Environmental > Aquatic > Marine > Oil seeps ... | reverse complement strand
TTACTGGAATTAATTGATGCGAGATATGATACAAAATCGACCTTAATTGCCAGCCAATTACCGATAGAAAATTGGTATGAAATGATCGGAGAATCGACACATGCGGATGCGATTCTAGATCGGCTTGTTCACGGAGCAATAAAGTTGGAATTAAAAGGCGAATCAATGCGAAAAAAACTAAATATCTTGACTGATGTCGATCACTCAAGTTAAATTTTACTGAGGTCTACTGGCAGACAAAAAAGTGATCGGCTTGAATAGTATTGACCGATCGGCTTCATGATATTACGCAGTCAATATTACAGCGCTAAATGCAGAGCTTAAAACCACCGTTGCCAAAATTGACCAACTTCGCAGAGATATTGATGCCATTGTGGCAGAGATTGAAGGTGAGGAGGTTGAGGTATGAGTCAGTTGACCTATTTAGATAAGCTATTAGATAGAGTTGATATTGAATGGAAAACTTTAGGGGACTTAGTAAGGTTACGTCGAGGTAGAGTTATGTCTAAAGGATTTCTGTCTGAAAACACAGGAAAATTCCCAGTTTATAGCTCTCAAACAGCAAATGATGGAATGATAGGAAAAATTGATACTTGCGACTTTGATGGTGAATATATTAGTTGGACTACCGATGGGGCTAATGCGGGAACGATATTTCATCGTAAAGGGAAATTTTCGATTACAAATGTTTGTGGGATCATGAAGATCGTAGATGAAGCCCATTTAAACTATAAGTACTTGTATTATTGGTTGACAATGGAAGCGAAAAAATACGTTTATGCGGGAATGGGTAATCCCAAGTTAATGAGCCATCAGGTTGAAAAAATAATAGTACCAATCCCATGCCCAGATAACTCAGAAAAATCACTGGCAATTCAAGCTGAAATTGTGCGCATTCTAGATGCATTTACTGCCATGACCGCCGAGGTGGCCACCGAGCTGGCCGCAGAGCTCAGCATGCGCAAAAAACAATACAATTACTACCGCGACCAGTTGTTGAGTTTTGAAAAGGGTGATGTTGAGTGGAAGACGTTAGATGAAGTAGCTTTAGATTTTGGCCGAGGGAAATCGAAACATCGCCCTAGAAATGATCCTAATTTGTATGGGGGGAGCACCCCTTTCATACAAACGGGTAATATTAGAAATGCATCTCATGTTATTCAAGAATATAACCAAACCTATAGTGAACTTGGCTTAAAACAGAGTAAATTGTGGCCTAAGGGCACATTATGTATCACTATCGCTGCAAATATTGCTGAAACATCTATTTTGGGGTTTGACGCGTGCTTTCCTGATAGTGTTATTGGTTTTGTTGCTAACCCTGATGAAACAAGCTCAAATTACGTTGAATATTTATTATCGTCGATCAAAGCCCAATTAGAAGAGAAAGGTCAGGGCAGTGCTCAAAGTAATATAAATATGGGGACTTTCAAAAGTTTAAAACTACCCTTTCCACCAATTTCTGAACAAGAGCGAATTGTTACTATTATCGAAAAATTTGAGGCTCTAACAAACTCTATCACCGAAGGTCTACCTCGCGAAATCGAGTTACGCCAAAAACAATACGAGTACTACCGTGACCTATTGTTAAGCTTCCCTCAATCTAATTCAGATGCGCAAACGTTAGAGGTAAATGGTTAATGAGTAAACCAGCAAACATTAATAATAGCTTGACCCTACAAGACCAAGCCTCAGAATTCTTACTCTACACTGCGCCTAATGGCGATGTGAAGGTAGAAGTGTTACTTAGCGGTGAAACCATTTGGCTTACGCAAAAACGTATTGCTGAATTATTTGGTGTGGGTGTGCCTGCTATTTCTAAGCATTTAAAAAATATCTTTGAAAGTGGCGAGCTGCAAGAAGAACTGGTTATTTCCATTTTGGAAAATACCACTGCACATGGTGCTATGGCTGATAAAACCCAAACTAAGCCGGTAAAATACTATAACTTAGATGCGGTTATTTCAGTGGGTTATCGAGTAAACTCCGCTCAAGCGACTCAGTTTCGTATTTGGGCAACCGCACTCATTAAAGAGTACATCATCAAAGGCTTTGCCATGGATGATGAACGCCTTAAAAACGGTCGTTTTTTTGGCAAAGACTACTTTAAAGAGTTGCTTGAACGCGTACGCTCGATACGCACCAGTGAACGACGTATTTATCAGCAAATTACCGATATTTTTGCCGAATGCTGTATTGATTATGCACCTCATTCAGAAACTACACGTTTGTTTTATGCGCATGTACAAGATAAGTTTCATTTTGCCATTACTGGTCATACCGCAGCAGAAATTATTGCCCTTAAAGCCGACGCGAATAAGCCGTTAATGGGCATGAGTACCTACAAGAATGCCCCCGCAGGTCGGGTCATTAAATCCGACACAACGATTGCTAAAAATTACCTAGGCGAAGATGAAATTAAAAAGCTAGAGCGCACTATTACCGCATTTTTTGATTACATTGAAGGCATTATTGAACGCCGTAATACTTTTACTATGGAAGCCTTCGCTGAAAGTGTGAATAAGTTTTTAGCCTTTAATGAGTACCAAGTGTTAGAAGGCTATGGCAGTATTTCAAGCACAGTAGCAAAACAAAAAGCCCACGCTGAATATGAGCAATTTAACCAACAACAAAAAATAGAATCTGACTTTGACCGAGAAGTTAAAAAATTGCTTGGCCAATCGAAAAATAAAAAATAAAAAATAATAAATAATAAGAGAAAGGATTCCAGATAATGACGAGCTATAAAACCATCGCAGAATCTAACAATTTTATTGTTTTAGATAAGTACGTCAAAGATTGGCAAGTATCAGAAAACTTTCAAAGTGAGGGCGACTTAGAGCGAGAGTTAATACAAGATTTAGTCAACCAAGGTTATGAATATGTATTGGCGCTAACAACGCCTGATGCCATGATGGCGAATGTGCGTAAACAGTTGCAAACACTGAACAAAACGGAATTTACTGATGCCGAATGGTTGCGTTTTCAAGAGCAGTACCTCAATACGCCAAGTGATAATATTATCGATAAAACACGAAAGGTTCACAGCGATTATATCTATGACTTTGTTTTCGATGACGGCCATATTGAAAACATATACCTATTTGATAAAAAGGTAATGGCACGGAATAAATTACAAGTCATTAAGCAATTTGAACAAACGGGTAGTCACGCGAATCGTTATGACGTCACTATTTTGGTTAATGGTTTACCGCTAGTTCAAATAGAGCTGAAAAAACGCGGTGTTGCGATTCGTGAAGCCTTTAATCAAATTCATCGCTACAGCAAAGAAAGCTTTAACGCTGAAAACTCATTGTATAAATTTTTGCAATTGTTCGTTATCTCTAATGGCACAGATACGCGTTATTTTGCCAATACGACAAAGCGTAATAAAAACAGCTTTGACTTCACCATGCATTGGGCTAAATCTGATAATGCGTTAATTAAAGATTTAAAAGATTTTACGGCAACCTTTTTCCAGAAAGAAACATTGCTCGAAGTCATTTTACGCTACTCTGTATTTGATATAAGTAATACTTTGCTGGTAATGCGCCCTTATCAAATAGCGGCAACAGAACGCATTTTGTGGAAGGTTAAAAGTGCCTTTAACAGCAAAGGTTGGAGTAACACTGAAAGCGGTGGTTATATATGGCATACCACGGGCTCTGGTAAAACGCTGACCAGTTTTAAGGCGGCTCGATTAGCGACTGATTTAGATTGTATTGATAAAGTGTTCTTTGTGGTAGACAGGAAAGATCTCGATTACCAAACCATGAAGGAATACCAGCGTTTTTCACCTGATAGTGTTAACGGCTCTGATAGTACTGCGGGACTTAAAGGTAACCTCGATAAAGATGATAACAAAATCGTAGTAACTACTATTCAAAAACTGAACAATTTAATTAAGAATGAAAGTGACTTACCCATCTATAACAAACAAGTCGTATTCATTTTTGATGAATGTCATCGTAGTCAGTTTGGTGAAGCGCAGAAAAACCTCAAAAAGAAATTCAAAAAATACTACCAGTTTGGCTTCACGGGTACACCTATCTTCCCTGAGAATGCGCTTGGTGCAGAAACAACGGGCAGTGTGTTTGGCCAGCAGTTGCACACTTATGTGATTACCGATGCTATTCGTGATGAAAAAGTCCTTAAATTCAAAGTGGATTATAACGATGTTCGCCCTCAATTTAAAAGTATTGAAACAGAACAAGATGATGAAAAACTAAGCGCAGCCGAAAATAAAAAAGCATTTTTACACCCTCATCGGATTCACGAAATTTCACAGTACATTTTAAATAATTTTAACCAAAAAACGCATCGCGCCTATTCTGGTGCAAAAGGCTTTAACGCTATGTTCGCGGTAAGCAGTGTTGATGCGGCCAAAGCTTATTACGAAGCGTTTAGTCAATTACAGCAAGAATCTGATAAACCACTTCGAATCGCGACTATATTTTCGTTTGCAGCGAATGAAGAACAAGACTCTATTGGTGATATTTTAGATGAAAGTTTTGAAGTCAATGCAATGAATAGCAGCGCTAAAGAATTTTTAGGCGCAGCGATTACTGATTACAATAAACTATTTAAAAGTAACTATGGCGTAGACAGTAATGGCTTTCAAAACTATTACCGCGATCTTGCTCAACGAGTGAAAAAGCAAGAAGTTGATTTATTAATTGTCGTTGGTATGTTTTTAACTGGATTTGATGCGCCCACACTCAATACGTTATTTGTTGATAAAAACTTACGTTATCACGGTTTAATGCAGGCATTTTCACGTACTAATCGTATTTTTGATGCAACCAAAACCTTTGGCAACATTGTGACCTTTCGAGATCTAGAACAAGCGACGATTGATGCTATCACCTTATTTGGTGATGAAAATACTAAAAATGTGGTGTTAGAGAAGAGCTATAAAGAGTACATGGAAGGCTTTAAGGATCTTGTTACCGGTAAAGCTCGCAGAGGCTTTGTCGATATTGTTAAAGAGTTACAAACGCGTTTTCCTGAACCTCAATCGATTGAAAAAGAAGAAGACAAAAAAGCCTTTGCGAAATTATTTGGTGAGTACCTAAAAGCAGAAAACATTCTACAAAATTACGATGAGTTTACTGGCTTAAAAGTTTTACAAGGTTTAGATACAAGTGACGAAGAAGCCACTCAAGCGTTTAAAGAAAAATATTATTTAAACGATGATGACATAGCTAAAATGCAAGCTATTGATATGCCTAGTGAACGTGCAGTTCAGGACTATCGTTCAACTTATAACGATACGCGTGATTGGCTCCGCCAACAAAAACAAGGTGATGATAAGGGTGAGTCAACCGTTGATTGGGACGATGTTGTTTTTGAAGTAGACTTGCTTAAATCACAAGAAATTAACCTAGATTACATTCTTGGGCTTATTTTTGAGCATAATAAAAAGAACAAGAGTAAAGAAGGTTTGATCGATGAAGTTCGTCGCCTTATTCGGGGAAGTTTAGGTAACAGGGCTAAAGAAAGCTTGGTTATTGATTTTATTAATCAGACTGATCTGGATAAAATAAGTGACAAAGCCAGCATTATTGATGCTTTCTTCAAGTTCGAGCAAGCGGAGCAAAAGCGAGAAGCAAGTGACATTATAGCTTCAGAAAAATTAAATAGTGACGCTGCTAAACGCTACATTGCTTCATCGCTAAAGCGAGAGTTCGCATCTGAAAATGGCACCGCACTTAATGAAGCGTTACCGAAGTTAAGCCCACTTAATCCGCAATACCGTACACAAAAACAAACAGTTTTCCAGAAAATAGCTGCTTTTGTTGAGAAGTTTAAAGGTGTGGGTGGGAAGCTTTAGGAGAGTGCAGTGGTCAAGTTAAATTGGCCACTGCATACAACAATAACTACCTAAGCTCACTCAAACCCAGTGCGATAGACTCTTGCTTAAACCGCCCAAAAACATTTACCGCTTTATCATAAGAAGTCGTTAAAAAATGTTCTTCAAAGGGGTCAACAACGTCAGGTTCATCGAAGTTAATAACTTCTTTGTTATCAAAAGCATCACCAAACTCAATTAATGGAAATTTTGTATTACCAGTTTCCTTGATGGTATTATCAAAACTTACATCACTCGATACTTCTGATTCATATTCTTCACGTGTTTTCATCTTCTCAAGCTTCACCACATCAGCTTCAAAGGGTACGTCTTGCTTAACGCGATAAGCATATTCCAAAAGCTTAGGCTCTGCAGGCATGTACATCACAGCTTCTTGATTCTTAGAATCAGTCATCCTAAGTATCCGCCCTAATATTTGCCTGAAATGCATTTCAGTTTTGATATGGGTTAAGTGGCAACACACCTGTAAGCGAGGAATATTGGTTCCTTCGCTGATCATACCAACAGAAATAATCCAAGGTGTTGAGGCGTCTCTAAATTGTTGAATGATATGTGTTGGCTCATTTTCTCGATAAGTCACCACCGATGCATTTTCATCAAAAGAGTTTTTCATTAGTCGTGCTATCGCCTTTGCATGCTCTACCGATGAAGCAACAATTAAACCTGCTGCATCAGGGTTAACGTTTCTTATTTCGGTGAGTTTTTCATGTGAAGATCGAACTAAATAGGTCATCACAGCTTCATTTTGAATAACATCTTGATACGGAATAATTGATTGTGACAGTAATGTTTTAAAACTATTAAACGTTTTCGTTTCTTCATCATCAATCACTGAAATATTATCGTTATCTACCGCAATTATCTGCGGAATACGGCAAACGCAATCTCTAATAGCTTCAGCAAGCCCGTAAACGTAATCGCACGATATTTTGTTACTCGGGTGCATATAATTAGAAAGCACAATAGGGGCTGCGTCAGAGCGCCAAGGCGTACCTGTTAATGCCAAGGTAAACGCGGCCTTATTCTGAATGTTTAAAATTATTTGCTCACCCCAAGCATTAGCGTTATCAATGTTCGACCCCGCACAATGATGAATTTCATCGAAGATAATGAATACCCTAAACCGTTTAAACAGCTGCCAAAAGCTATCATCTAAATACTGCAAACTTTGATAAGTTAACGAACGGCCTCTAGCACCCATTTTTCCATCAAATTGCTCTTGAGTTCTTACCTGTAAACTTTCGCCAAAGTCTTTAGCCACGATAGAGGAAGGTGAAAAACAAATAACTAAATCAACCAAGTTACTTTTTAACAATTGATCTGCTAATTCTGAAGCCATTACGGTTTTACCCGCGCCTGGTGTTGCCAATGCTAAAAAGTGAGTGGTACCGCGCTGGTATGCTGCTAAAGCTATTTGAATACATTCAGCTTGCCATTGTCGTAATTTCATATGTATCTACTATTAAAAGTCATGATTGAAAGAGTGGTTAATTCTTGTCGTTCATATTAAAAGTGAAAGGTAGGTTGCAGATTAACTTTCTGATTGTCTTAAAAACTCATCTAATAAATTTGTTTGATTAAGTTCGTCGTTATTGGCTTCTAGCGTAAATTGCATATCTATTAAATGGATAAGCGAAGAAAGTGAATTCTGGCCTGAGAACCGCATTAACCGTTTAATCGCCGCTTGCGTTTTTTCATCAGCGTTTCTAATTAATTCTACTGCGGTATCAAGTTCAGGATCGTTGAAGTGATCTCGCACATCAGAAGATAAGAAATCGAAGTCATGCGCTACAGACTCATCAAGGCATATTTCATGTACTTGTTTTATCCATAAATGCTTATCCAAGTCGTTAACTCCTAAAGTTTAAAATGAAAAGTGAAATGGTGCCCAGCATTACCATTTTCAACTTGTCGTTATTGTTCATTGCTTTTAGCTGATATAACTCAATAACTTAAGCGGGAAGCTTTAGTAAATAGTGTTGTCTATGGAAGCTTAAAATAACTCTATTTAAAGGGTGTTGAGCAGAGCTTAATTGGCGGATAATGGAGTTATACTCTCGAGTAAACCGAGTTAGAGATACCACTTTGCAGCTCATATTTATTAGCTTAATACGGCATTTAGATGCTTTCTTAAATGAAATAACATCGCCAATCTCAGCATAATCACCATATACATCTTTTGGCATTGGCAAAATAGACTCACCCGTTTCTACATCTGCTTCTAAACGTGTGCGATGCGGTAGGTTGCCCATATCGGCATCACAAACGCTAAATTGCCTTTTCAAATAATCCAAAAAATCATCAGACTTCATTAAATTAATCCTATGCACATTCATCGTGTTTCATTAAGCCTTCAATTGCTCTTATTTTCCCTAATATCTTTGTGTTGTTATCTCTAGCAACGTTGTACTGAGACTGTATTTCATTAACTAATTCTGGGAATTCAGTATAAATTTCTTTATATGCTTCTGTTTCACCAATGTTTAATAATAATTCGGCTTTATAGTGATTTAACTTCGTCGCCAACGTATGCGGTTTAGTGCTACCAGAAAATGGCTTAGCTTCAACTTCAATCTTAGTATTTATAGTTAATTCGTTAGCGTCAAATAATGCTGTTTTACTAAAGCGGGTGAGTCCTTTAATATTTGAAGACTTCTTTTTCAGCCAACCTTTTTTCACCAGTTTTAAAAGTTCTGCATAAAGCTTTTTTCTGAGCTTAACCGGGTCTAAAGAATCATCATTTTTTAACGTGATATATGATGATCTGACTTCGCTCGTGGTGAAGTTATCAAAGTTGGGCGCTACAATTATTTGAACCACTAAAACATCAATTTTCAAAAAACACTCCAAGTTAAGGAAATAAAACGTACTGCTCCGATAGCGGAGCAATTTTAGGCTTTTTATTTGTGACAATCAAGCTCCGCTATCAGAGCAAGAAAAGTTATGAATATTGTTGGAAAGAACGTAAGGGCAATTCGTGAGACTAAAGGTTGGACTCAAGAGCAGTTTGTGGCTAAGTGTAACCTTATTGATTGGCAAATTAGTAGAAGTACTTTGGCGAAAATAGAGTCTAATGTGAGAAGGGTTACGGATATTGAAGTACAGAAATTATATTTAGCACTGAATGTGCCGGTTAGTGATTTGTTTTAAAATTTAATAGACTAGTTTGTTATTGAGTGTTGGCCAAATAAAGTCTGTATTGTAGTAAATATGATGTTAATCACCGCTATTTAAAGTTAATTCATTTAAATAATTAACTATATTTTTAGTCCCAATGACTAAGTCTTTTTGATATGTTGTTCTTGCAACTTGCGAAGGACGCGTCTTAAACTTATGAAAGTAAAAAATTCAGCTATTATCTATACTGGATATGAATACCAAACACTGCAAGGCGTTAAGCTATTAACTGAGTGGCTCCATAGCCCTACATCGTATTCTCGAGTGGCGTTTGAAGCGGATTCTGACAGTAATGAAACACCTGAAGGAATAGATGATATTGTCTGTGAACGACCAAATGGTGTTAAAGATTTTTGGCAAGTAAAATTTACCCCCTCCCCAGAAAAGAGTGAAAACGGCCTTACATGGAGTTGGTTATTAAAGATCTTAGGTAAAACAACTAGGTCTCGTTCTATTTTAAAAAAGCTCTACGATGCTATAAGTGCTGTTCCTGTTGAAAAGCTCGGAGATGTTGTTCTTTTGACCAACAAGCGACCAGACAGATCTATGGAGTCCTGTTTAGATGGCTCGAAAGTAAATTTTAATAAGGTTAATAACGACTTACAGCAAGAGATACTTCACCAGTTAGGAAACCAAGAAGCCGCACTATTTCTTTTTTCGAAATTGGCTATCCAGCATAGTGATGGAGATTATCTTGCTATAAAACGTGGTGTTCGAACTGAGCTTCTGAAGTTTTCCGATGATATAGGTGTTGAACGACTTTTAGCAAGATCACGCGAATGGGCTATGTTTCAAAACAACCCTCCAGAAAGTGGTTGGATTTATCTTCATCATGTCAGAGAAGTATTATCTCCCAAAAGACCGGATCCTATACCTGAAACTTTTTCTGTACCTGAAGACTATTGCCTTCCAGACTCAGACTTTCACAATAATCTGCTTAATCTAATTAACTGCTCAAATGGCGAAGTCATTACGCTAACCGGCAAGCCTGGGGTAGGAAAAAGTACGTATTTGTCCTTTCTTTGCCAAGAATTAGAAGAGCAGGAAATTCCGTTGATACGTCACCACTATTTCTTATCGTTAGGAGATAATACCGAAGATAGACTAAGCCCACGAATTGTTGCCGAATCCCTGTTACATCAAATTGATAGCTCTTACAAAGAGTCAAATGCAAGTACATCTCAACCAGAAAAATTGCGTGATGCACTATTAACTTGCGCAAATTACTACAAAGGCAAAGGGAAACCTTTTGTGGTGTTGATTGACGGATTGGATCATGTTTGGCGGGATAACGCTAAAAACAAGAAACCACTAGATGAAACTTTTAGGCAATTGCTTCCTGCTGCAGATAACTTAGTCGTACTTGTTGGAACACAACCAGTTGATGATGAATTACTGCCTAACAGGCTGCTTACTCACTCTCCAAAGAAAGAATGGTGTTGGTTACCTGAAATGTCTGGTAATTCGATATACGACTTTTTAAAACTTCATGTTGAGTCTGGTAGATTATTTTCAAACTGTCATAAAGCTCATGAGAATGAAGAGATACAGAAAAGTGCAGCCGCCTTATTAGAAACTACAAATGGCTACCCTTTGCATGTGATTTACTCATCCGAGTACCTTTCCCATAATGGATTAGCACTTTCATCTTGGCAAATTGAGCAGCTTCCACCATGCACCGATGGCAATATTACGACTTACTATTCAGAGCTTTGGCGTAATCTCAATTATAGACAAAAGGATGTTCTGCACCTTTGCAGTGGTTTTCAATTTGCTTGGCCAAGACCGGCGATTGGTTCAGTTGTTAAAGATATTCATGAATATGCTCCGAGCGCGGATGCCGTTGCACATATGTTGTCTGAAGGAATTTGTGGAGTAAGACCTTTTCATGAAAGCTTAGTTGTGTTTGTGCGAAGTCAGGAAGAGCATCAAGAGCGAATTGATGCGTTGCTACCATCTGTATGTGAATGGCTGAGTTGTAGTGCACCAATTCATCTCAAAGATAATTGGCTTTGGTCTAGTTTGGCTCGAATGGGCAACACTTCCGAATTGCGACAAGGCGTTGTTAGAGACTGGATACTCGATAAGCTTATTACTGGAATGCCTATTAAATCATGCATAAGACTACTATCTGAAGCTGAAACATATGCTTTCGAAGAGCTTCAGTATGCAGAGGCTTATAACCATAGAGCATTAAAAACTCGACTTATCAACGGCCCTGAATTCCAGACATGGGACTCTACTAATTTAAATACGCTCTCTCTTGTTTTAGCTGATGAGCAATCTTTAAATGAAATAATCTCCGGACAAAACGAGTATTCACCAACCAAGTTATCCATATTGGCAACTGCACTTTGGTATAGAGGCTCGGTTGATCAATCTAAGCGGTTATCACAGAAAGCTATTGAACGATATAGAACTAAAGCCAAGCTGTTGTCTTCTCGACACGATCAAGATAACGAAGCTGAAGCGGCTGCATTAATAAAAGCAGGTGTATTAACTGATAGCCTTAACTACGATGCGATTTTTGAAGAAGGAAACTTCTCTAATTGGCCAGACGGATACATTGCTAGCTTTAGGCGTGCATGTCGAATCAAGAAAGATTTAGATCTACTTTTCAGAGCTTGGAACTGTTTAGGTCGTGATATAAAACACATTGGTGACATCGAACTTGATGCGATTAGGCTCAGTATTGTAGAAGGCGCAGATATTAGCTGTAGACCAGAATTTAGCCATTTTTCCTCGCAGGACCTATCTCAGTTCTCAGACATCTGGTCAAAGAATATATTCACCAATGTTGATGCAAATTATTGTGATCGCCAGGTGGCAACAACCTTCAAAGTTGAAGAAACGGGCAGTTACCATAGCTGGTTTTTTTCTTCACTTTATATCAGGTTAACTGCCGAAGGTGACTTCTCTTGGTTACCTGCAAGTGCAACATCTGATAGAGCAGATGTGTCAGCTCATTATAATTTACTCAATGAGTTAACCGATGAGGCCGCAAATGAACTTTTAGCAGGAAATAAATTAAGCTTCGATGTGGTTTGTGCAATGTTACCGTCGGAACCAATATTGGATGAAATACAATGGGAGACACAAAGAGCAGATATAGTATTCAAACGTGGTTGGCTTGAAATAGCAGCAGATTGCCACTTGATTACAACTAGATCTGAAATATCACATGCCGAATTAATGAACACCATTGATTCAGGAGCTTTTAGAGTAGACTGGTTACGCCTATGGTATAAGGAGTCTGGTCTTAAACTACTAGCCGATGATGCAGCAGAACTTCTCATTGTAAACGAAGAAAGTCGACAGTCGAATGAGCTAGAGCAAACTATCGAAAACTCAAATACATGTCTTGAACTCGCACAAATAGCTTTTCAACACGATAATCTGTCTCTTTTTGAAAAATGTTTGAGAAAGACATGGGACTTTGTGCTCGGTTATGGGCACCACAAAGACCCCACTATATTTGATGTATTGAAAGCTGTGGAATACCTTTCTGAGGTTGATTCAGGCTCTGCTTTGGAAATATTAGAACGAATATCACCTATAGCTTTCAATATATCTGAGTTTACTGATGGGGATGAAACTAAGCACTCAAAGCATTCTATATCTTCACTATTAGCAAGGTTAAACCCTCAAACAGCTGCTTCAATTTATGATCAAGAGCTCAGCGGTGGCGAATGGTATTATGCTGAAGAGACAATTCTTAGACTAATTGAAAGGTGTGACTTTTCCTCGCCGATTACAAAACATTTATTTCTTACTGGTTTACACTCGAGTTGCTACCAAATACTTAAAGTAAAGGTTGAACAAGGAGATCTACAAGCCACTCATATCGCAGATGAAGTAGAAACCAGTATTGGAATCGATATTCAAAAAGTTACTACAGATAAATCATCCGCTGATGAATTTGATGAAAAAATTGCTTTGCAACCAGCAGATTTTCCACCAGAAAAATTCGCAGAACTGACCATGGCGTTAAAAGGCAAAATAAGCACAAGTAGCTTTTTAAAAACTTGGTATAAGTATTGGAGTGATCATGGTAAAGAAGATGTTCTATTAAAACAGCTAACTCCACATATTCCGACATTTATTGACCGTATTAACGACAAAAGGCACTTATTAGATCTTCTTTTTTACAGTACAAAAAAATTCAGTGGTAAGGAAAAAGCATTTAAACTTTTAGTCTCTGCTCACAAAGCTATGGGTGGCTGGTCTGATTGGCACGAGCGCTCGGAAAATAGTATCAATCGACTTAAGGTGGTGGCTGAACAATATCCCAAAAAAACTGACGAGTTTATAAAGCTAACAACATCGGAATTGGATAATTGGCATGATAAATTTGGCAACTTAATCATTCCGAACGATAAATTAGTATTTTTACTTTCTCAAAGTGGAAGGAAAGATGAGGCTCTTGGGCTCACATTAGCGATGGTTGAAAGCCTGGAAGATAGTGTTCGCAATCTTCAACTGACTAAGCCTGCCTGGGATTGGCGTCAAGATGACACTCTCGATGAAGCATTGGTCAAGTTGTTAATTTCAAGGCTAAAGCTCCCAATACCTTCAGTCAAATAGTGGTCTATAAACCAACTTTCAATACTTTTAATAGCCCAGCACCCAAAAGTTGAAGAGTTATTAAAAGAGGACTTAGCCAATAGGAAGCAAGAGTCAGAGTGTATAGAGGTGTTGTGCGTATTTTTCATTGCGAAGTCTAAGGGGTATGTTTGCCCAAATGATCTAGGTCACTTAATTAAAGCAAGGACCACACTGTCGGATCTAATACTCAAAGAATTAATACCTACACCCCAAGGCTTTGGATATGATGCCTACCCATTTTCCCCTGTTGTCAGCTTGGCATATGATAATAATAGATTCGAATACTATCAGGGGAACCATGTTCCTTTACTGTACAACACATTGTTGGAAAAAGAAGAGGGAAGAACGAATATACCTTTTACCGATTACTTTCAATCTGAATGGAACAATACGTTTGAATATCAGCCTTCGAAAGCAACAACTATTGACTATTTCTTTAGTGGAGAGCGACAAAGATCCACAGGCCAGTTTTATACACAAGCGAGCCATCGTGGTCGTTCCGCATATTTAAGAACAATAGAGCTGGCCAAAGGGTTTTACGGCATGCCGGACTCTTACGCGGAACATTTGTCCATACCAGCACTACCTATCGAACCTGCGTATTTAGAACTTCGACCTCAAAAACCAAAGTGGTTACCAGTTTGGAATAATAAAAACACACCCAACAAAGAGCATTTTACCAGTTTTGTTAAACAAGCATTAGCCAACTTTTCACAAAAAGATGGCTGTAATCACCTTTTAGCATTTTCATTACCTATTAAGATTGATGACAATAATTGGATTGATTTAACTGCTGTAAAGGTAAGCTCAGAAACTGAGCTAACGCCGAATTTGGAGATACAAGACCGCTCAAATTGCTTTGCCGTTGGCAACCTTCTAAATAAGGAATTGTCTTATGAACTTGGCAAGGGTCAGAATAATGAAAATCCTACACTGGCAGGTACTTCATATCCGTTTATGAGATATGGGCACTGGCACTCAGACCTTGAATCACGAGGACTTTACATTCCCAGATGTACGCTTGATGATAAAAATATAATCGGTTCATCTTCCTCTGGCTTGTATTACTACAATGTTGACGGCGCTAATATTGGTTTTTCAGCATTCTGGTACAACGATTGGCAATCAATTCACCCTAAAGGGATTCGTTCCCTGTGTGGCTCTTATACTGCGGTCAGTAAGGAAAAATTAGGGGCGTGGTTAGGTTTAAGTGCTATAAATGATGAAAGTATCTATTTATGTCAAGCTATCGTACTTAAATCTGAAGATAACTATAGAGATTATCAAAAGCAAGTTATTAACTTTTTTGTAAGAGAGGAATAAATGTTTGTATTAAAAGTTTCAATCTTTATTGTCTTTTTTTTTGGGGTTAGTTAGTCTGATATTATTTTAGTTTTAAACTTTATTGTTAACTTTGTCTTTTTACAGAACGTAAAAATAAGCCCTTGCAAGAAGAAAAGTTCTAAACTTTATTGTCCGCCGACATTTGTTGTCGCAGGACAATAAAGGGGCGAAGCGATCACCCCAAGGTTACAAACTTTATTGTTTTTCGACATTTTTTAAATTCTAAATAAGGTTGGAAAGTGGAAACTCTGATCG
>Ga0209345_10003788_pt1 | contig 15254 bp, 14 predicted proteins | sample Cruoilmetagenom7_FD_187294 | JGI IMG/M metagenome (GOLD analysis project Ga0209345, IMG submission 187294) | Oil polluted marine microbial communities from Coal Oil Point, Santa Barbara, California, USA - Sample 7 (SPAdes) (version 2) | ecosystem: Environmental > Aquatic > Marine > Oil seeps ... | reverse complement strand
CCTTCAAGCAAAAACCCTCTTGCCAGACGATCCAAATGACTGTATAAAGGTTTGGCTCATAGATAATTTTATGGCCCCTTCGTCTAGCGGTTAGGACGTCACCCTTTCACGGTGAAAACACGGGTTCGATTCCCGTAGGGGTCACCATCTGAATTTTCCTGATATGTCAAAATCCATCATAATTTTTGGAAGTGCAAGAAGTAATGGACACACTAAAAAAGCTGTTGATCTGGCTCTTTTGAGGCATAAACATAAATTTGTAGATTTATCTAGCCTTGTGATCGAACCCTTCGATTATGAACAAAATAACCATAATGATGACTTTATTCCATTGATGAAAAATATTCTTGAATATGAACAGATATTTTTAGCCACACCGATCTATTGGTATGCACCAAGTACTCGGATGAAAATATTTCTCGATCGCTGGAGTGATGTGATAAAAGAGCCTCATAAAAAAATTGGTAAAGCACTTCGTGGTAAAAGAGTATTTGTAATTTCCAGTAACGGTGTATCTCCATCAAAATGTTTCGAGGAAATGTTTGAACAAACTTGCGAGTATCTTAGCATGCGATATATGGGGTGCTACAATTATCACAGCGGTGATGATAAACAGCAAATTTTACAATCGAAGCAGAACCTGATTAAATTCAGGCAAAAGATTACTGGCTAAGCTGGATAATTTTAGTTATTATTACCCTTAATAAATATTCCAATCAACAGGTGTTTAAATTATGGGTGTAAGTATTTTTCAGCTGTTAGTTATTTTGCTGATTATATTGTTACTGTTCGGTGCCGGGAAACTACCGAAAGTAATGTCAGAACTTGGCAAGGGACTGAAATCTTTCAAGTCTTCAATGAAGGATGATGATAACAATAAAGACAAAGATAAGGATTAGAAGCCAGCTAAAGATGTATAGAAGCCAATGCGGAAACACATCTGTACTTGCGGGTGGTTTTCATATATGATACCAACATTAAAAAAAATATTATTCGAATTTATGAACTCTATAAAATACTTTCTGCTAATCGTTATAGCATCTCTTGCATTGGTTTCCTGTAAATCTAAATTTGCTGATAGTGATGCGGTTGTTCCAGCCGGCGAGCTGTATGATGCGGCCTTAAAAGATTTGGAAAAAAGTGAGTATAAAAAAGCCTCTTTAGGATTTGAGAAAATCTTTTTTCAGCATCCGGGCAATAGTATCACTCCTAAAGCCGAGCTCATGCAGGCCTATTCTTTGTATTTGGCGGGTGAGTATGATGAAGTCGTTGATGTGCTGGATATCTTTATTAAACTGCATCCAAGGCATGAAGATATTGCCTATGCGTATTATCTGAAAGCTTTGGCTAATTATACGCAAATTTCAAGCGTGAAGCTTGATCAATCAAGAACAAGATATGCGCGCGCCGGGCTTGAAGAAGTTATTAATCGCTTTCCCGGTTCAAAATATGCAATTGATGCGGCACTGAAAATTGATTTGGTAAACGATCATTTAGCGGGTAAAGAAATGCTAATTGGCCGATATTACCTACAAAAAAGAAACCTGGTAGCTGCAATCAAGAGATTCCAAACAGTTGTTGAGCAATACGATACCACTTCTCATATCCCAGAGGCACTATATAGATTGGTTGAAAGCAGTCTGATACTCGGTCTTGTTGATGAAGCAAAGAAATATGCTGCTGTGCTTAGACGTAACTATCCTGATAGTAGTTGGGACAAATACAGCCATAATTTATTAAAATAATGCGATGCTGCAAAGCCTTCATATTAAAGATTTTATTCTAATTGAAAAGCTAGAGTTGGATCTTAGTGAAGGCTTCTGCGTAATTACCGGAGATACCGGTGCTGGTAAATCAATTCTATTGGACTCCATCCTTTTTTGTTTTGGTGGCAAAATATCAGGTAGTCCAGTACGGCCAGGGGCTGATTCGTGTACTGTTACGCTGGTTTTTTCTGCGCATGATAAAGTAGAGAAATATCTGGCAGAACTGGATATTGGTGTTGATGATGAGATTGTAATTAAGCGAACTCAGAATCAATCAGGGCGCAAAAAATTTTTTATCAATGATCAAATCGTAACTGCGGCAGTCATGCAGACATTGTTTGACTATCTACTGGAACTGCACGGTCAGCATAATCATACTTTATTGATTAATCCATCTGTTCATATAGAAATTCTTGATGAATATGGCAAGCTTGCAGGCCTTAAGGGTGAAGTATCGGCTTGCTATCGAAGTTGGCAGGAGCTGGAGAGCAGGATCAGTGAATTTACCAAAGAGAAAGACAATATTGAAAAAGAAATTGATTACTTGACTCATGTTTGCCTGGAGCTTCAGCAGGCTCAAATATCCATTGGTGAAGAGCAGGAACTGGCTGATGCCAAAAAGAGGTTGCAAAATCGTGATAAGGAGATAAATCTTGTACAGTCGGTGCTTTCTGAAATTGAGTCAAGCTCTATTGAACAAATAATCGCCAGATCGCAGCGAGCTATTTCCAATGTGGCCGATTCTAAGAGCCTAGAGCAGGTAAATTCTGATCTGGAGCTGGCTTATGACAAAATTGAGGATGCAAAATTGGTACTCAATCAAGTTCTGCAAGAATTTCATAACAGCCATTATTCGCCGGAAGAAATAGAAGACAGATTATATGAAATTCGTACTTTAGCCAGAAAGCATTCTTGCCACTCGGATGAGTTAATAGATTTTTTGAAAAAATCCGAAAAGCAGCTAGAGGAGCTTAAAGCTAAACTCGGTGATAGTTCAAACTTACAGGAGCAGGCAGATATCTGCAAAAAACAATATTTCGACAAAGCAAAAATATTGTCTGAGGAGAGAATAAGCATTGCAAAAAATTTAGAGAAAAAAACCATGCAGGAACTTTCTGCTCTGGAGATGCAAAAGGCGATCTTTAAAGTGGAAGTAAATGCGTCTGAGAGTTATTCCACGGCAAAAGGCATGGATCGTGTTCGTTTTGTTGCTTCAACAAACCCTGGAATGACTCTCTCGCCCATTGATAAAATTGCTTCTGGTGGAGAATTGTCACGTTTTATGTTGTCCTTGCGTGTGGCATTATTTGACAATACTCCCAAACAAACCATTATCTTTGATGAGATCGATGTGGGAATTAGCGGCTTAGTTGCAGATTCGATCGGACAGCGCCTGAAGTTATTGAGCAATGCAGTACAAATCATTGTTATAACTCATCAACCGCAAGTTGCCGGCAAGGCCAATCAGCATATTTTGGTTGAAAAAACTCAGCATCACTTACATACTAGCGTAAAGGTCGGAAATTTAAGTGTAGAGGGCAAATCTCTTGAACTTGCTCGAATGATTTCAGGTCAAAAAATTACTAAAACCGGTATTGAAGCGGCAAAAGAATTAATAATTTGATTAGTATGAGAGTTTAAATTGTATGAAAACACAGATAATCCTGGTGCTATTGATAGCATCATTTCCATTTTCAGTATTTGCAGATGATGATAAAAAAGATGGAACCTACCTTAATATTTCAGCAACAGAGAGTCGCGAAGTAGACGAAGATTTGTTAATTGCCAATTTACGTTTTGAATCCGAAGGGCAGGATGCCCGGGATGTACAAAGCAAAATAAACAGCATAATGAAAAAAGCTCTCGGCAAGGCAAAAGAGTTGCGCAATATTAAGGTATCTACCGAGCGATATTCAGTATACAAATATCATCCGCGTGCAAAAAAAGGGGAAATAACAAAGATTGTGTGGCGTGGAAGCCAGTCTATGCTTATAAAAGGTATTGATGCTGAAAAGATTTTGAAATTAACAGGTGAGCTTCAGAATATGGGGCTTGTGATAACGGGTCTTAATTATGTTGTTTCACCAGAAAAAAGAGAAGAAGTTCGTGATTCACTGATGGAGATTGCTTTGGAGAAATTGATTAAAAAATCCAGGAGAGTCGCCAAAGCTATTGGCAGGGACGATATTGAAATTGTAAACATTAATATTGATGCTCAAAGCCAAATTAGTCCAATGCGTCAAAATCGTATGATGACTGCTAGTAGCAAGGGAAGAGAGTACGCAGCTCCAATTGCTGCTCCAGGTCAAAGCCAAATTGATATGACTGTATTTGCAACGGTGCTGATTAAAGATTAATCCATTATCTAGCCTGGCTGCTTTTGTTTTACTTTTTTTGGTATTTCATTATAGACTGTAACCGTAGGTCTAAATAAGTAATATAAAATATTATATAAGATGAATATTCACGAATACCAGGCCAAGCAGGTCTTAAAGAAATATGGAGTTCCAACTTCGCATGGAGTTGTTGCTTTAAAAGTAAAAGAAATTGACGATCTAATAAAAAACTTTGATGCGGACGTGTATGTTGTCAAAGCGCAAATTCATGCAGGTGGTAGAGGTAAAGCCGGCGGCGTGAAGGTTGTGCGTAACAGGGAAGAAGCAAGGAGTCTTGCCCACAATATGTATGGGAAAACTTTGGTCACACATCAAACAGGTCCCGCAGGGCAAGTTGTAAAAAGAGTTTATATTGAATCAGGCTGTAATATTGCCAAAGAATATTATTTTAGTGTGGTGCTTGATAGAACAACTAATCGTATCACTTTTATGGCTTCAACAGAAGGTGGCGTTGATATTGAAGATGTAGCTAAGAAAACTCCGGAGAAAATCATCAGGGTTTCAGTGAATCCTGCAACGGGTATACAGCCCTTTCATTGCAGATCACTAGCATTCAGACTTGGTTTTAAGGGTGATCAGGCAAAGCAAATGATGAAGATTGTTGAATGTGTATATACTGCATTTATTTCTACGGATTCTTCGCAAATTGAGATTAACCCTCTTGTTGTTACTACTGAAGGAGATTTACTGGCGCTGGATGCAAAAATTAATTTTGATGATAATGGATTGTTCCGTCATCCTGAAATCGCAGCATTGCGGGATGAGGATGAAGAGGACCCATTAGAGGTACGCGCTAGCAAAGCTGACTTAAGTTACGTTAGAATGGATGGTAATATTGGCTGTATGGTAAATGGTGCGGGTTTAGCTATGGCCACTATGGATATAATCAAGCTATATGGCGCAGAGCCGGCAAATTTTTTGGATGTTGGTGGAGGCGCGGATAAAGAAAGAGTAACCGAGGCATTTAAAATCATTTTATCTGACAAGGCAGTGAAGGGAATATTGGTGAATATTTTTGGTGGTATCATGCGTTGTGACATAATTGCAGAAGGCATTGTGGCTGCTGCTAAAGATGTAGGTATTGACTTGCCGCTAGTGGTAAGGCTTGCTGGAACGAACTTTGAGTTAGGTAAAGAGATACTGGATAATTCAGGTTTAAAAATAATTGCTGCTGATGATCTTGGTGATGCTGCAGATAAAATAGTTAAAGCTATATAATTTCGAGTCAATAATATGTCGATACTGATAAACAAAAGTACAAAAGTAATTTGCCAGGGTTTTACGGGTTCGCAGGGTACGTTTCACTCAGAACAGGCAATTGAATATGGAACTAAAATGGTAGGTGGCGTGACGCCGGGAAAGGGCGGTCAGACGCATTTGGATATGCCGGTATATAATACAGTGCAAGAGGCAGTCGATAGAACGGGTGCAAACGCAAGCGTAATCTATGTACCACCGCCATGTGCTGCAGATTCTATCCTGGAAGCCATAGATGCAGGGATTGAGCTGGTTATATGTATCACTGAAGGCATTCCCGTTATCGATATGCTGAAAGTTAAAAGAGTACTCGAAGGCTCTGTTACAAGACTGGTTGGACCGAACTGCCCTGGAGTAATTACGCCCGGCGAATGTAAAATCGGTATTATGCCTGGTCATATTCATAAAAAGGGTAAGATTGGTATTGTATCCAGATCCGGTACACTAACATACGAAGCGGTGGCTCAGACTACGGCTGTTGGCCTTGGCCAGTCAACTTGTGTAGGCATTGGTGGTGATCCGGTTAATGGTACAAACTTCATTGATTGTCTTGATTTATTTATCCGTGATGATGCAACAGAAGCCATAATTATGATTGGTGAAATTGGTGGTAGCGCAGAAGAAGAAGCTGCAGAATTCATCAAAAAGTCAAAAACAAAAAAACCTGTCGTCGGCTTTATTGCAGGCGTCACCGCTCCTCCGGGCAAAAGAATGGGTCATGCTGGTGCAATTATATCAGGTGGTAAAGGTTCTGCTGCAGATAAACTGGAGGCTCTTAGGAGTGCGGGGGTCGTCATTTCAGAGTCGCCTTCAGATATCGGCAAGACCATGCATAAACTGATTAAATAGATTTTAAATACAAAGAGTCCTGTTGATTGTTTCTCAAATTATTCGTTTTAATAATTGTGCCATATCTACCCAGTTTTTTGGACTTCCTTTGGTTTCAATTAGCCACATGGAATGAATCATTGTAAGTCTATAACACCAGAGTAATATTCGTTCCCTGTTTAGATTTAACATCTGTACAACTAATATTAACTCTATTGCGAATTGTTTCTTCGTTAGCGTAGAGTTTTGGATGTTCAACCGGATTTTTTAAGAAGGCACTTACTTCAATTTCTGCTTCACCAATAATACCTTTCGGATCAATGGCAAGCCAACTGTAAAATGTAATCAGAATTGATCCCCGAAAATCAGTAATAATGACTCTGGATTAATTAACCAATTATGTATTCAGAAATTTAACAATTTACATAGATATAAAATATTATTGGATAAATAATATCAGGGAATTTTACTTAAGAGCTTGCCTGGGGATATTTTGATCTATTATCAAAACTTGTTGGTGATAACTAAAAACGAACATAAAATTGTGCTGATATATTGTGCTGATATAAGGATAAAGAAAAAGCGGCTAGGGAATGTATACATTATCCAGAAGCCTCAACTCACTCACTTCATTTGTACTAAATCATAAAATACTCTAGTCTTTAACCTTATCAGCATTCTTCTTTACTACTTTGCGACGCTGCAAATTCTTTCGCAGTGCTGAGGACAACTTATTAATCTTCTCTTCAGACTTAACGGGGAGCTTTTGTTTATTCTCTGTCATATAGTCTAATTTTTCCTTTATCTATAGCATGTATTATGTTAATAATGCTGACATATTAGAACAAATATTTATTCTAAATACCAGTCATTTATAGTGTTTCTGTGTTTTAGATAAGCAACGAGGCGACATAGCAACGTCAATTAGGCCGCTATAGCTCAGTGGTAGAGCGCATCATTGGTAATGATGAGGTCGGAAGTTCAATTCTTCCTAGCGGCACCACTTATTTTATAAGACATACAAGGGTTTTTGATTCCTCGGGTTAAAAAGTTTTTTATTACTCTCTTATTACTAATCTCCCTAAAAAATTGGAACCCTGTTTGAAAGCTCATGCGAAGTAATTAATTTCTGATATTTGTAAACATTTATTGATATTTATATCACATTAACTATTCTATGCGCTTGGAAATATCTATAATATGAGTTTTAAAACCGGCAGAGCTGATATACAATTAAAATGTTATTCTCGAAGAGTAATCAATAGTTCGGGATAATAGTGATTTAGTTGTTTAATTTATATAATGGAGATTTAATTATGTTAAAAAAAATTGCAGTAGCATTCGTAGCTGTTGTCCTATTGTCTGGTTGTAAGGCTTCTACCGGTAAATATGATGACAATAACAAGCATATCGTAGAATTTGAAAGACAGATAGGCGCAAAAGTGTTTTTTAGTCTAAATAGTTCAAATCTTTCATCAGAGGCACAGAATACTTTAATGCGTCAGGCTAAGTGGCTTGGTGAACACAAACTATTCAGCATTACTGTTGAAGGTCATTGTGACGAAAGGGGAACAAGAGAGTACAATATCGCTTTAGGTGAGCGTAGAGCTCACTCAGTTAAGACATTCCTTGCTAAGCATGGTATTGTTACAAGTCGCATAGATACGATCTCTTATGGTAAAGAAAGACCGGCAGTCGTTGGAAATAATGAGAAAGCATGGCAAAAAAATCGTAGAGGCGTAACAACTATTAGATAAGTTATTACTTATACGTATGTAAAAATGATAAGTCGGTGTATTTTATAAAAGTACACCGACTTTTTTATTATTAGTTAATCAATATTTTTTAGATATAAATCAATTAGTGGTATTATGAGCCAGTTGTACATTGAGAAATAGGTGATAATAGACGGTGTTAAAACGTCAGTTTTGGATAACAGAAATTATCCAAATACTGATAAAAGTTGAAGAAACCAGTCTAGAGGTGGCTCTATGCCTGATTTCAAAATATATAATTTATATTTTCTAACATTATTTAGTAAAAAAAATTTTTTAAAACTAACCGAAGATTAGTTTTTACGAATTCAGGAAAGCAAAGCTTATACTAAATTTGCGTTTAAAGTGTCCAAAGCATTAATAGATCACGTTTATGATGATTGTTATACAAGTAATACAGCAAGCAATATATTAAGATTGCACATAGTGGATTAGATAGTAATCACAAGAATTTCTGTAAATTGATGTACGTGACCTGGATTTTGGAATGATTAAGTCTTGTCTTAAGTGTAGCGTTAAGTTCTTCATATATTATGAATATTACTTACAAATATTTCGATAATACATCCTGCATAATCTTTTTTGCAATTGGTGCAGCAGCTCTACCCCCTCCTCCGCCATGATCGTAATAAACTGAAATTGCAAATTTTGGATCGTTAAATGGTGCATATCCCGAGAAAATAGCGTGGTTACGACTATTCCAATCTATGTTTTCTCTGCTTAAATTATCAGATGCACTCTTTTTTGCCTGTACTTGCGCAGTACCGGTTTTACCAGCCATACGCATTGATTTATAATTTATACGACTCAAATAACCAGTGCCTCCAGGGCTGTTTATAGTGTGGTAGAGGGCTGCTTTTATAATATCCATATATTCCTTCTTTATATCTATTTGACTATATTTAGCCTCTCCTTGTACTATTCTTGGTGTAAATAGCTTTCCATCACTGGCAATTGCCGCAATCAGGCGTACTAGCTGCATCGGTGTTGAAAGTAAAAAGCCTTGGCCAATAGAAAGGTTTAAAGTATCTCCTAAACTCCATCTGCTGCCATAAGTCTCTTTTTTCCAGCTCCTTGACGGAACAAAACCGGATAATTCTCCAGATAAGTCAATATTGGTACGTTGACCGAAACCAAATTTTCTTGCTACTTCAATGATTTTATCGGCTCCTATTTGCCTGGCAACTCCATATATATAGCTATTACAGGAATATTGCATTGCATCTATCATATTCAGTGCGCCATGACCACGACTTCTTGCGCACCTGAAACGATTACCGCCAAGTACCGGTCCACCCGTACAAATAATTTTATCATTAGGATTGACTCCAGCTTCAAGTGCGGCCAGTACTGTAATAATTTTAAAAATCGAACCTGGAGGATAAAGGCTTTTAACAGTTTTATCAATTAAAGGCTTGTATGGGTTATCGATTAAGTTATTCCAATATTTCGCAGAGAGGTTATTAAATTGATTTGGATCGTAAGTCGGTGCTGAATTACAAATTAATATGCCACCATGCGTGCAGTCCATCACAATCGCACTACTTCCTTTGGGGTTTAGATAAGGCAATATTTTTTTTTGTAAATCTGAATCTATATTCAAGTGTAAATCATTACCGGCAACACTAGCATTGTGGCTTAATTCCCTAACATATTTACCGTGAGCATTTACTTCAATTCGTTTATGTCCAAAATTACCGCACAGCGCATCTTGGTAGTAACGTTCTATACCATTTTTACCAACTTTGAAGTTTTCATCGATAAAATTTGGTGATGAGTCATCTTTTTTTCTTGGCCTACCTAAATAACCAAGAAGATGTGCTGTAGAGATTTCTGCTGGGTAGTATCTTTCAAAACCTGTATCTACAAAAATTGATTTCAGTTCTGAGTGCCTTTCCTCAATAACTGCTATCTGTTGCCAGTCAAGGCAGTCAATAATGATCGCAGGTATGCGTCGCCCTCCTCTTCGTACTCTTTTTTGTATTTCTTTAATTTGCTCATTATCGAGTTCAAGAATTTCTGCAACAAGCTCTACTTCAAGTAAAAATTTAGTGTTACCATTTTTATCCAGAAGTAATCTGAAACAGCTATTATTTTTTGCAATTAATTTCTTATTTACATCAAAAATTTCTCCTCTGGTCGGATTAATGACCATCATTTTAATCCGATTCTTGTCTGAAAGAGTTCTATAATCATCTTTCTTAATAAATTGCATATAGAACATTCTACCTGCAAGCAGGAATAACAGACCAAATTTTCCAGCACCGATTGCGAAAGTTCGCCTAGTCATTACCTGTTTGTTTATGGTATTTTTATCTAGCATAGTTACCAAGTATTTTAATTGGCTTTTCTATGAGGACGCAAATAACAGGATAAGAGAAAATTGTAGTCAGAAAGTAGAAAAGCAAAGAAAAGCCTTCAATATGGTGCGTGCTATCAATTGTAACTAGCAAGTATCTGGATAGAGTAATAAATATACTGTAGATACAAAATACAGTTAAATTAGTTAAGTAGTCTCTAAGTAAAAACCACTTACCAATGGCTCGTAGTCCAAGATTGGCAAATATGAATGCTAGTGAGCTAATACCTATAGGGAGGTTATATAGCTGGTCAATTAGCATTCCAGCGATAAATAAATGCCAATAGTGCATTTTTTTATATGTACTTAAATAATAAATGATAATTAGATCAAATGCTGGAAATATCTCACTATGGAGTCCAATTTTATGCCATTCGAATGGCAATATAAACAATATACCCATATAGAGTGCTGCTAAAGTGATTGCTAGAAATTTCGATATGATTTTAAACATATAATCAAACATTACTGCGCTGATTCACAGCGGCATTCATAATTAAACCAAAGCCAACCAGCATTGATACCATCATCGTTCTTCCATAAGAAACAAGAGGCAAGGGCACACCTACTACTGGCAATAAACCCATGACCATAGCAATGTTTATAAACACATGACTGAAGAATAATGTCGTAATACCTACAGTCATAAGCTTTGCAAATTCTGATCGGCAGTTAATTGCTACCGATAACGAGCTTACTAGTAACATTGAATATAAAATTAGTAAAATAAATCCTCCAACAAAGCCCAGTTCTTCTGTCAAGAATGCAAAAATAAAATCTGTTTGGTGTTCGGGCAGAAAATTCAGCTGGCTTTGTGTGCCGCTTAATAATCCCTTGCCGAACAAACCACCAGAGCCAATGGCTATCTTCGATTGTATAATATTATATCCTGCACCTAAAGGGTCTCTTTCCGGATCTAAAAAAGTTAGGATTCTATTGCGTTGATAGTTATGCATCATTAACCATGCCAAGGGCATTGCAGTAAGTCCCAGAAGACCGGAAACTACAAAATAAATCCATTTGATGCCGGCAGCAAAAAACATAACAATTACCACAATCATTGTGATAATACCAGTACCCAAATCGGGTTGTTTTATTACAAGTGCTATTGGAATAATGGAAGCAATTATTGGAAAGAATATGCCATATCCATTCAAATTGTACTTAGCACTTTCATGAAAGTATTTAGCAAGCATCAGAACTACAGCTATTTTTACGAGTTCAGATGGTTGCACGGTGAAAATACCAAAATTAATCCAACGTGTAGCTCCCATCGCAGATTTACCGGTGAATTCTACTATTACCAGTAGTACTAGTGTAAATATATAAAGTAAATATGAGAAACGATAAATTAACCGCAAATCCAGCATAGCAATTAATATTGATATAGGCATAAAAATACAAAAAATAACAATTTGTTTAGATGCCCACGGTTCAATATTTCCTCCCGCTGCAGAATAAAGCAGGATAAAACCATAAATGCACACAAGTGAGATGAATAAGGGCAAAGAAAGCGGGATTTGTCCAATTTTTTTTAAGAATTTTTCTTTATCGTGTTCCATAGTTAATTCTTGTTATAAATTAGTTTATATACAGGAAAAACAATTTTGACTGTCGTGTCCTTACCTTCTGAACTTTCGATAAATAGCTCGGCATCGTGAACGTCCAGCAGCATTTTTACAATAGGTAATCCCAGGCTGTATGATCCTGTGGAATTATAGTCTATATTGTGTATTGTTCCGTAAGTGCCAGGAGCAATGAGGATATCCTGCTCACTCATACTGATTTCTTGATTCATAATTTTATTTCCGTTTTATTTTTGTATCTTCTGGAATTTCTTTAACAAAGCCAGTATATTTGGGGGTAGACATAATCCCTTGTGTTACTCATTACCACTTCCAGGAAATTATTATCTATCCAGCTATATTTTCTCCATACAAAAAGCATATTGAAGTCTTGTGAAGTAAAATGCTCTTTTAAAATATTATAAATATAATCAAGATTTTTAAGGTTTCTCTATATAGTTTCTACCAATTATGTTAATGAAGTATCTTGAATAGTTGAGATGATTTGTAATAACAGTTTCAAGTAGAGTTGCCTCAGTACTCATATCCTTTAATAATAAAAGATACAAGTGCTAGAATCACCACGATAATTATTACGCTAAAAGCAGCCATTTGTACAGCAGCTTTTTGTTCTAACATATCTATTTTTCATCTGGCGATTCGTTCATAAATCAATTTAATTCCTTGATTGAAAGATTGACTAAAGTTTCTTATACTAAACGCCATTAATAATGTAGAATATCTTGCAATAAAAATTTATTTAGAAACCCTATTATCCATTATGAAGTTAATATTATTTAACTCTCTTACAAGAAAAAGAGAGATTTTTGTCCCAATAGACACCAATTTGGTTAAAATGTACGTTTGTGGACCAACAGTTTACGATCATCCACATATAGGTAATGCCAGATCAGTGGTTGTATACGACATGCTATATCGTATTTTAATAAAAATATACGGACAAAAGCAAGTACGATATGTCAGAAATATAACAGATATTGATGATAAAATCATTACTAAGGCAGCGCAGGACGGTGTGACTATTTCTGATCTTACACAAAAAACTACAGAATATTTCCATAAAGACATGAATTATTTAGGATGTTTAAGGCCTACCTTTGAACCAAAAGCAACTGATCATGTGGAAGAAATGATTGATATTATCAGCAGACTACTTTCAAAGCGCATAGCATATCAGGTAAATGATCACGTTTATTTTAATATTAAAAAAGCTGATAACTACACAGAGCTTTCAGGGCGTTCTTTCGATGATATGTTCTGTGGGGTTCGTGTGGAAAACAGTCAGGATAAGAAAAATCCCGGTGATTTTGTCTTATGGAAGCCCTCTTTAGTAGATGATGATGAGTCAGTTAAATTTAATAGTCCATTTGGAGTAGGGAGGCCAGGTTGGCATATAGAATGTTCGGCCATGAGCCACAAATATCTTGGAGAAACATTTGATATACATGGTGGAGGTGTGGACTTAATATTTCCACACCACACTAATGAAATGGCGCAAAGCCGCTCCGCATTTCCTAATTCTGAATTTGCTAAAACATGGGTGCATAACGGATTCTTGACTGTAAACCATGAAAAAATGAGTAAATCATTGAAGAATTTTGTGACTGTGCAAGACTTGATCCATCAAGGGATGAAGGGAGAAGCAGCAAGATTATTCCTGTTAAGCAACCATTACCGCAAGCCAATAGACTATAATGAAAAGGCCATGGCAGATGCCAATGGTTTGATATCATATTGGTATAGAGCTATTGAAAATATACAGGAAAATAAATTGCGTGTTAAAGACGATCTGCCAAATGCTTTCATTGAGGCTTTATTGGAAGATTTAAACACTCATAATGCAATAAAAATTACTAATGATTTTGCCAAACAAGTATACACATTAACAGATGATGCTCAGAAAATTGAGTCAGCTAGTAACATGTTAACGTGTGCGCGTTTTCTTGGACTAATGAACAGTTCAGCTCAGGAATGGTTTCAATCGGCTGATAATTTAGAACAAATCGATGTACTGATAGCTAAAAGAACCGTAGCAAAGCAAGCAAAAAATTGGGAATTAGCCGATAGTATAAGGTCTAAGCTTTCAGATATGGGGATTGCCATTGAAGATAAGAGCGATGGTTCGACTATATGGAAGAAGAACCATCGCTAAAAATTACTTGCTACAAAGCTGTAAAATCCCTATAACTAATGCACTAAACAAAAATTAACAAAGGTTTATTTATGACTGTAGAATACACATTCTCTATTATCAAGCCAGATGCCACTGAAAGAAATTTAACCGGCAAAATTAATTCATATCTCGAAAATGCAGGTCTGCAAATCGTAGCCCAGAAAATGACAAAACTAACGAATGATCAAGCAAAAGAATTTTATGCTGAACACAAAGAACGGCCGTTCTTTAATAGCTTGATAGAGTATATGACATCTGCTCCAGTCATATTACAGGTGCTAAAAGGAGATGGTGCAATTGCAAAAAACAGAGAAGTAATGGGGGCAACAAACCCATCTGAGGCTAATCCCGGAACTATCAGAAAAGATTTTGCTAAAGACATTGAAGCGAACAGTATTCACGGTTCAGATAGCCCAGAAAGTGCCAGGAGGGAAATAAGCTTCTTCTTTACACAAGAGGAAATAATGAGGTAGCTGTTTCACGTGAAAAAAGAATATAGCGTAATAGTAATCGGAGGTGGACATGCCGGTTGTGAAGCGGCGACAGCTTCAGCTAGAGCCGGTGTTGACACTCTCCTTGTTACTCTGAAGCCGGAAAATTTAGGGGAAATGTCATGTAATCCGGCAATTGGAGGGGTTGCTAAAGGCATTCTTGTTAAAGAAATTGATGCTTTAGACGGGCTTATGGCTAGAGTAATAGACAAGGCCGGTATACATTATAAAACGTTGAATGAAAGTAAGGGGCCGGCTGTGTGGGGGCCACGTGCTCAGGCTGATCGAGGGTTGTACAGGCGTGCGATGTTTGAAGAAATTTCGAATTATTCTAACCTAACGGTGTTATATGATTCTGTTGAGGATGTTCTTATCAAGAACAATGAAGTTCAAGCAATTGTTACGAAAAACAATCAGGGGATAATATGTAGTAAAGTGATTCTTACTACAGGTACGTTCTTATCTGGTTTGATACATATTGGTCAAAAGAAAATTCCTGCTGGGAGAGTTGGAGAATCTCCATCTTATGGTTTATCTAAAACTCTTGAAAATCTGGGTTTTAGGATAGGCAGATTAAAGACTGGAACTCCGCCTAGAATAGATGGAGATACAATTGATTATTC
>Ga0209345_10003786_pt1 | contig 15255 bp, 23 predicted proteins | sample Cruoilmetagenom7_FD_187294 | JGI IMG/M metagenome (GOLD analysis project Ga0209345, IMG submission 187294) | Oil polluted marine microbial communities from Coal Oil Point, Santa Barbara, California, USA - Sample 7 (SPAdes) (version 2) | ecosystem: Environmental > Aquatic > Marine > Oil seeps ... | reverse complement strand
GACGTACTGGCCGAACACGCCCGCATGGCAAGCCGCCAGCCCACGGTGGCCAGCGGCCAAAAGGGTCAGCGGCAAAACGCCAAAACGACTGAGCAAGCCAATGCACCCAAGCGCCTATCGGATCTGCTTAAAGGCGCAGCCAACGCGGGAGACAAGCAATGAGAACCTACAGCGATGAGCATTTGGAGTATTACGCCGACCGTTTTATCCGCCTGTGGATCGCCCGCCACGGTGTGAACTTGGCCCAGTACCTGATTAACCCGGCCCAGTTCGAGCGCCTGGCGCTGGAGCCAGAGCCACTGCTACCCGCGCAAGAAGCCGCCGTGCTGCGCATTTGGCAGCGCTGGGACACCGGCCTTGCAGCCATATCCGAACAGAACAGCGACAGGGACAGCGACGACATCGAGGCGCAAGCCGGAAGCTGGGACTGGCGCGACCTGATCGAGCAGTGGCGCGATGAAGTGGCTCAGTCCGAGCGTGAAGCGTGCCAATTGAGCCAGCGCAACGGCGCCGCCTTTGAGCCGATGCGCCACCACCGTCACAACCGTGGCATGAATCGCGGCACCTCCAACTTTGTACGCAAGCAAGCCCGTAAAGGAGCCTAACCATGAACACCCCAGCAACCACATCACAAGCTATTCCAGAAGGCTATCGGGTAGATGCTAAAGGTCGCCTGATTCCTGAGTCGCAGATCAAGCCGATCGACCAGGTGCGCGATGAACTCGTGCTCTCGATTGTCGATCGCGCCACTGAGCTGCGCGACCAGCTAAAGGACTTCAAAGCCGATGTGTTTAGCGAGATCGCCGCCTTGGTCGAGACGTCCGCCCAGGAGTACGACGTTCAGATCGGTGGCAAGAAAGGCAATGTGCAGCTGGTGTCGTTCTGTGGTCGCTACAAGGTGCAGCGCGCCATCTCCGAAACCATCACGTTTGATGAGCGCTTACAGGCTGCCAAAGGCTTGATCGAAGACTGCCTGCGCGACTGGACAACCGACGCCCGCCCCGAGGTGGCCACCATCGTGCAAGACGCCTTCCGCGTCGACACGGCGGGCAACATTCGCACCGGCCAAGTGCTAGGCCTGCGCCGCCTGAGCATTCAGGACAAGCGCTGGCTGAGAGCTATGGATGCCATCTCTGACGCGGTGCAGATCACAGGCTCAAAATCCTACATCCGCATCTATGAGCGTGTCGGCAGCACCGACCAATACAAGCCGATCAGCCTAGATATCGCGGGAGTGTAAAGCGAAACGTCCCCGCGTGGGGCGTCTGCTGGGCGTGGTGGCCCAGCACTGATGAGCAGCCAATGAGGTAATGCATGGATAAGTGGAAAGATATCAAAGAGCGCTTAAAGCACCTGGGCGGCAGAGTTGAGCTGCTTGCCGATGGCCATGAGCTGCAATTGGTCAAGATGCATGACGGTAAGAAGATCTTCGTTGTGGTGTACGTGGACGGCACCGTGGATTTCGAATGGACTAAAACCGAGGACGGTAAGCCAGTGCATCCCCAAGGGCAATTCTGGCGGCCATTGAAGCGGGCACCGCATCCCAAAAAAGTGTATGCGAGTGCCAAGCGAGCATTTGGCAAAAAGGAAGCCGACCGCATGGTAACGCCCCGCGTGATCGGCGTTGTACCCAATTTTGGTACCGAGGGCGCGGTGGTGGCTCACCTCAAGAAGCACTTCCCTGATCTTGAGATAAAAGTCGATGAGGTGGCGTCATGATCAGTAAAGGCAAGCTGGCACAGATCCACATCGCTAAAGCCCAATTGGGCCTAAGCGACGAAGACTACCGCGCCATCCTGGCGCGCACTGCGGGCGTGAGCAGTGCCAAAGAACTCACGAATAAGACTGTAGGCGGCGTTATGTATGAGTTTCGCCGCCTGGGGTTTGAGCCAAAGCCCGCCAAGAAAGCGGGCCGTAAGGCACCTCGCCCGCCGCGTTCACGGCAGAACGTCATGGCCAAGATCGAAGCGATGCTGACCCATGCGCAGCGCCCCTGGGCGTACGCCGACAGCATGGCAAAACGCATGTTTAACGTTGAGCGGGTGGACTGGCTGGACGATGACCAGCTACACCGCCTAATGACAGGTCTGATCATCGACGCCAAACGGCAGGGACGGTACCCCGATGACCTCGCATAAGGCAGACAACCTAGATCTAGGTTTCGGCATCCCCGCTGATGCCCTGGACTACCTAGACCCCGAGATCCTAAAGAAGTGGCCACAAGGGTTAAGCGATATGCTCACCGTGGTCGAGAACGCCCATGTCCGCGCCGGTGACGATCCCAAAGTAGCGCGCAGCCGCGCCTTTGCCGCCGTGCGTGCTATCAGCTCGTTTGCCGGTGGCCGTAGCCTCTACGTGCCGCAAGGCCGACAGCTAGACCGCGCCTTGCGAGACCGCGAAATATGGGAGCGCCACACCGGCGACAACATCCCCCAACTGGTCGAAGACTACGACCTAACCGAAGCGCAGATCTACAGCATCCTAGGTGAGCAGCGCAAGCTCGCCCGCGCCCGGATGCAATCTGATCTTTTCGGCAACAGCGCAAACGGCTAAGCTAGCCTCAACCGAGTTAGGAGAATAAGCATGAAAGCACTCGCAGGGATCACGATTATCAGCGCCGCGCTACTGGCTGGCTGCGGCGAGAGCCAAGCAACCAGCAACGTCACCATTAATGAGGAAGCGATCAAAGCTGAAGTGATGGCTGGCAGTACTGCAAAAGACTTCCTGGTGACCGACGAGGGCGCTATCTATGTGGGCGTACTGGATAACGGCAATAACCGCGATGGCTACGCGATGTCCGTATGTGAAACTGTCCGGGTAAACGCCACAGGCGAAGGTAGCCGCTTAGTTCGGATCATCGACGTTGCTGCTGTCTCCAGAGGAGAAGGTTTCAAGACGCTCGGACGGCATCACTGTGGGATTTAAGGAGAGAAAATGACCGATCATCTTGAGCAATTCATTGCAAGTATTGACCAATGTGTAGATAAAAAATATCACGGTACAAGCTACACCGAGAGCTACGTGGCTTTTCTCGACATTTTAGGCATGAAGGAATTAACCAATAGGCCTTATCAAGAACTGCGCAATGTTTTCAATGCACTAGAGTCAGGTAGAAAATTATATTCGAAAGTTCACACCCCTCAGGGTTCATTTATTAGCCCGGAAATGCTCAATGTCACCATCATGTCTGATGCTGTAGTAATGTCAATTGACGCCCGACAGTCCAACGCTTTTGCAATGCTCGTCGGCTTTACTTCGAACATGATAAGCAAACTTCTCCATAAAACAGAACCTACAGTTTTTTTGCGGGGCGGTATAACCAAAGGAGATATTTTTCATCGTGGAGATCAAGTTTTTGGGCCAGGCCTTGTTAAGGCATATACGCTCGAAAACGCTCACGCAAAAAGCATGCGCTGCATCGTTGCCTGGGATTTGATCAACAATGATCATGACGTAAAACGTTACATTGAAAATAATAGTTCGTTAAAAAAAGACCCCGAAGATCGGTACTATTTTATCGATTTTGCCACTGAACAGCTCCGACCCAAATTAGTGAAAAGTGCTCAACGCATGACTGAGTCAGATTGTCCCCAAACAGTAAAAGATAAGTACCTTTGGCTAGAGCGCTATCTCAATGACTGGAAGTAATCCCATTCCTAAATATCCAACAAACCCGCCTCGGCGGGTTGTTTGCTTTCTAGCCTCCCAAAACTCCTAAACCGCTTGATTCCCGACCCCTAACCAAACCCCTCTAGCCTAAACCTCACTGCTCTTGCGCTTACCGCTAACCCTGCATTGAGGCCACCTACCATGAACCTCCAAACTCGCTATGACCTGCTCGATAAGCTGCGCATCGGCCCCTGGCTGATCCTGGCCCTCATCACCACCATTGGCGTGGCTTTTCTATACCCGCACCAGCTTGGCGTGCTGCTCTGGTCGCTAACCAAGTTGTGCTGGGGTGCGTACCTAGGCTACTGGATCGACCGCTCCATCTATCCCTATGCCCGCCCGGCGGTGTTTAACCCTGACAAAGATCTGAATGAGCGCACGCTATGGGAGCTGCTCATGCTCCGCCGCGCCATCATCATCTCCGCTGCTGTATTGGCACTTGGCCTAGGAGTCTGACATGGGCGCCGATACCGCCGCTGAGCTGCTAGCAGAGGGCAAGCGCCTGGTTGCCGAGATCGACGCCCTAGCCGCTGGCCCTAAGCGTTTAGCCGCCTACCTGCGCCTCCAAGATGTTGTTGAGCGTGCCGAGCAAGCGCTCCAGGAGGAACGGTCATGATGAACGATCTCAAATCCTACCTACGTGCCAACGGCATCTGGATCGCCATGAGCCTAGTACTTGCCACGCTGCTAGTGCTGGAATTCTGTCAACCCGCCCACGCCCAGATCCCCGCCGCCGCGAATGGATATCAGCGTGAGCTAACCCGCATCGTGCAGCAGGAATGGGGCATGAATGGCCGTGTAGCCGTGCATGCCGCGCAGATCCACCAGGAAAGCGCCTGGCGTTCGAACGTCAACAGCCCCGTGGGTGCCCAGGGGCTTAGCCAGTTTATGCCCAGCACCTCAAAGTGGATCGCCGAGATCTACCCCGACCTAGGCCGCGCTGCCCCGTACTCGCCCACGTGGGCGATGCGCGCCCAGGCGCGCTACAACAAATGGCATTGGCAACGCCTGGCAAGCGTCGCTGACGAATGCCAGCGCTGGGCAATGGCCCTTAGCGCCTACAACGGTGGCCTGGGCTGGGTGAACCGAGATAGACGCTTAGCGACCGCCGCCGGGGATAACCCCGGCGTTTGGTTTGGCAGCGTTGAGCGCTACACCGCACGCGCAGGCTGGGCTAAACGTGAGAACCGCCACTACGTGCGCCACATCCTGCTGGAGCTAACGCCCCGCTATGAGCGCGCTGGCTGGCAAGGGGGTGCGCCATGCTCCAGCGTGTAACGATCTTTATGTTGGTGGCGCTTTCTGTCGCTCTTCTATGGAAGACATGGCAGACAAACGACCTCGCCAATGAGCTAGCGCTTGAGCGCTCAGCATTGCAGCAGATGACCGACAAGCGCGATGAATGGCAAAAGGAAGCCAGCGAGCTAATCGATCAGCTCGACAAAGCCGAGCGCCAACGCCGTGCTGCGGAAGCCGATATTAAAACGCTTCAAGAGGAATTGGCCGAGCAGTCCGAAGACTACGACACCCTACGCCGTCGCATTCAGGGATTGCCTGACAGCGACGATGGTCCCGTGGCCCCGGTGCTGCGCTCCACGCTGGAGGCGCTGCCATGAGAACGGTATTGATCATGGGCGCTCTCGCTGCCTTGGCCGCATGCAGTAGCACAACGCCAGAGCCACTAACGCCGCCACCCTCTATCAACGTCTACGAATGCGCCGCACCAGCGGGCATGACAGCACCAGAACGCCAACCGCTGCGCCCTGTGGGTGATTACACCCAAGACGATGTGGCGCTCTACATCACCGATCTACACCACTGGGCAACGCGGGGTTGGCTGAAGCTTTCCCGCGTGCGTGAACATGCCGATAAGTGCGCGCAAAGCGCCGAAGACGACGAAGAAAACGAGTAAGGGGACGAAATGGAAATCATCAACTGGTCAGCCGCCAAGGTGCTATTTGACGTAATGCAGGCACTGCTAACGGGCCTGATGGCGGTGTATGTGTACTGGCTCAATAAGCACCGCGCTAGCCAAGCCGCCATAAAGGGCACCAACGATCGTATCGATGGTGTCGAGCGTAAGGTGGTCAACCTGGAGCACAAAGTGGAACGCCTTCCCGATCACGAAGATATCAGAAACCTTCAAGAGCAGATGGCCCGCACTAACGTACTGCTGGCAGAAATAAGCGCCAACCAAAAAAGTACCTCGTTGCAGGTCAACCGCATTAATGACTACTTGCTGAACCAAGGGGGCCGATAATGACCGACTTTTCAGACTTCCAAACAGGAGGCCGCCGCCTGTGCATTCTGCGCATTCTGGCGCGTCGCAACCAGTTCACCACCAATGAGTACTCTCTCAACGATGAGCTTAAAGGTGCCTATGGCCACATCGTCAGTTCCGATCGGCTGCACAACGACTTGGCCTGGCTGGATGAACAAGACCTGGTCATTCTCCAGCGCCCCCGCGCAGGCTGGATTTTGACACTAACAGCCCGTGGTAGCGATGTTGCTAACGGTTTGGCAGAAGTGCCGGGGGTTGAAAAGCCGCGGCCAGGAGCATGAGCCATGCCGCCACGCAATAAAGTGTTCGACCTGCCCCAAGAGGTGCGCGAACAGCTAAACGAGCGGCTCGTGAACAGCGGCTTTCAAGGCTATGAGGCGTTAGCGGGCTGGCTAAGCGAGCGCGGTTATAACGTTTCCAAAAGCTCAGTGCATCGCTATGGCCAGGATCTCCAAGAGGAGTTCGAAGAGGCCATGGGCAGCGTTCGCCGCACCACCGAGATGGCCAAGGCCATGGCGGATGCCGTGGAAGACGACGAAGGCAACTTGATCGACGCCACGGCGCGCCTGGTGCAAGAGCACCTGCTACGCATCTCGTTAGAGTTTCGCAAGATGGAGATCGAGCCAGATGCCGCCGCCCACCACCTGGGCAAGGTCTCCAAAGCGCTGGATAGCCTGGGCCGGTTATCGCTGAGCCAGAAGAAACACGCCAAGGAAATGCGTGCCGAAGTGGCTAAAGAAGCTGCCGCCAAAGCTGAAACCAGCATGGCTAGCCAAGGCATGAGCCGCGACGCCATCGACGCCATCAAGCGCGATATTCTGGGGATTGCCTAATGGAAGAACTCACCATGGCACAGGCCATCGTTAAGGCCGGTGACAGCCTTGGCTATGCAATAGTAGTGGCTGCACTTATTCGAGGGTTCTTAAACAAATGAGCGCCCTACCTGAATCCGTCCTGCTGCCCTACCAAAAGGCGTGGATCGAAGATGACTCCGACCTCAAGATCGCCGAGAAGAGCCGCCGTACCGGCTTAACCTGGGGTGAAGCCGCCGATGCCGTGCTGTCGGCTAGCAGTGCCAAAGCTGCCGGGGGCACTAACCACTTCTATGTGGGCTCCAATAAAGACATGGCCATCGAGTTTATCGATGCCTGCGCCATGTGGGCCAAGGCGTTCAACCGCGCCGCTAGCCACATCCAACAGGAGCTGTACCACGACGAAGACAAGGATATTTTGACCTTCAATATCCACTTCTCCAGCGGCTTCAAGATCCAAGCGCTCAGCTCGCGCCCCAGCAACATGCGTGGCCGTCAGGGTAACGTCACCATTGACGAAGCGGCCTTCCACGATCAGCTCGCCGAAGTGCTGAAGGCTGCCTTGGCTCTCACCATGTGGGGTGCAAAGGTGCGCCTAATCAGCACCCACAACGGCGTCGAGAACCTGTTCAATGAGCTGATTCAAGACAGCCGAGCAAAGAAAAAGCGCTACAGCGTCCACCGCATAACCCTGGATAACGCCTGCGAGCAAGGTCTCTATAAGCGCATTTGCCAAGTGCGCGGCAAGCCCTGGACGCCAGAGGCAGAGGAAGAATGGAAGGCCAACCTGCTCAAGGACACCGCCACGCGGGAAGACGCCTTAGAAGAGTACTACTGCGTGCCCAAGGCGGGCGGCGGTGCTTACCTCTCCCGCGCCATGATCGAAGCGCGAATGGTCGATGCCCCGGTGATTCGCTTTGAAGGTAGCGCTGAGTTCAACGCGGTACCGGAGCACTACCGCGCCCTAGAGATAGCCGACTGGTGCAACGAACACTTGCTGCCCCTGCTCGAAAAACTCGACCCTAAGTTAGCCCATTGCTTTGGCGAGGACTTTGGCCGCAGCGGAGACTTAACCGTCATTGCCCCCATGGCCATCACCCAGCAGCTCGTGCGCCAGGTGCCGTTCCTTGTCGAGCTGCGTAACGTGCCGTTCAAGCAGCAAGAGCAAGTGCTGTTCTTCATTACCGATCGCCTGCCACGGCTACAAGGTGGTGCGTTGGATGGTCGTGGCAACGGCCAGTATTTGGCAGAACAAGCCGCCGAGCGCTACGGCAGCATTGTCGAAGTCGTGATGCTTTCCCAAAGCTGGTACCTGAACAACATGCCGCCGTTCAAGGCCGCGTTTGAAGACGAACTGATCAGCCTTCCTCGCGACAGCAACGTTGTCGACGACTTGCGCGCACTCCAGGTCATTAAGGGCGTGCCCAAGCTACCCGATGCCAAGACCGGCGACAGCAAAGACCGCCACGGCGATGCCGCCATCGCGCTGGCCCTGGCGTACTACGCCAGCCTGATGGACGTGGTACCCATAGAATTCACCCCCGCGCCCCTGCCTGGTGTTCCCAACCAGGACAACGACAGCGACGACATTGAAACCACCAGCTTTGGAATAGGAGGCGGCGCATGGTAAGCCCCACTGCGAAGTATCGGCGCAACCTGGTCAAGGCCAGTGCGCCAGCCCTGAAAGAACAGCAAACAAACGACGCCCGCATCGGTCAGCTGAAGCGCGAGTTCGCCGAGCATCCCACCAAAGGGCTCACACCTGCGCGCCTGTACCAGATTCTAGAGGCTGCGGAGCAAGGTGACCTCAAGGCGCAAAGCGAGCTGTTCGATGACATGGAAGAAAAGGATGCGCAGATCGGTGCCGACCTGGGCAAGCGCCGCCAGCTAGCAGCAGAGCTAGAGTGGCAGATCGTGCCGCCCGATAACGCCACCGCCCAAGAGAAACTCGCCACCGAACAGGCCATTGAGGTATTCAGCGCGCTGGAAGTCGAAGACCTGATCTTGGATCTCGGTACCGGCATCGGCCACGGCTGGGCCAACCTGGAACTACCGTGGCAGCGCGATGGCGCAATGCGCTACATCGAGCAGCCCACGCTGCGCCCCCATTCATGGTTCCGCCTGCACCCGGATGACCAGAACTGCATTACCCTGCGCGACATGAGCGCCACCGGTGCCGAGCTGTGGCCTTTGGGGTGGGTGCAACACCGCCACCGCGCCAAGAGTGGGTACGTGGCGCGCATGGGCCTGCACCGCATGCTGGCGTGGCCGTACCTTTTCCAGAACTATGCCCTGGGCGATCTAGCGCAGTTGCTGGAAATCTACGGCCTACCGGCACGCATCGGTAAGTACCCGAAGAACGCGACCGAGCGTGAAAAGGCTACACTGCTGCGCGCCGTGGTCACGTTGGGCCAGAACGCAGCGGGCATCATCCCCGAAGGCATGGCCATCGACTTTACCGAAGCGGCGGGAAAAGGCAGCTCTGCCGACATCTATAAAACGATGATGGACTGGTGCGAGCGCGCCAAAGCCAAGGCCATCTTGGGCGGCACACTCACCAGCGGTACCGGCGAAGGCACGAACACCAACGCGCTGGGCAATGTTCACGAGCGCGGGCAAACCAGCCTGATCCGCTCCGATGTGCGCCAGTACGCGGGCAGTATCGGCAAACAAATCCTATGGCCCATGGCCGCGCTCAACTACGGCATTGATAAGCCCAGCCGCGCCCCGCGTTTTTACTTGGATTGTGGCGAAACCGAGGATCTCGAACGCCTCTCAAAGAGCTTGCCCACCTTTGTGGACATGGGCGCGAAGATCCCCAGTTGGTGGTTCCATGAGAAATCTGGCATCCCCAAAGCCCAGGAAGGCGAAGAGGTGCTTATGCCAAAGGCAGCGCCAAGCCCCTTTGGCGCCCTACGCCTGCCAGCGTCAAAACCACCGCTAGCAGCACTACGCCAGGCGCCTACACAGCCCGGCCAGCCGAGCTACTACCGCGACGCCACGCTCGACCAGCTCGACGACCAGGCGCAGCCGATCGTAGACGCCTGGGTTAACCAGGTGCAGCAGCTTGCAGAGCAGGCGAGCAGCCTAGAGCAGCTGCAAGAGATGATCGCCACGGCCTTTGATGACCTGGACGAATCGGAGCTTGCTGATGTGATGGCCACCGCGTTTGAGGCCGCCGATCTAGCGGGCCGTGCAACGGTCGATGAGGAAACCGGCAATGCCGATTAGCGCCCAGTTCCGCCGTCCCTTCGCTGAGCAAACCGAGTTTTTCAGGCGCAAGCTAAACTTGCCCACCACACGCTCTGGGCAAATCACCCGCGATCAAAACGACGCGGCCTTTGTGGTGGCCGGTGCCACTAAGGCGGATCTGCTCGCGGATCTTCGCGGCGCAGTAGACGACGCGATCAGCAACGGCCAGAGCCTGGGCGAGTTCCGCAAGCAGTTTGAAGAGATCGTTGCCCGGCGTGGTTGGACTGGCTGGACAGGCGAAGGCTCTAAGGCGGGCCGCGCCTGGCGTACCCGCCTTATCTATAAAACCAATCTGGATACATCCTACGCCGCTGGCCGGTGGCAGCAGATGACCGACCCCGACGTTGTGCGCCTGCGCCCGTATTGGCGCTACGTACACAACACGGTCGAGAACCCACGCCAGCAGCACAAACGCTGGCACAACCTGGTTCTGCGTCACGATCACCCGTGGTGGCAAACCCATTTCGCGCCAAACGGCTTCGGCTGCAACTGCGGTGTCGAGACGTTAAACGAACGCGGCTTAAAGCGCATGGGCAAAGACGGCCCAGATGCAGCTCCGAATGATGGCACTTATGAAAGCGTCGATAACACTACCGGCGAAGTCGTCACAGTGCCCACTGGCGTGCAACCGGGCTGGGATTACGCCCCAGGGCAAACCTCAACAGAGCGTGCGATCGCTGCACGCCTGAACCGGCTGGATAGTGTTGAGGCAACGATTGCCCGGCAAAACGTTGCTGATCTGGTAGGAGCACCGCTATTTAATCGCTTTTGGAATGGCGAAGTACGTGGTGAATATCCGGTAGCTGTAGTGCCACCAGTAGAACGCCAGGTGTTAGGGGCTGAGTCGCCCGTAGTGCTGCTCTCTCAAGAAAGCCTTACCGCGCACAAAGCCAGTCACCCCGAAGTGGGGCTGGAGGATTATCGGCGCATACAGCAGATATTGGATAGCGGCGAGGTCTACCAGCGCGACGGTGAACCAGGGCGCATGGTCTATTTAAGCCTAGGGGAAAGGCTGTATCGAGCAGCATTAAAGCGCACAGCGGATGGTAAGAAGAACTACTTTCTAACGCTGTTTGTGGTCACAGATGAAACGGCGGAGCGAAACGTCAGAGCCAAGATGCAGCAGCTCCGTTAAGGCAGGGGTCTTGAAGAGAGTAAGCGCAAGGCTGGTTCGCCATCCCCAGATACCTCATCTGCTTTCGCAGGGTACACCAGACGAATATTGGCCTCTTGCGCTTAATTAACAGTATAGGAGAGTTTCATGGGTACCATCAACGTCAGTTCAGAGGCCGTCGAACGCGCCATTCAAGATCTGATCAATAAAGGCGAAGATCTCACCGCACCAATGAAGTCTATCGGTGAAGAGATGATCAACAGCACCCAGCAGCGATTTAGGGATAAGGAAGCCCCGGATGGCACGCCCTGGGCGCCTAACTCCCCCGTCACTGAAAAGCGCAAAGGCCACGGCCGCGTGCTTGAGGGCGAGAGCAACGAGCTGGCCAAACAGTTCAGCTACTCCGCCACTAGCGATAGCGTCGAATGGGGCAGTTTGATGGTCTACGCGCCCATGATGCATTGGGGCGGTACTAAGGCGGAGTTCCCTCATCTATGGGGCGACATACCAGGGCGGGAAATTATCGGGCAATCGGATGACGACGAAGACGAAGTGCTAGCTATACTCGCCGACCATCTAAGCCTATAACTGCCATCCCCCAACGTGCCCCTGTAAGCGCCGCTGAGCAGTTGCCCGCTACGTTGGCCCGACTTTTGCGCCCAAGGCACGTTAGACCCGCGTTAGATTTTGTTTAAGCGAGCTTAACGCCAGGGTGTTAGAAGGATATAGTCCTCCCATTGAGAAAAAATAAACACCAATGGGAATACAGCGGGGAACATGTGACCAATACTGATGATCATCAAGAAGCTTATTTCGCAGAGATACCACTAAGGCTCTATTTTGCGACAGAAGAGCCGATAGCTATAAGGGATATCGCTAAATCGCTGCTTGCACTGGAAAAGCTGACCAAACGCTTTCCTCAGATGCTAGAGCAACTGACCAAAGTCGAAATCGACGGTTATGAACTTAGAGTTGAAAGACTTGAGGCTGGGAGTCTTCTAGAAGACCTTATTGTTAGGTTTTTCTTTAGTAGCCCAGAAAAAGAGAAGGCTTTCAAAGAATTCCTGGAGAATCACCCAATGGGTAAAGCCGTCAAAGTGGGGATTGGAGGATTAGCTGTCCTATTAGTTATAAGTCAGCTGATGCTGCTTTATAAATCGTTTGCTGGGGATGACAGCCCTTCCATCCAAGCAAACCACAACACCATCATTCAGATAGGGGCCGACCAGCTTGGGATTACACCTGAAGAAGTGATAGATCTCGCTGAGGTGGCAACAGATGGAAATCGCAAACAGCTTTTCTCAGCTGCCAGAGATGTTTTACGCCCAGTCGAAGGCCATTCAGAAGCGACTGTAATAGCTCCAGGGTTGGAAGGCACGCCACAAGTTTCGCTTTCCTCGGAAGCTTTATCTGAGATTCCCTATGATGCCGACCTAAATGCTGACGAACGCGAGATAGAGTATGAAAACGTAATGCTTGAGATACGTGCGCTGGATCGTGATAAGACGGATTCTGGTTGGTGGGGCGTACTTTCCAGCGCTGTCGGAGAAAAGCGGCTCAGACTTTATTTTGACAATGTAGATATGGACGCCATCGCTTTCCGCCCAGTAGTTTATGTCGATGCCATCGTGACATATCGGCATGATTTCAACCAAGCAACGCTGGTTCCCAAGCATGCGACCATCACCCACATATACCCAGCGCAAAGATAACCCCAAAAACTCCTAAAGCGCTTTAAATCCACGCCCCGCCCTAAGCCCCCGATCATGGGGGCATGAAAACACACAGCCGACACACCAAGCCCCGCGTCGCCGTCTGCGCTCTACGAGTGCAAGCCACCGACGACAAAACGCGCCTGATGCCTGCTGGCACCTTTCACGCACCGCGTGGGGCTGCTGAAGGCTCCGGCCCATGGCACCTCTCTGCCGAAGCTGCACAAGCGATTATCCGCTTGGCCGCCGGTCGCAGCACTGATATTGCCCTCGACTACGAACACCAAACCCTTTACGCCGAGAAGAACGGCAAGCCCGCACCTGCTTCCGGCTGGCTTGACCCACGCTCGCTTGAATGGCGGGAAGACGGCCTGTACGGCGCCATTACCTGGACAGCCGCCGCCAGCGCCGCGATCGACGCCAACGAATACCGCTACCTCTCCCCCGTATTTCCCTACGACGCCAACGGTGTGCCGTTGGACCTGTTGCACCTGGCGTTAACCAACACCCCCGCCATTGATGAGGGCGCGGCGCAGCTTGCCGCTGCTCGGATGGCGATTACCCACGACGTCAATGATGACGCCCAGGAGATCGACACCGTGAAACGTGAGCAACTGATTCAAACCCTCGGCTTGGCCGCTGAAGCAACCGATGAACAGATCGACACCGCAATCGCTGCGCTGAAAGCCGCCAAGACCGATGCCGACGCGTTCCGCACAGCCCTTGGTGCCAAAGACGACGCGAAGCCAGCGGAAGCCGTCGCAGCCCTTAAAGCATCCAGCGCCACCGCCCCAGCGGACATGAGCCAGTACGTGCCTAAAGACGTTTATGAAGAAACCACCCAGCAGCTAGCGGCCCTGAAAGCCAACAGCAACACCGCTGAGCTGGACGCACTGATCAAGGAAGGCCTGGAAGATGGCCGCATCCCCGGCAAGAAAACGGCGGATTGGCTACGCACCCAAGGCATTGCTGCCTGTAAAGCGCATTTGGACGGCGCGCCCAGCATCGCCGCACTGAGAACCACTCAGACCCAGGGCAAAGCGCCGGAGGGTACCGAGACCAAAGGCGACGGCGCGCTAAACGAGACCGAGCTAGCGGTGTGCAAAAGCATGGGGCTGACGCCCGAGCAGTACCGCGCTGCCAATCCCGCACCCGCTGAATAAGCTGGCCGCTCAGCACTAACCCAACAGGCAAGAGGATCACCCCGTGACCGCTGCAACTCAAAACCGCAACACACCGCATCGCTTAGGGCTGTCTCGGGGGCTGTTAGTCGCCGCTGCTACCGAGTGCTTCGCGGGCACCATCGCCGTCATCAATGCGACCGGCTTTGTCGAGCCAGGCACTACCGCCACCGGGCTCACCGCTGCCGGTGTGTTCTACCACTACCAGGACAACACGACTGGAGTAGACGGCGATCAACGCGTTGAGGTTGAGCGCGGCAATTTCCGCCTAGCCAACTCCACCGGTGCTGATGAGATCACCGCCGCCGACATCGGCCAGGTCTGTTACATCGTGGATAACCAGACCGTCGCTAAAACCGATGGCACCGCTACACGCTCCCCCGCTGGCATTGTCGACGACGTCGACGGTGGTGGCGTGTGGGTCAACATCGATCCGACTAACGGCGTTGCCGCTAGCGCCTGATAAAGGACTGCCTACATGAATCTTACTCAAGCCAATTTGAAGGTGCTGTTTCAGGCCTACAACGCCGCCTTCCAGAAGGGCTTTAGCTCCATGGGAGAACAGGCAGCGCTGTATGAGCTGTTCTGTACCACTGTGCCCAGCACCACTGCCGTTGAGGTGTACCCCTTCCTCAAGAGCCTACCGCGCATGCGCGAATGGCTGGGCGATCGGGTCATTCACAGCCTGGAAGGCGCGGCATTCAGCATCAAGAACCGCAAGTTCGAGCTGACCGAAGGTGTGCCACGGGATTCCATTGACGACGACACCTACGGCCTGTGGTCGCCCATCTTCCAAGAGTTTGGCCGTAGCTCACGTGAGCACCCAAACGAACTTGCTGTGGAAGTACTTGAGCAAAACCCGGAGTGCTACGACGGCCAGCCGCTGTTTGATGCCGACCACCCGGTGCTTGATGAGTCGGGTAAAGAAGTCTCCGTCAGTAACGATATGGGCGGCGCAGGTGACGCCTGGTACGTGATGGATAACACCCGCGTGATCAAAGCGGTCATGTTCCAAAAGCGGCGTGATTACAACTTCCGCTCGATTACCGATCTCAACGACACGCAAGTGTTTATGTCCGACAAGTTCTTGTTCGGTGTAGATGCCCGTGTAGAGGCAGGGGCTGGTCTCTGGCAGCTCGCCGTGCGTTCTCGCCAGCCTTTTACCCCCGAGAACTACGAAGCAGCGCGCCAGGCATTGACGAAGTTGAAAGGCGACCATGGCCGCCCGGTACGC
>Ga0209345_10003785_pt1 | contig 15268 bp, 14 predicted proteins | sample Cruoilmetagenom7_FD_187294 | JGI IMG/M metagenome (GOLD analysis project Ga0209345, IMG submission 187294) | Oil polluted marine microbial communities from Coal Oil Point, Santa Barbara, California, USA - Sample 7 (SPAdes) (version 2) | ecosystem: Environmental > Aquatic > Marine > Oil seeps ... | reverse complement strand
CTCCCCCCCGGTACGGGGGCGGCAGGGGCAAAAACAACTATAACATCAGCATTCCTTTTAACGGCCTCTAATCGGGCTTTTTGCAAATTTGAATAAAGAGTTCTTGTGGCCGATTTTAATCTGTAATTGGGGAGCCAGCCGTTTACCGCCGCCGGTATCGCAACCATGGTTAAAATACCTATAATGGCAATTCCTATCATCAGTTCAACTAATGTAAATCCTGACTTTCTATGCATGATTAAATCTCCTGGGATATAGTGCTATTTATTACAGTATTGAGTATTGAGACTTACAAAAAACATGCCGTATTGTGTGTTTTAGGATTTTATCATGAAAAATTGACTTTTAACAATATTCAACCAAAAGGAGTATTGGTTTTTAAATATTTATTTTTTTAAGGGGTCTGTTATGGGAAAAGGGGTTGCTGGGTGTGGACTGTAAAAATATCAAGGATTGTATTATGGATGACTAAGGCAGATGATTTTGAAAAAATATGCGGTACTATTAAAAAATTTTATAGTTCTATTAAATTTTCTAATAGGCTCTTCCATAAATGGTGAATAAAACCAGTGGTGAGCAACTGCTGAAAAAAATAAAATTGTTATTGATTTAAGGGTGCCCTTAAATATTTTTCTATAATCCGATCAAAGAGGATATGTGCCACAGCCTCTTTTTCCATGGAGTCAAAGGGCTCTTTTGTTCCGTCTTTATAAAAAAAAGTAACCTTATTGGTGTTGGATTGAAAACCGGAAGATTCCGTTCCAACAATGTTTCCTACGATCATATCAAGGTTTTTTTTAATCAGTTTTCCAGTTGCATGTTTTTCAAGCTGCTCTGTTTCTGCTGCAAAGCCGACGAGAATCTGATTTTTTTTTTGAGCCCCTATTTCTTTTAAAATATCCAGATTCTTTTTTAAGGACAAAACCATTTCATTTTTTATTTTTTTAATCTTTTGTTCTGATTTATCAACAGGGGTGTAATCAGAGACAGCCGCTGTTTTAATAATAATATTCGAATGATTCATATGTTCAAATACAGCATCTCCCATCTCTTTTGCGGTTTTGACTCTAATGGTGAGGATACCGCGGGGATCGGGAAGATGAACAGGTCCGGTGATAAGAACAACCTGGGCTCCCCTTTGTCCGGCTGCCGTTGCAATGGCAAACCCCATTTTGCCTGAAGATGGGTTGCTTATAAATCTTACAGGATCAATATATTCCTGGGTGGGGCCGGCGGTTACCAGTACAGTTTGCCCCTTGAGATCCTTGGGGGTCAGCAGGGATTTTAATTTGTCGGCAATATGTTCAGGTTCAGGAAGGCGGCCAGGGCCCGAGGTTCCACAGGCAAGCTCTCCAGCGTCGGGCTCCATGATAATTATCCCATCATTTTCCAGGGTGTCGAGGTTCCTTTGAACCGGCAGACTTTCATACATATAGGTATTCATGGAGGGAGCGAGAATGAGGGGGGATTTTAATGCAAGGATAAATGTACTCATTGCGTCATCAGCTATCCCATTGGCCATTTTTCCTATAATATTGGCAGTGGCCGGTGCCACAACAACAGCATCTGCTTTGTCTGCCCAGTCAATATGCTTTATGGAAGCGTCCGGGTCTGTTTCAAAAAGATCTGAGTAAACAGAATGCCCGGATATGGCTTCGAAAGTAAGGGGGGCTACAAACTTTTTTGCACTTTGTGTCATGATCACTTTAACACTTGCACCCTGCTTTACAAGAAGTCTTAAAAGTTCTACGCTTTTGTATGCTGCTATCCCTCCGCAGACACATAATACAATATTCTTGTTTTTCATGGAATATTTTCTCCGTATTATCCTGTGGGTTACCACCCATTAACCTTTTTCCGTTTCCATAGATGTCAGAACTGAGGCTATGGCCATATTTCGAATTACGCTCCTAAGGAACGGGGACGAAATAAGTTAGCAATTTTAAGTGTTGAGGCGCCTGCCTGGCAAGGCGCGAAAGTGTAGTAATATCAAGATATTGCTACGCTTTTGTAACGCAGTCAGGCAGGATGGATCGACGCTTAAAATACCAAGTTATTTCGTCCTCGTTCCTAATGAGGCATAAAGTGGGTCGGATCCTCATAATTCTCGAACCGTGTATAAGCGCTTAAGAACGAAAGTTTTACATTTCCCACGGGCCCATTTCTCTGTTTGGCAATTATAAATTCTGCAAGCCCTTTGAATGGATTGTTTTCGTCTTTATTATATACTTCGTCTCTGTAAATAAAAGCAACTATATCGGCATCCTGTTCAAGGGCTCCTGATTCTCTCAGGTCTGAAAGCTGGGGGCGTTTATCTGTTCTGTCTTCGAGCCTCCTGTTCAACTGGGAAAGGGCCAGCACCGGCACATTAAGTTCTTTGGCCAGCATCTTAAGAGATCTTGAAATTTCTGAAAGCTCAAGGTCCCTCCGTTCTGAAGAAGCGCTCCCCTTTATGAGCTGTAGATAATCGACTATAATAAGGGATAAATCGACTTCCATTTTTAACCTGCGTGATTTGGCTCTAATGGACATGGCCGTAATATCAGGGGAATCATCTATAAAAATAGGCGCTTCACCCAATGTACCTGCAGCGTCAGTAACGCGGCGCCAGTCCTCTTCTTCTAAAAATCCGCCTTTTAAACGAAATGAATCCACCCTTGCCTCAGCACATACCAGGCGCATGGCAAGCTGTTCTTTTGACATTTCAAGTGAAAAAAGAGCAACCGGAGCTGCTGCATCAACAGCGGCATTCCTTGCAATATTAAGAGCCAGAGTTGTTTTTCCCATGGCCGGCCGGGCCGCCAATATTATAAGGTCGGAGCCCTGCAGGCCTGATGTGAGATTATCAATACCGGAAAAACCTGTGGGAATACCTGTTATCGACTGTTTATTCCCATGGAGATCTTCAAGAATATCTATGGTGCTGTCAATCAGCTTGCCAATACGGATAAATGATGGTTTTATTTTATTTTCAGATATTTCGAAAACAGCTTTTTCTGCAAAATTGATAGTGTCATCAACATCTCCGCTATCTTCATAACATCGTTTGATAATGGCATTGGATTTATCGATGAGGCGTCTTAGGTCAGCTTTGTCGTGGATGATTTTGGCATAATATTGTGCATTTACTGCCAGGGGGATTGTATTAAAAAGATTAGTAATAGAGGCTGCTCCGCCAATTTCTTCAATTTCTCCCTTTTTCCTTAGAATATTGGTGAGGGTTATCAGGTCAACCGGTTCATTCTTGGAAAAAAGGTCAACTATTGCAGAAAATATTTTTTGATGGGCAGATCTGTAAAAATCTTCAGAAGATACAATTTCAACAATATCGAGAAAAGTGTCGTTGTCTATAAGGATTGAGCTGAGTATCGATTCTTCAGCATCAATACTTTGGGGCGGTAGCCGGTAAAGTGAAGGGTTTTTTTCCATATTCCTGTGCTTGAGCTTTAAATAACTTGTAACTATTCAGTTAATATTTACGGCAGCAGGTCTAATCTGATTAAATCATGAAAAACTCACAAATAAGAGGGCGTAAAGAAAGAATCTGTTAAAAATATAAATTTGCGTAATTTGCGTAAGATACTACAAAAAAATAACTTCAAGAAGTTCAGTCTTGATGGATTCTTTCTTAACGCTCTCTAATCTGTTCAAACAATTTCAAAGTTTTAATCAGATCATACCTGCTGCCTATCTTAAATCAGCGACGCTGAATAGTTACAATAACTTTTTGAATAAAATTCGGGTGGGGGCCATATAAATTTGAGCAGTTATCTTATCGAGGAGGTTCTTAACTTAGGAACGAGGACGAAATAACTTGGTATTTTAAGCGCCGATCCATCCTGCCTGACTGCGCTACAAAAGTGTAGCAATATCTTGATATTCCTACACTTTCGCGCCTTGCCAGGCAGGCGCCTCAACACTTAAAATTGCGAATTTATTTCGTCCCCGTTCCTTAGGGACCGTGCAAAAATAACTTTACATTTTAAGCGTCGATCCATCTTGTCTGACTATGTTTCAAAAGTCGATGAATATCCTGTGATATTACTACGCTTTAGCGCCTTGTAAGGCGGGCTTCTCAACACTTAAAGTTGCGAATTTTTTTTTGTGCGAACCATTAAAATTTTAGTAATGTCCAGATAGAACTTTTCGTGTTTCTTGTAATTTCCTACTCGGACACTACTGTGAAAAATCATAGACCTTCAGATAATAACCAGATTCTAAAATTTGGCACAAGGCCAGAGGGAGGAAGCGTGTTAGGTTCCTCCAGCGATCGATAACGCAGTAAAATTATTTATGTGACGGTCTATAATTATAATTATGATGATTCTGGAACAACCTCAATAACTATTTCAGGCTCCACGCCGGAATAAACACGAATGGGAACTTTAAATTTGCCCAGAGCTTTAATGGATTCCCCAAGCAAAACCATTCTTTTTTCAACCGTGATCCCCTGAATAGATAAGGATTGTACAATATCCCGGGCAGAGATGGATCCGTAGAGCCGGTCATCCCCACTAACCTTTACGGATATTTTACAAACCACACCTTCAAGCTGTTTTGCCATTTCTTCGGCAATATTTTTTTCTTTTGCTATTTGAAGATCAATCTTGACCTTTTGGAGCTCAAGGACTTTGTAATTTTGAGGTGTTGCCACAACAGCTTTGTTTTGAGGGAGAAGATAATTGCGTGCATAACCTTTTGCCACATCGACTTCGCTTCCAACCATGCCGAGAGTTCCGATTGTTTCTTTTAATATTACTTTCATATTATACCTTTTCGTTATGTGCTCCCAATTTTCTAAAATCAAACCATACATCAAAAAATCCGAGTCCGATTACTATTATCAGGACAATCTGCTGCAGGGCGATGAGGGTGTACAAGAAAAATCTGACTGTACGGGGAACAGCTTTTTTTTCAAAATAATATGCAACAATGGCTATTCCTTCGAAAAAGAAGATGGTCATGAGAATAAAAATAGCATTCAGTCCTATTATTTTTATTGTTTTATCCGGCCATAAAAGCAGGAGGCAGGATGCAATAACACACCATACCAAAAAATCAGGAGCTTTCCAGTGTTTAAGTTGGCCAAAATCGGGATAAAAAAGACCTTTTCCCTTTAAAACCGGTTTTACTAACAGTATGCACGCCCAGGAAATAAAAATATTCAAAATAATTAGTAAAGCCGGGAGCATACGTACCAGAACATACTCTATATTTTTCATGGCATTTGAAATAATATAGAGGTGTTTTTCGGGGATATCCATGCTTTCATATAGTGCCATTGAAAGCTCAAGGTTTTTTGCAACAAAATCTGATGTCGCTGTAAAAATATTCTTGCCTGATATATTGCCATAAAGGAGCAGGCATAGCAGGCAGGAAAAAAAAACAATGCTGCAGGCAAAGCCGATGGTCTTTTCAATAGAAAGCTTCAGTTCCATTAGTTCACTTAAAACAAAACCGAGCAGCAAAAGATCCATTATAAATAGCGTGTCAACGGAAATTTCTTTTGAAAAAACTAGCACCAGCGCCATGGCGGATAAGGGGATTATAATCCCATCTTTTCTGCCCAATTTTGACCTGTAAAAAAGAACAGGTATGGGAATAGAAAAGGAAATCAAAGTGCCCACCACCGGCAGATAGGCAAAAGCTGCAAGCATAAAAGAAGTGATAACGATTCCGGCAGCTATATCCTTTGTTTTTCCAGTACTAAAGAAAAAACTTTTCTCTTCCACCTTATTTTATCCTTACTGCTAAAGAACAGGACAATCTTAGATTCATAGGTTATTCAGATAATTACCCGATTTTAAAGTTTTGGCACAAGGGCAGAGGGGGGTATATTATATACTCCGACGACCGATAACACCGTGAAATTATTTATACGGCCATCTATAGCTACATATAATCGAGTGTACCCACATATGGCAAAAGAGCGATTGTTCTGGCCCTTTTGATTTCATGCGCCAAAAGACGCTGATGCTTTGCACAGGTTCCAGTGATACGTTTAGGAATAATTTTGCCCCGTTCCGTTATAAAAGCTCTTAACAATTTTGGGTCTTTGTAATTCGGCATCTTGCCGCTGTCTTTGCAAAAGATGCAGCCCCTGCGACTTTGATATATTTTTCTCTTTTTATGGGCAAATTTGGTATTTCTTTTATTGCCAAATTTACTATTGGAAGTCTGTTTTCTTTGAGGAAAAGGCATACTTTTACTCCTTATTGTCATGTTCTGATTTTGGTGCTTTGGCAATTATTTCTTCTGTTTTACTATCATCAGACGTCTCTTTCTCTAACTCAGCGGCTTCAGCCTCTTTTTTGCTTATTTCCTCTTTTATGCTGTCAAGATCAATATCCTTGCCAAGCAAAACAGTCATATACTTTAACACCCTTTCATCAAACTTAAATGCCCTTTCTAATGCTGTGACAAGCTCTCCTGCCCCGCAATAATCAAAAAGGATATAATATCCACGGGTCTTTTTTTTGATTTGATAGGCGAGATTTTTATCCCCCCATTCATCCGTTGAAACAAGAAACCCTGTATGTTTGGTAATAAGGGTTGTAATTTTTTCAAGGATTACCCCGCGATCATCCGCTGAAGTGTCAGGGTTGATAATAATAATTGTTTCATATCTTCTCATATGGTCTCCTCATGGGTAATATAAGCTTTTATAAATCATTCTGGATTCATTCCGGGGGAGCTGTTCTAAAAATCTATATCCCGAAGTTTGTTTTTTTCAAAAAGCTTACAGCCGCGGCTGCTATGGATTTTCAGATAATTGCTTTAATGCGGCCAGCGGGAGAAAGGGGTATTATAATACTCCGACGACCGATGACACAGTGAAATCAGTTATATGAAAAGCTACATGAACCGAAGCAAGGCATTAAAATTAACTGTTATAATCAAAATGTTTCATGTTAAAATTATAAACAGCTCAAAAACCTTTTTTATTATGTTAAATATAATAATTTGTCAACAATTTTTAATATTTTTTCTTGGGTGAACCTATCCCATTTCTGTGAGTTAAAGCTAAAACAACTTGATATTATTATATATGAAAGTTCAAATTGAAAAAAATGGGCCAGGTTAATATGTTCGTGATTCATTAAAAGAATCAGATCGGTTTTATCACAATTCTTACCCTTCTGTTCATGGCTGGATTAGAAGAAATTTGCTGGGATTCTCCATATCCGTAGGTCTCGATTCTATCAGGGGTCAAACCATGCTGGACAAGGGTATTTTTTACAGCATCAGCCCTTTTTGCCGACAAGGTTTGATTATAGGCTTCAGTTCCCGTGGAATCAGTGTGCCCTTCTACAACCACGGTTGTGTCTGGATATTTTATTAAAACTGTGGCTACCTTCCCAATCTCGACAACCGCACCCGGTTTTAGAGAAAAAGAATCAAAATCGAATAATAATTCTGATTTAAAAGTTGCAACTAAAACATCATTGGTTCTTTGAATATTGACAGCCTCGCTTTCAGCAAGAGCAGCGTTTAACTCCTGTTCCTGCTTATCCATATATGCACCCACGGCATATCCTGCAGATCCTCCAATGGCTGTTCCTATGGCTGCTCCCACAAGGGTTGCTTCGGTATCTTTTCCTATTACCTGTCCCAAGACGGCTCCGGTTGCAGCACCTATGGCGGCACCCATGCCAATTCCTTTTTGTTTTCTGGAGGCTCCGGCACAGGAAAAAAAGTATATGGACATGGTAAGTATGATTGAATTTGATATTATTTTCTTCATGATGAATCCTCCCATTTAAAAATTAATTTGTACGTAGATTATGGTGCAGCTTCAGCTCAACCTGATGTGCCACATCATTCTCCTCTTCAATATTTTCTTCAATCAGTTTTATTCGAAGTCTTTTGCCTGAAAGTGCTTCCCCTGGGAAAAATAAAAATCCAAAGGCAAGGCTTTTGGGGTCAACACTTTTATTTTGAAAGGATTTTCCAATCAGATCATTTGATATCTCCCTGTTAGCATCATCAGAAGCATATTCTGCGGCACCTCCCAAAACAGCACCTGCCGCCCCTCCAATAGCAGCACCCTTGGCCAATGCTTCGGCGACGTTTTCCCCTGATACTATCCCAATAGCAGCACCAATAATTGTTCCAGCAGCAGCTCCCCACAAACTTTTAATGGCTCCCTGATTGATGATCTCTTTTTCTGAAGCATATTTAGAGGCTCTGTCATGGGCCATTTTTATACTTAAGAGGGGCCACCAGTTACCCTCTATATCTTCCAGAAAAGTCTGTTCGCCATCAATTCTCAGGGAGCTTGTACCCCTGTTGTCAAAGATCAATTTCACAGGGAGCATTTTTGCTTCGATAATATCAAACCCGAATATTTTTTCCGCCTCAGAGGGGTCAAGATAGATCATGGCGGCAAGATTTGTTCCTGCCACGTTAACCATATTATCATGGGCCTCGGGCATTTTAAAAGATACAGGGCTTGCCTTATAAGTCGTGGAACAACCAGCAAGAAGAAGAATAATAATAATGACAGCAGGTGAGTGAAAGTTTTTTTGCATATTTACCTCCCTGAATTAACCGGAATCTTTACAGATGGAAAGCGAAGGGGATCTGTATGGGGAATAAATTTAGCTGCGCTGAAACGGTTCATGAATTCCTGGTTAACATTTAACTCCATATAGGTTATGTTATTTTTAATCCTGTTTATTTCCTCAATAGAATCAGGGGATAAAAGAGCCATGGTGGCACCCCCCAGGGAGCTGTTACCCAGGGCTTTATATTTTTCCATGGGAAGATCCGGAAGCATCCCGATTGCTATTGCAGATTCCGGGTTAATAAAAGATCCAAATGTTCCTGCTACATAAAATTTTGCAAGGTCAGTCAAAGGGACCCCAACATGGGTGGTAATTGTTTCGAGTATGGTAAACATCGCAGCTTTAGATCGTATAAGGCTGTCCAGATCGACCTGGCTTATTGTAAGAGCTTCTCTGCCGGCAGATTCATCTGCGCTGACAACAATAAAATGGTTGATTTCGTCTATTTTGGTCAGCTTTCCGCTGCATTGTGACGGGATAAACTTTCCCCTCATATCTATCACGCTGGAGAGAAAAAAATATGCTGCCAGATCGATGAGGCCGGAGCCGCAAATACCAATGGGAGTTTTGTCATCAATGGTATGCAGTTTAATTCCATGAGTTAATGGGTCGGGGTGTACCTTGTCAATTACCCCGGGTCCCGCCATCATTCCCATTTTTGTAACACCCCCCTCAAGCGCAGGGCCCGCCGCACCTGCACAGGCCATGAGCCAGTTTTTGTTCCCCAGTACAACCTCTGCATTTGTTCCGACATCCACCAGGATTGCTGTTTCATCTGTTTTGTTAAGGCCGGAAAAGAGAATTCCCGCAATAAGATCTCCACCAAAATAACTGCCGATATTTGGGAAAACAAAGACTCGGGAGAAGATGTTTGTCATGAGACCAATGCTGGATGCTTTTAAAAAGTTTGGACTGTTTATAACAGGTATATAAGGTTCACGAATTATCCAGTGGGGATCCAGATCCAAAAAAAGATGGGTCATGGCTGTATTGCCCGCTGCGGAAACAATATAAATATCATTTTCTGTTATGCCGCAGGATAGAGATAATTTTTTTATATTCTGGTTAAGGCCGTCTATAATTAACCTGTTTAATTGTTCAAGACCACCATTGCTGTCAGCAAAATGGAGTCGTGTTAATATGTCAGGGCCGACAAGTCTTTGCGGGTTAAGAAAGGATGCCTCTCCCATGGTTTTGCCGGTCAAAAGGTCGATAAGACGAATTACAATCATTGTAGTTCCCAGGTCCACGGCAAGCCCTGCAGCAACGCATGGTTCATCTTTGGGCATAATTCCTATTATCAGCCATCTTGAATTGTCTTTAACAAGAATTATTCGAATGGAATATTTTGATTTTCTGAGAATTGTTGGAAGGGTTTTTAAAAGACCCATATCAATATCAACAGTATCGACGTCAAGTTTATGTTTTAAAAAATCAATAATACGGTCAACGTCTCCGGTATTATCCTGTAAAGAGGGGGGGGGGGGGGTTATTTCTTTTATCCAGCCGCTGAATTTTGCCATTATGCTGCTACTTCCTCAAGTTCGATTATAATATTATTCATTATTTTCCCTGCCGGACCCATGAGCAGATAATTGCTTGTGCTCCCTGTAAGTGGTGTGGCTTCAGGATTAATTTCAATGACTTTTGCTCCACTATCCCTCGCAATTACAGGCATAAATGCTGCCGGCTGGACAAGGGCCGATGTCCCCACCACCAGCATAAGGTCACAGTCTGACGCTATTTCACGGGATCTGCTTAAGTGTAAAGGGGGAATCATTTCACCAAAAAAAATACAATCCGGCCTGTAAAGACCGCCGCATGAACATTTTGGAGGAATTTTAGACAGGTCGACATCCCCTATTTGACAGGTGGCGTCACATTCCATACATCGGAGCCATGCAAAATTTCCATGGAATTCAATAACATCTGTGTTGCCGGCCATCTGGTGCAATCCATCGATATTCTGGGTGATAATGGTTTGTAATAAATTCATCTCTTCAAGTTTTGCCAGACCCTTGTGTGCATCATTTGGTTGCGCCTGGGCTATAACAGACTTCATCTCCCTTAAAAACTTATTCCATACATCCGCAGGATTTTGTAAAAAATAATCGATGTGCGCATATTTCATGGGATCGATTTTTTCCCACAGGCCATTTTTCCCCCTAAATGGTGGGATTCCGCTTTCCACGGAAATTCCAGCACCTGTTAGAGCTGTTATTCTTTTTGCTGCTGCAATATCTTTTGCAGCTTTTTTGATTAAGTTCTCCATTATATCCCCATGTATATATAGATTTTAAGATAATGATTTTGGGCAGGCCAGGGGGAGAAGGGCTAATTGTAATGCTCCAACGACCGATAACGCAGTAAAATTATTTATATGAAAGTCTACAGTAATATAAAGGTTCAGGTGATAACCTATAAGTTAAATGTCATACCACTTTTGACCCCAAAACATTTAAGGACGGCACCCATATCTGTTAAGGATTTTCGGCAGTTTTTAATTATTTTATCCATTTTTTTATCTGTTCTTTCGGGGCTAAGATGAAAGAGTCCAAGGGCTTCCACCCCTGCTTCAACAGCAAGGTTCACAGCATCTGAATATGATGAATGCCCCCATAATTTCTTGGTTTTGTATTCTTCAGGGGTATATTCGGCATCATGGAAGAGAAGGTTGGCACCTTGGCAAAATTTTACATATTCTTCAAAGGAGAGCCCGTTTTCATAAACAGCCCCAAGTTCATTATCTGTAAGAAAAACAAAAGATTTTCCATCTTCCATGAATTTATACCCACGGGTTTGCCCGGGGTGATTCAAGGGTATTGAGCTGATTTTGAGGGAGCCTATATTAAATTGCAATGGTGAATGGTTTTGATATAATAATTGAGCTTTTATCTCCGGGTATTTCAGGGGAAAAATTGGAGGGCAAATTAATCCGGCAATCATTTTCTTCAGGGAAATACCCGGAAAAGCAGAGCTGTACATATAAATTTTGGTCTGTTTTTCATACAGGGGGCGAAAAAAAGGGAATCCAAATAAATGGTCCAGGTGGAGATGGGTCATGATAAAATGATATGAAGAACGTTTTTCTTTGCACAAAGAGTTGCCAAGAGGTCTAATCCCTGTGCCGGCATCAATAATAATTATTTCATCATTTTTTGTTCTTATTTCAATGCAGGTGGTCTCCCCTCCATATTTGATATATTCTTTTCCAGATACAGGGATGGAACCTCTTGACCCCCAGCATTTGATGCGCATACTGTTTAACCTCCTAAATAATATAATCACATCGCCAAAAAAGTGTACCAAGTATCTTCATGGGACCATTTTTTTATAATTTGAACATTACATAAAGATAATTTATGTGCAATATCTTTTGCCTGACTGCGGAAAAGGCCTGATAAAATAAGTATTTTTTTCCCTGCTAAATTTTCAGGGGTTATTAAATCCTTCATAACATCATAGTGGATATTTGCAATTACAAGATCTACTGGGCATAATATCATATCTTCGGCTTTTCCGCAAAGGGCCAGGATTCTATCATTAAAGTGGTTTAACCCTATGTTCTTTTCTGCGGTTTTTGCAGCAAGAAAGTTGAAATCCACGGCGATCACTCTGCTGGAGCCTAAAGCTGCTGCAGCAAGGGCAAGAAGTCCTGTCCCTGTTCCAAGATCAACAACAGTCTCTATTTTGTTCATGTCAAAAGCGATTTCAAGGGCATCGAGGCAATCATTAGTCGTGGGGTGTGTGCCAGTGCCAAAGACAATGCCGGGGTCAAGGGTTATATGCTTCTTGTTCTTACATAAATTCTCATGCTTTTCCCAGGGAGGTGTTATATAAAAATCCCCTCTGCAAAATGAAGTTACCGTATCTCCCTGCCACTGATCATAGGTCATATTGTAATTGTCTATGAGAACCATTTGGGGGTTTAACGCTAAAAGATTTTCCACGATCTTATCTGATGGTTTAGAAAAAAAAAGAAAGGTGGAGCCGCTCTCTTCCCAGTTACCTATAAAACTGCTCTCTGTAATATTGTTTTTCCTGGTTAAGCAACCCTCAAAATAATATATATATAGATCCTTATACGGGCAAAGCCCTGTTTTTTGCAGATTCGTGGTTTTCATGGTAAAGAACATCCATATGCTTTAAGGAACGAGGACGAAATAACTTGGTATTTTAAGCGTCGATCCATCCTGCCTGACTGCGTTACAAAAGCGCAGCAATGTCTTGATATTCCTACACTTTAGCGCCTTGCCAGGCAGGCGCATCAACACTTAAAATTGCGAACTTATTTCGGCTCTGTTCCTAAGAAAATTATTGGGCATATTTTAATTCTGGCCTGGTTCCAATTTTTAAAATAGGGTTATTGTCAGAAAGTCTATGGTAAAGCTTTTTTTCAATACTCAGAACCAGGTGGCCCAAGATAAAAGCAAGTTCAGCTTATTTATTTTTTATTATTTTATCAAATAGATTAAAAGCAGCCGTAACAGCCTTATTGTCATCGGGAATCTCTATGGTGGGAGTTCCGTTTAAATCATATTGGTAAATAGCTTCATCGTCCGGAATTGTCCCTGCAAAATTTATTTCGGCTTTTTTAAAAATTTCCAGAACTTCATCTGGGAGTTCACCCTTGACCTGATTTACAATAACACAGGCCTTTGCGACCCCGATCTTGAGTTTTTTAGCAAGCTCATTAATTCTTACCGTAGCCTGGATACCGCGTCTGGATGTATCTGCAACCATCAGAAGGAGGTCTACGCTTCTTGTTGTTAATCTGCTTATATGTTCCATCCCAGCTTCATTATCCATAACCACATAGGGATAGTTGCCGGTTAATTTTTCCAGGATCCCTGTTAAAATAGAATTGGCAGCGCAATAACATCCTTTTCCTTCCGGCTGTCCCATTACTATCAAATCATACTCACCAGCCTCTACAATGGCTGTTTCCAGTTTCATTGACATGAATACGTCTTTTGTCATACCTCTGGGAACACCTGTTTTCATCTCCTCGCGGGCATTTCCCAATGTTTCTTCCACCTTAAGCCCGAGAACTTCATTGAAATTTGTATTGGGGTCAGCATCCACGGCAAGGATGGGTAACATCTTTTTAGATACAAGGTATTTGATCAGCATTCCGGCAATGGTTGTTTTTCCTGTACCCCCTTTGCCAGCCAGTGCAATTGTGTAAGACATATGAACTTTTTCCCTTAATTGGTTACGAGTTTAAATGTTTTTGCGAGTTTTGCGTACTTTTAGCAAATTATTTTTACCACACATAGCTGCTGTAAGCTATATAAACTTTATTCCAATTGTCCATTACTGGTAAAGTTAATAAACAGGTGGCCATGCAGAATTATAAGAGAGGGGTTGTGCCGAAGCCCTTAACTTTTATATTGACTTTTAGTTTTGATGACGCATAAATGTATAAAAAGCAATAAAAACCGTTATACTTAGGAACGAGGGCGAAATAACTTGGTATTTTAAGCGTCGATCCATCCTGCCTTACTGCGTTACAAAAGTGTAGCAATATCTTGATATTCCTACACTTTCACGCCTTGCCATACAGGCGTCTCAACGCTTAAAATTGCGAACTTATTTCGTCCCCGTTCCTTAGAAAAAGTTACCTCTTTAATCATTATGATCACAGGAAATATAAAATCGGCCACTTAAATTAAGGAGATTTGAATAATGAATAGAAGAACGAATAAAATATTATTGGCAATTGATGCTTCAGATCAGTCAATGGAAGCTGTTAAGTATGTGAGCAAGATGTTTCCTTCGGAACGGAGCAGCGTGGTCCTGTTTCATTCAATAAATAACGTCCCTGAAGTGTTTTGGGATTTGGAAAGCCGCCCTGAATTTCATTCCAAGATTGTATTTGCCAGGGCCTGGGGAAGTGAACAAAAAAAAATTGTTAATGCCTTTATGGAAAAAGCGTACAACATACTGCTTGACGCAGGGTTTTCCAAAAAAATGACAGAAATTAAAATAAATGATCGAAAAACCGGGCTTGCAAGGGATATCTTAAAAGAGTCGCGAGAAGGGTATAATGCAGTTGTAGTGGGTCGCACAGGCACAAGTAAAATAAAAGATATCTTTTTGGGGAGCGTAGCTTTTAAACTAATAGATAAAATGGAGGATATCCCTTTAATTATAGTGGGCGGAACCCCTGGAGTTGAAAAAATAATTATTGGGTTTGATAATTCTTTGGACGCAAATAAAGGAGTGGACTGTTTGGGGTACATGGTTGGGGGTATGGGATGCGAAGTGGAATTATGTTATATAATAAGACCTGTACATATTTTTTACGACGGGTATGGCCCTGCTTTTTTACCGGATGATGAAATTAAATGGCTTGAAATAAACAAAGATAAAATGCTCCCTAAAATGGAAAATGCCAAAAAGGTTCTTAATAAATACAACATACCTTTAGAAAAAATATTTACCAAAATAATACCTGATAGTACCAGCCGTGCCGTTGCTCTTGCAGACGAAGCCGCAGGAGGAGATTGGGGCACCATCGTAGTCGGAAGACGGGGCGTTTCCGCTGTTCAGGATTTTTTTTTAGGACGGGTTAGCAGAAAAATTATCAATATAGTCTCCAACCAGGCGATATGGATTGTGGGATGATTGCGAGGTGGGAAAGAATTATTCATAAAAAGAACTGCAAGCTTTTGCTGTTAAAATTATTTCCCCATCAA
>Ga0209345_10003784_pt1 | contig 15271 bp, 16 predicted proteins | sample Cruoilmetagenom7_FD_187294 | JGI IMG/M metagenome (GOLD analysis project Ga0209345, IMG submission 187294) | Oil polluted marine microbial communities from Coal Oil Point, Santa Barbara, California, USA - Sample 7 (SPAdes) (version 2) | ecosystem: Environmental > Aquatic > Marine > Oil seeps ... | reverse complement strand
ATTTGGATCATCGCCGAAATAGTGAATGATGAGCTGCGCATCCGGCGTCACCGTGAACAGGACATTCCGCCCGCTCGCCTTTGACCACACCACAACCCGCACCAGACGCAACAGCAAAACCGGCCAGAGCCAGAGCGGCACATGCGCGAAATGGTGCGGGTTGAAGATCACTGGCATAGCGGGATTATACAGCGAGGCGCGTGGGGGGAGGATAGGTTTTAGGGTTGGGGGGCGGTTTCGGCGGTACGGAAATAGGTTTCACCGGCGCTGTCGAGGCCGGCGAGATTATCGAGGGCCCATCGTCCCAGTGCGTTTACCGGCTGCCGAAAGGGCTCGCCGAGCTGCGACAGGCATCTTGGCAGGCAAGCCCGGTCTTTCAGGCAATAAAAAACCCCTCCGGCGTGGGCCGTGAGGGGCTTTTTGATCGTTTTTACCGCTTGGCGCCTAGACGAGGCCTTCACGTTGGGCCCGTTTGCGAGCCAGTTTACGCGCGCGGCGTACGGCTTCAGCTTTTTGACGAGCTTTCTTCTCAGAAGGCTTTTCAAAGTAAGTACGGGCTTTCATTTCGCGGAAGAGGCCTTCGCGCTGCATCTTTTTCTTAAGGGCGCGTAGGGCTTGCTCAACATTGTTGTCGCGGACGGTGATTTGAATAATGGTGAACTCTCCATTGAATATGTCTGGGGCGGAGACGTCCGCCATGCGGTGTTGTGGCCACTGGGCCTTTGATCAAGCCGCGCCTATAACATGCCGATACGAACTTGCCTACTGTTGGAAACATATAATGCGTGCGCCATCTGAAACATTGCGGGATACTTGGCTGGAAAGCCTGTTGCCATTGGTCTCTGAGAGTGGCTGGACGGCGCGAAACCTGTCGCGGGCGGCGGAAAATGCCGGTCTGAGCGAGGGGGATCAGGCGCTGGCGGCGCCAAATGGGTTGAACGACCTGATCGATCACTTCTTTGAAAAAGCGGCCGATGACATGTTGATTGCGCTGGCCACGCAGGATTTGGATGCGCTGCGCGTGCATGAGCGTGTGGCGGCGGGCCTGAAAGCCTGGCTGGGAGCGCTTGAGCCGAACAAATCGGCGGTACGTAAAGCGGCCGGGCGCGGCATGCTGCCTTGGGGCGCGGGTGCGGCGACGCGGCGTGTATGGGCCGTCGCCGATGCGATTTGGGAAGCGGCGGGCGATACGGCCACCGACTATAATCGCCAAACCAAGCGGGCCTTGCTGTCAGCGGTGATCCCATCGGTTATTCTGCGCTGGCTGACGACCGATGATGAGGCCGCGATTGACCGGTTTATTGCGCGACGCCTGAAACAGGCCATGCAGCTTGGCCGGGCGGGCGGAAAAGTGCTTGGGCCGGTTCTTGATGCGCTGAGCCGGGTGCCAAAACCGCAGCAATAGCGGGCTAGGCCTTACGCAGGATGTAGCCGACCCGCGGGAAGTGCAGGTGAAGGTTTTCGGCCCTCTCATCCTGACGGGCAATAATCACACGCTCACCATTGGCGACAACCAGTTCACCCTCAACCCAGTCTTTGGCATAATCGTCCGGGGCAATCGCGACGTGGTCGCCGGGCTCAAAATCGCGCAGATCATTGGCGGTTGAGGCGGGTTTCAGGCGCGGGGCGGCGGCACGGGCTATATCGATCGCCTCATCGGCAGAGATCGCTTCGGGGGCCGGGCCTTGAACGGCTTTCATCCGTTCATACCAGCTTTGGGTGCGGGGCGTGTCCTGAAAGCATTCGGCGAGGAAATCCGGCACGCTTTGCTCAACGAACCATGGGTTCATGAAGGCATGCACGTCGGCCATGCCGGGCTTGGTGCCGATCATCCAATGACCGATCCCGGCCCCTTCGCCGCCAGACAGGCGTTCTTCAATCCATAACAATTGCGCCCGCCACTGGTCGCGCAGGACGGGCGCGGCGGCTTTCATTTCGGCAGTGTTGAACGGCCGACCAGACATTTTGGTGCGATCATCAAGGAAGGCTTGTGGCATCTGATCGCCGATCGCACCGAAAATGACGCCGACGCTGGTCTGGAACCATTTTCCATCGGTCCAGGCCCCGATCATCTTGGCGACGCCTTCATGGCCCGGCAGGTTGAGAGACGGGATCTGGAAGCGCCGTTCAAGCTCGCTCAGCATGATCGCCGTGTCGCAGAAAATATCGGCACCGATCTGCATCACCGGAGTGCGGCGATACCCGCCGGTCAGGCAAGTCAGGTCCGGCTTGGGCATGATGGAGGGGATTTCGACACTCGACCAGGCGAGGTTTTTCAGGCGCAAAGCGAGCCGCATTTTCTCTGAATAGGGCGAGCGGTCATAGTGGTGCAGAATGATGCTTTGTGTATCGGTCATTTGACGGCCTCCCGAGCTGTCAGCCCAATTTTGCGCGCTTTGCGACGAAAGGGAAGGGCGTCTTTCTGCCGTGCTGCACTGGATCTATGGGCGCAATTGCCTAGCTTGAGCAACTGAACGAGCGCAAAGCGCCGCAGATAATAAAAAAATGACTTCGGGAGGTCTGAAACTATGCTTGATACAGTTGCAATGCCACATGTGGCCGACATTTCGCGGGTGCAGGCAAGCCTACGTCCAGATGACATAGCGTTTTTGTGCAAGGACGAGGAAACCACATTCGGTCAGTTAGATCAGCGGGCAAATCAGATTGCCAACGGTCTGCTAGCACTGGGTGTCGAGCCGGGCGCGCGGGTTGGCTATTTGGCCAAGAATACCGCGATCTATTATGAAATGGTCTTCGGCGCGGCAAAAATTCGCGCCGCGATGACGGGTGTGAATACGCGTCTGGCAGCCCCCGAAGTGCAGTTCATCGTTTCAGATGCGGCGATGAGTGTGTTGTTCGTTGGGCCTGAATTCTACGATATGATTGACCTCATCAAATCTGAGTGCCCGGCTTTGCAGCATGTCATCACAATTGAGGGCGAGCATGGCGACTGGCCGAGCTATCACGCGTGGCGCGATGGGCAAAGTGATGTCGCCCCCGAGATCACGACCCTTGGCGATGATGACGTCATCCAGCTTTATACATCCGGCACGACCGGCCTGCCAAAAGGCGTCATGCTGACCAATGACAATTACAAAGACTATTTTGAGCAATGCGCGGTGCTGGACTGGGCGAGCTATGGTGTCGGCGACGCGGTGATGAATGCAATGCCGCTATTCCATGTCGCGGGTGTAAATGTTGGAATTCTGGCTGTTGCACAAGGCTCAAGGACGATTGTGCTTCCCGATATTCACCCAGTGGAAATTCTCGACCTGATTGAGAATGAGAAAATCAATCATGCGTTCTGGGTCCCGGCGGTTATTTTGATGCTGAGCCAACAACCAGACTTTCATGAGCGGGATTTTTCCTCTCTACAACAAGTTTTCTACGGCGCCTCGCCGATCACAGAAGACCTGTTAAAGCTTGCCGTTGGCGTGATGGGCGCACGCTTTACGCAGCTTTATGGCCTGACCGAAACAGTCGGGGCGGGCACCTACTTGCCGAATGAGGCGCATGATCCGAGTTGGGGTAAATTGCGATCTTGCGGCGTGCCTTGGCCCAAGACTGTGATCTATTGTGTAGATGGTGACGGCAAGCCTGTGCCAACCGGCGAGGTTGGTGAAATTGTTATCAAGGCCGGCTTCGTCATGAAGGGGTATTGGAACCGCCCCGAGGCGACGGCCGAGGCGATCACGGATGGTTTCTTCTATACCGGCGATGCCGGATATTTTGATGAAGACGGTTTCCTATTCATTCATGACCGCATCAAGGACATGATCGTTTCAGGGGGTGAAAATATCTATCCTGCGGAAGTTGAGAATGCGATTTTCGGTCATCCAGATGTGGCTGACGTCGCCGTGATTGGCATCCCGGACGAAAAATGGGGCGAGTCAGTTAAGGCGATTATTGTCGCCAAAGACGGCACCAGCCCGAGCCCGGAAGACATCATCGCGTGGACCAAGGAACGGATCGCGGGTTATAAATGCCCGAAATCGGTCGATACGATTGAGGTCATGCCGCGTAACCCATCAGGGAAAATTCTACGCAAGGACCTTCGTGAGCCGTACTGGGCCGGAAAAGATCGGCGCGTCGGTTAAGCCATGCATGTCGGCCCATACGGCGCGCGGGCCAAAGATGGGGCTTGGGCGTCGCGGTTGGAGGAATAAGCGCACAGGACCGGAAAGACACCGTATCGGTTTTGTATCCCGTCGACCTACTTAATAGGTGGGTGCCGGATGAAAAAGGCCACGGCCTAATCCAGCGCCAGCTCCCTAGACGGAACTTAAGGTCGGCGGATAGCTAACGTCCTCGAGCGCCCCAGTGCCTGTGCTGATGCAATATAGGCGCTGGAAAGGTAAATGTAAGTGAAATTCAGCTGCGGCGGTGATGACGGCCTATGTCGCGCCTTGGGCTTCGCCCAGCTGTTTGAAATAAGCCCAGGTGAACAGGCCGCTGGAATGACCATCGCTGAAGAAGAGACGCACGGCATAGCGGCCGACAGGTTCGGCTTTGTCGACGCCAATATCGTCGCTGATCACAGGTTGCGGCGGTTTGGGGCCAGAGCCATGGCCCTGGACCTCTGCCGATGGGCTTTCGGTGCGTAGTAATTTGAACGGCAGATCAAAGGCGCTGCCATCATCAAAGCTGATATGCAGCGACTTGCGGCTGCGCGAAAATCGCAGCTCGGTTGGCCAGGCATGGTCCATCATGATGGGCCGGTCTCAAGATCGCGGGCTTCACTTTCCAGCATGATGGGCAGGCCATCGCGGATCGGATAAGCAAGTTTGGCTTTCTTGGACACCAGCTCACACGTGTCAGCATCAAAGACCAGTGGCCCGCGCGTGACCGGGCAGATCAGGAGTTCAAGCAAACGGCGGTCAACACCGCATTGGGCGGCGGCGTCAGGCTTTGATCTTGGGGGCATTTTGTCGGTCATTGCAGCGTCGATGTGTCGTCGCCAGGCACGTCCATGTCAAGCAGCGTGATCAGGATTTCAGCCCTGTCTTCGACGGTCGCCGCTTCAAGCAGGGCCTGGCGTTCCATCAGGCCGAACGGGCAGCCCGTGCAAAGCGCGTTGATCAGGGTTTCAAGCTTTGCTGTTTCGACCGCTTCCCAATCAACGTCGATCTGGTTGACCTGCGTATAGCGCTTGAGGGCACTGGTCAGGACGCTTCGATCCGGCAAGCCGTCGCCATTTGACGGGGTAAGGTCATGGACGAAGGGCAGCCAATCTGGTTCAACTTGCCGATAGGGCGTGAACACCGAAAGTTCCTGCTGCGCGCCAAACCGGCAAATCCCGGTCAGGGTAATCAGGTAGCGACCATCATCGGTCTCGCTGTAAGAGGTGATGCGTCCGGCACATCCAACCTGAGCAATTTTGGATGCGGATTTATCATCGGATAATTCCTGCACCATGCCAATCATTCGGTGACCGGACAGCGCGTCATCGACCATGTTGAGATAACGCGGCTCAAAGATGTTGAGCGGCAAGGACCAGCGTGGAAGAAGAAGCGCACCTGACAGCGGAAAGACCGGGAGATTGACCGGTAAATCCTTCAAGGTTCTGTAGGTTTCCGCGCCCACGATGGCTTCCTTTCAAATGCGCCGCGAAACAGCGCCTCTAGTTGAACATCAGTGACCCAAGCCGGCGACGACCTTCAATCGTCAGTGGGTCTTTCGGACCAGCCGCTTCAAAGACTTCCAGCAGTTTGGCCTTGGCTTTACCCTCACCCCATTCAAGATTGGCGGCCAATATGGTCAGCAGGTGATCAATCGCGTCTGCGGTCTTGCCATCACCGATCAATTTTTCAGCCAGATCAAACCGAGCCTCGTGATTGTCTGGTGCCGAGGCCACCGCTTCGCGGGCACTGGCCATATCTTCATCCAGCGGGGTTTCTGACATCAGATCGAGCGCGGTGCGAACCGATTTGATCGCAGGGTCATTGGCTTTATCTTCCGGGGCCATGTCGAGTATTTGCGACGCGCGGTCATGATCACCATTGGCCAGATAGCACCGTGCGAGCCCGGCAATCGCCGCGACCTGGGTCGGGTCTGCTTCGATCAAAGCGCCATACATTTGCGCTGCCGTGGTCACGTCCCCCGCTTGCAGGGCCTCGTCGGCCTGGGCAAGGATGTCTTCGGCCTGTTTGGCGCCATCGGTGCCACCGAGCACTTGATCAATAAATTGGCGAACCTGGCCTTCCGGCAAAGCGCCCTGAAAGCCATTGACTGGTCGGCCCTTGTCAAAGGCGAACACGGCGGGAATGGAGCGCACACCCATCTGGCCCGCGACATCCGGGTTTTCGTCAATGTTCACTTTGACCAGTTTGACCTTGCCGTTCTGGCTGTTGACGACTTTCTCCAGCACCGGCGTCAGTGATTTACATGGGCCGCACCAGGGGGCCCAAAAGTCGACGAGGACGGGTTGGGTGTTTGAAGCTTCAACCACGTCAGCCATGAAGGTCTGATCGGTGGAATCTTGGATATTGTTAGCAGGGTCGATGGCGGTCATGAACGTGTCCAGTCTATGTTTGACTGTTATTTGGGGCTATCGGGCCAATGGTGCAAGCGCCGCGATGATGAAGGCGGGCCTAGGACTGGCCTTTACCGCCCCAAACATCGTCGATGCGCCGATCGCGGCCACAAGACCGGCGATAGAAATTATAGCGAGTCGCGTTCTTCAGGTAATAGTCCTGATGGTAGCCCTCGGCGGCGTAGAATGGCGCTGCTTCTGTGACCTTGGTGACCAGTGGGCCGGGTAGAACCTGGCTCGCTTCGATCTGTGCGAATTGCGCCTCGACCGTAATACGCTCTTGCTCTGATTGGTAGAAGATGGCGGTTGTATAGCTGTATCCGCGGTCGCAAAATTGGCCGCCCGCATCGGTTGGATCAATGTGATGGACGAAGAAATCGACCAATTCATCATAGCTGACAAGATCAGGATCGTAGACGACTTTCACCGCTTCGAGATGGCCTTGTTTCGAGTGCGTTTTATAGGTCGGGTTCACACTGGTTCCGCCGGTATAGCCGGAGGTCGTTTCGATCACGCCGTCGAGCTTGTCGAAATCAGCTTCAACACACCAAAAACACCCACCTGCAAATATGGCTGACGGAAATTCTTCAGCACCCGCCTGCGTGGCCGCCTTTCCTTGCGCGCCAGCGTGGAGGAAGATTGACGCAATCGCGGCAATCAATCCTGCAATCATCGCGATTGAGAAGGGGTGCGTTAGTTTCATATCGGCGGGTTAACCATGGAACGTCTAGGGGAGGCACGGATATGCCCCTACGCGCCGGAAATTGCGAGACAAAAATTCATCTATCACGTGGATTTGAGGCCAGTGTGATGTTTACGACCCAAGCCGGGCGATTTCTTCAGCCGACAATTCGGAATTATCATAGACGTTCTGCACGTCATCCAGCTCGTCCAGCAGGTCGAGTAATTTCATCAATTTGTCGGCGTCATCCCCAGCAATGGGTACAGTATTGGAGGGTTTCCAAATCAGCTTGGTCGACTTGGCCTCATGCTCGCCGAACTGGCCTTCAAGCGCGCTTGCAACATCCATCAGGTCTTCGCGACCGGTATAGATGAAATGTCCGTCATCATCGGATTCAACGTCGCTGGCCCCTGCTTCAATCGCGGCATCCATGACCGCTTCTTCGTCACCCGCATCAGAGACGAACTGAATCTCACCGACCTGTTCGAACCCGAACGAGACCGATCCGGTTTCGCCGAGATTTCCGCCATTCTTGGAAAATGTCGTGCGGATTTCGCTGGCGGCACGGTTTTTATTGTCGGTTGAGGCTTCAACGATAATGCCAACGCCGCCGGGGCCGAAGCCCTCATAGCGGATTTCGACATAATCTTCGCCATTGCCGCCAACGCCTTTATCGACGGCGCGTTTGATATTGTCTTTTGGCATCGACTGCGCGCGGGCATTTTGGATCGCCAGGCGCAGGCGCGGGTTGCCGTCCGGGTCAGAACCGCCCATTTTCGAGGCAATGGTGATTTCTTTCGACAGGCGCGAAAACAAAACAGCGCGCTTTTTGTCCTGGGCCCCTTTGCGGTGCTGAATATTTGCCCATTTACTGTGGCCGGCCATGCGGGCTCCTATTGCTCAAATTCACTACACGACGCCTTAACCCAGCTTGTTGGGGATTTCAAAGGGGTGTGTGAAGGTGATGATTAGATGGTTGGCCAGATTTCGGCCAACTTCCCACCGACGCGGATGGGGGCGATATGGGTGGCGAGGCCGCTGGCATCATCGGTTTCGACATAGGTGCCGCATAGCGTGCCTTCGCCGAGGGCGGGTTCATAGCGCTTGCCCGGTAGCTGTGTGGTGAAGCGCGAGACGGAATTGTCCTTCTGCATGCCGATGACGCTATCATAGTCGCCGCACATGCCCGCGTCCGATTGGTAGGCGGTGCCGCCCGCCAGGACCATATGATCCGCCGTTGGCACATGTGTGTGGCTGCCGACGACGAGGCTGGCGCGGCCATCGCAATAATGGCCCATCGCCATTTTCTCACTGGTCGCTTCGCAATGCATGTCGACGATGACGGCATCGGCCACCATGCCAAGTGGCATCCCCTCCAAGGCGGCATCAACCGCGCCGAATGGGTTGTCCAGGACCTGTTTCATGAACACGGTACCCTGAACCTGAATGACGCCGACACGGCGGCCATCGGGCAGAACGTAAAGGCTGGAGCCCTGTCCCGGTGCCTGCGCTGCAGCGGGATAGTTGAGTGGGCGTAGCAGCCGTGGTTCGCGTTCGATATAGGTCAGGGCTTCGCGCTGATCCCAGGCATGGTCGCCAAGGGTCAGGCAATCGGCCCCAGCGGCGAAAAATTCTTCCGCAATGGCTTCGGTTAGACCGAATCCGCCCGCCGCATTTTCGGCATTTACGACCGCAAAATCGAGGCCGAGCCGCGATTTTACATCTGGAAGGTGATCTAGAACGGCGCGGCGTCCGGGTTTGCCGACGACGTCACCAAAGAATGCGAGTTTCATGAGTGCTGTATGCGCCGACGGGGGCAAAAAGAAAAGGCGCGCAATGTTTCCACTGCGCGCCTTTGAAGGTTATTTTGGGGACCTATTTTTGGGTCGCGGTAAAGCCGAGGCTTTCTTTTGTATAAGCCGCTGGATCAGGGTTCGCCATAATGTCAGCGACCGCAAGCGGTGTTTCCGGATCAAGTTTGAAGGTCAGCTTGCCGCCTTCGGTCAGGAAGCTGCCCAAAGCGGTTGTTGCTTCAGTGACCAGGTTGACGTCAACGCCGGTTTCTCCAACAAACATCGGCGCCATTGCAAGGCCCATGCTGATCTGAGTTTTCATTTCTTCTGGATCTTGGCCCTGCGCGGTGGCAGCCGCATTGAAGGCCCGGTTGACCAGACTGTCATCATCAATGCTGAATTCAATATTGTGGAAGGTCAGCTGACCGAGAGCCGACATCATGGCTTCTGGATCAGGCTCTGCACCATCGGCCATATCGGCGATATTGAAGGATGTGCCAATTTCTTTCGTATAAGCGCTATAGCCTTCAATCTTGCCGCCAAAGCTGAACTTGGCACCGTCGACGAGCTCAAAATAATTGTCCTCTGCTTCATATGACACCACGTCCTGATCGGGATCATATGTGGCGCTGCCTGCACCCTTGAGGGTCAGGCTTTCATAGTTGAGCATGCTGAGGCCTTGCGTCAGGGCCTCACCGACTTCGCCGCCTTCAGCGTCAGCATCCAGTGTCATAGTGAATGGCTCGGTTGTGTATTTCACCGGCTGTCCAGCCGCATTACGCTCAACACTGGCATTCAGCGATGGCACAGCGAATGATGCACCAGCCGCAGAGATTGATAGATTGTCGATTGCGAACGCGTCATAGCCCGGGTCCATTGGATTGTCGTAAGCGGCGTCCATGATAGCGGCGAGAAGCGCGTCTTCGTCACCGGCATTTTCCTGGATGGCCTTTACGAATTTCGCGTCAATATTCGTCATGGTCATACTGTCCAGGTTCATCTGGACCGTTTCGTCGCTGACAACATCAAGTGTGAAACCAGAGATTTGAGCACGCGCTGCAGACGTGCCGGTCATGTCACGAATTTCGATTTTTCCGAGACCGAATGTGCCTTCTTCGCTGCCGTCAGAGAAGTTGCCGGACAGGTCGCTAACCGACCAAGAGTCGAAGACAATGTTTTCAGCAGCAGGGAAATCAACCTGCTGGCCATTCAGTGATCCGGCGAGCCATGCGGCCAGTTCGGGTGATGGGTTGGTCAGCTCGATATTACCGAGTGTGATCTCACCGTCGCCCATGTCGTCGTCCGAGATTGTGATGTCGTTCAGGCTCATTTTGCCGAAGCTGGCTTTTCCGTCGGCCATGTCGAGGCCTTCCAGAACCAGGGAACCAACATTCACGGCATCTTCGCCTGTGATCGAAACGTCGCTAAATGTTGCGGTCGCGCCGCTAACATCCTTGCTGGCAAAGGACAGAACACCTGTCGCAGAATCCGTGAGCGACATTGCGGCAAGCGCGTCTGCGGCATTGGCGGCATTACCGGTGCGGACCGATACGTCAGCAAGCTCGACGTCGCCGGCGGCGGCTGGTTTGTCGGTATTGTTGCACCCGGTTAGAAGGGCGAGCGCTGCTGCGCCGAGTAGTAAATGTTTCATTTGTATTCCCCGATTTGGCGTTCTGTGATTCTATATGACATAATCTCGTCTAGGGGTATTTAATGATTATCGATAAAGGCGACAAGATGGCATTGACCGCAAAAAGTGGTCAAACGGTCATCGTGCGGCTTGAAATCAACCCCAAGGCTAAACGTTTAGTGCTTCGACTGGACGAACGCAAACGGGAAGCCGTGGCGATTGCGCCGAGCCAACGCAAACTTTCCGAAGCCGCCGGGTTTGCTCGGGATCGGGTCGACTGGCTGGCAGCGCAACTTTCAGCCCTGCCGGATGCGCTGCCATTGACGCCTGGAAATGTCTTCAATTTACGTGGGCAACCTTGCCAAATTAGCCTTGAGGGCCCCGGCCGCCGTGCCGTCTTGGAAACTGAGGGCGATCGGGTCCTGCGGGTACCGGGTGCGGTAGAGACCGCAGACAAGCGTGTGGTACGCTTCCTGCGCGGGGAAGCCCAGAATGATCTGTCAGCGGCGGTGGAGAAATATTGCCAGCAGCTTGGCGTGTCGGTCCGCAAGGTGACGATAAAAGACACGCGGTCACGCTGGGGCTCCTGCACGTCGGATGGCCGCTTAGCCTTTTCGTGGCGCCTGATCATGGCACCGCCAAGTGTGCTTGATTATGTGGCGGCCCATGAATGCGCGCATCTGTTGGAAATGAACCATAGCCCGGCATTTTGGGCGCACGTCGCGCGGTGCCGGCCTGATTGGAAGACGCAGCGCGGGTGGCTGCGCCAACATGGCCGCATGCTGCAAGCTGTCGGGACTTAGGCCGGTTCGGGTTCAGAAATCGCTTCAGGTGCCGATTCGGGTGCGAAGCTGATCAAGGTTGTCCCCTCGCCACCGCGTGGCTCGCGGTTTGGTCCGATCAGGACGAGCGCACCGTCCGGGCGAATTTCAGCGACGATCTCGGCCTTTGGTCGATCGGCTTGGTATTGCTCCAGCGTATACTGGTCGGTCAGGCGTGTGCGGGCAAAGGCCCAACCGCGATACTGATCGCGAATAAGGCCATCATAGGTGCGGCCGCGCCGGATGAGCGTTCGCCCGCGCGCATTTGAACTGAGGCCCCGTTCATCGGTTTCATCGGCATCATTGAGCGAGAGTTGGTAGACCATATGACGGCCAACTTCCGGCGCGAAATGGCTTGAAACCAAAGCGTTGTAGGAATCATTTGTCGATAGCGCGACAACGGTTGAGAACCGAGCATGATCGAGTTTCAGCTCAGCCTCTTCGGACAATACTTCGCCGAGGAAGATATCCAATCCAGCCTCTCGTGACGCGCGCAAGCGGCGATAGCTGCTATCGGCAATGATGACTTCGATACTGCTCGATTCAAGCGCCTTGGCGAATTCCAGACTCCAAGCATTTGCGCCAACAATAAGAACGCCCGGTCTTTCTTTACGCGCCAGACCCAATGCCCGCGCCAGCGGCCCGACCGTGAAGCCGTGCAGAACAACCGTGGTGAACACCATCGCAAAGGCGAGCGGCGTGATCTGATCCGCGCCGGAGAAGAAAAACCGGCCTTCGCGCGACAGGTCGACCAGCAGCGAGCCGAAGAGGCCGGAAACAGCGACGGCCACGATCCCGCGTGGCGCGATCCAGCCGAGCAGTATGGCTTCCTTGCGATTGAGTGTCCCAAAGGTTGAAATCCATACCGATAGTGGCCGCACAAGAAATAGCATGCAGACCAGATAGAGCAGCGTATTCCAGTTGATGGCCCGGCCAATAATCGCCGGTGTCAGATCCGCAGTGAGCATGACGAACACGCCGGAAACCAGCAGGACAGCAATATCTTCCTTGAATTTCTGCAGCTCAGTCAGGCCCGCCAGGCGCGAATTGGCCAAGGTCATACCATAGGCGGTCACGGCGACCAGGCCGATCTCTTTTTCGACGAATTCGGCGAGCGCATAGCACAGGATGATTGAGCCAAAAATCAGCGGTGCCTTGAGGTATTCTGGTGTCCAGCCTTCGCGGAAGGCCTTGGCCATGGTCCAGCCAAAGGCGACGCCGAGGGCGATCCCAACCGCGGCGGCCATGACAATCCAGACCGCAGCACCAAGGATGCTTTCGCCCTGTGAGGCAACCCGGATGACTTCATAGGCCGATACGGCGAACAGAGCGCCGATAGGGTCGTTGACGATGCCTTCCCATTTGAGAAATTGTGCCGGACGACCGCTGAGCTTTGACTGGCGCATGAGCGGCATGATCACGGTTGGTCCGGTCACCACCATAACCCCGGCAAAAACAACCGCACTGGCCCAGTCGAGACCTGCAGCATAGTGGGCGGCCATCGTGCCTAATGCCCAGGCCAGCGGCCCGCCAATAAAGATCATCCGGCGCACGGCGGCACCGGCCTCACGCAGGTTTTCAAATTTCAGAACCAGACCGCCCTCAAACAGGATCACAGCAACGGCCAGCGAGACAATTGGTCGAAGAAGGTCCCCGAAGGTTGTTGATGGGCTAAGCAGTGGCTGCCCGAACAGGACCGACCAGAGCGGCCCGACCGCCAAACCGGCGAGTGACATCAAGACGATTGCCGGGGCCTGTAGCCGCCATGCCAGCCATTGCGCGCCAAGCCCGAGTGCGCCGATCAGTGCGCATGCGAAGATGACGCTGCTACCAGCGTTTCCTGCGAGAAGAATTTGAAAATCCATCATGTGTCCCGGCGCCTATCAGGGTCAGACCGAAGCCTGCTCTTCACTGTCATTGCGCGAAAAATCAAATCCGATCTCGCGACCACCATAGTCACCCGCTTCATAGCGGTCGATCTGGGTCTGGAACCATTCTGTGACGTGTTCATAAAGATGTTCGTAAAACGGTTCCGGGTCATGATCTGCGAGCGGGATAGACAGCTTATATTCCTCGCCGCCTGCGATCCGCGTGATGAACGTCTCGCCGATTTTCTGGCATTCAATCGTCACCCGCATCCAATCGGTATCGTGTGACACACGCACGGCCAGACCAAACAGGACCGGCCCAAGGGGACGGAAGCCCGCGGGTGGGATGGAAAAGGATTGATCGCCATAATCTTTCGGCTCAAACGCCCCGGCAGGTGGCACCAGCCGAACACAAATTCCATCACCTGAATCGAGATAATCGCACAGACCAGCACGCAACTCATCGGCCAGGCCCCGTACGCGGGTATAGTTTTCCGCCGCTAATTTTTGATAATGCGTGACGGTTGAAACCAGAGCTTCAAATCGAGACATACACCAACTCCCCGGTAGCGTCCGGGTATAGACCTAATGTGCCGTCAACGGTTAGGCCAGCTTTTTGGTGTGAATGATTGGTCTATTCGGTCTCTTTGGAATCGGCCAAGCCCAACCAATAAAGGTGGATCGAGCAATAAGCGAAGACGATTCCGAGATTGGCCGAAACAAGTGTTCCCAAGCTTTCGCCGCGTGCAGGGACAATGACCAGTTCAACAAAACAGGCAAAGGCCAGCGCAATTATTGCTGCTTCACCGCGGCGTTTGGCGCCCAATGTAAACGTCACCCAGATGGTAAGCGCAGCAAAGGCGAGGACCCGGAAAAAATGGTCCTGATTTTCGAACATTGGCGTTTCGCTGCCCGTATAGGCCGCCGCTTTGATCGCCACCAGAACCGCCAGAATCCCGGTCAGGCCGGAAATAAGCTTCGCCATCATGCCGGTTGGCCAATAGCTGCGGGGGGTTATGTCTACCGCCTCTGTATCGCTCATTTTCACACCCTTTGACTATTTTATCGGTTCAATATGGCAGCAATGATTTTCGGCCGGCTTAAAAAGCTGGATCAAATTTGATCTTTCAGGCGGCTTTCACGGTCTGAAAGCGGTTTGCGACCAGGGCGTGGTCGAGGGCGGTGATGTCTGGGCGCAATTGCGGCGGCAGCGCGGATCGGGCGAGTTCAATTGCTGTACGGGGGGCGAGCCCGTTGGCATACCCGGCCAAGACCTGGCTAATCGTATCGAGATAGGTCGCTTCTTCTTCAATAACTTGACCAAATCGGGTCGCGACGGGACCAACCAGGCCATAGGCAAGGAAGACACCGAGAAACGTGCCGAGCAGGGCGGCCGCGATCATTGCGCCGAGTATGGCCGGCGACTGATCGATCACGCCCATAGTTTTGATGATGCCAAGCACAGCCGCGACAATCCCAAGCGCCGGAAGCGCATCGGCAAGCGTATGCAGGGCAGCAACCGCACGTTGACGCGATTCAACCAAGCTCGCGACGGTATCCTGCAATCGGATGTCGGTTTGCGCCAGAGCGGACGGATCAAGCGCCATCAGGCGGAAACTGTCACAGATCAGTTCGGTCGCATCGCGATCCGACAACAGGCGTGGATTGGTGGCGAACAGGTCTGACATCTCGGGCGCTTCAATGTCGGCTTCGATTGCGATGATGCCGCCGCGGCGGGCCCGGCGGGTTAGCTCATGCAGGGTTTGAAGCAGGGCGGTATAGTCATTCTGGCGCCATTTTGACCCGCGGATCGAGGCCCCAAAGCCGCCAATGGCCTGCTTAACCACAGCGGGCGAGTTGCCGATGAGCAGTGTGCCAAATGCCGCGCCGCAGATCAGCGCCAATTCAAACGGCAGCGCGGACATGATCGCCGGGCCGCCACTCA
>Ga0209345_10003783_pt1 | contig 15272 bp, 10 predicted proteins | sample Cruoilmetagenom7_FD_187294 | JGI IMG/M metagenome (GOLD analysis project Ga0209345, IMG submission 187294) | Oil polluted marine microbial communities from Coal Oil Point, Santa Barbara, California, USA - Sample 7 (SPAdes) (version 2) | ecosystem: Environmental > Aquatic > Marine > Oil seeps ... | reverse complement strand
AGCCGAGGCGTGAGTTCACCCCGCTGTTCGATCCCGCGCCCTGGGCCGCGGCGCAGGCGGAGCTGGCGATGGAGCTGGCCGAGGTGGCGCAGCTTTACGGCGCCCTGGACCAGCGGTTGCGGCTGGCGGCAGCGGCTGGCGCTGCGCGAGGTCTCGGATCTGAGCTGGTGGAGCGGCGATCGGCTCGGGGCCGAGCGGGTCGCGCTTTGGGTCACCCTGCGCGCCGGCTCGACCCGCGATACCGAGCGGGCACTGGCCCGGGCCGGCTGGGCGATGCGGCGGCTGGCCTCGGCCAGGGCACCGGGCGATGACCTGGCCGGGTTTCTCGGCCGGGCCCGACCCGGGGTCGCCCCCGGGGGCGATCACGAGGATGCGCTGGCCGACCTGGAGGAGGTCCGCGCCGGCGGCCAGGGGCTGCACCCGATCGTTGCCGCGGCGCGGCTGTTCCATGCCTGGCGGGCGCTGGGGCCACCCGGGTCCGTCGACCTGGAGGCCGCCGTGCTGGCCGCCTGTCACGCCGCGGCGATGGCGCGGGTACCGGGGCAGGGGGCGCTGTTCCTGCCGCTGGCGCAGACCGGCGCCGGGGCGCTGCGCGGGCAGGGGACAACGGAAGACAAACTCGTCGCATGGCTGCGCGGCGCTGAACGGGCGACGCTGGCCGCCCTGCTGCACCTCGATCGCGTGACCGCCTGGCAGCAACGCGCCGAGACGGCGATCGCCGATCTCTCCGGCCGCACCCCGCCGGCGCTGATCGCCCTGCTCGCTGCCTGGCCGCAGGTCTCCGCACCCCTGGCCGAGGCCGAGACCGGTGCCTCGCGCGCCGCGGTGCAACGCAACCTCGATCTCCTGGTCCAGCGCGGGTTGATCCGCGAGATCACCGGCCAGGGGCGGTATCGGGTCTGGGCGGCGCGGCTGTAAGGGCGCGAGTAATAGAAATGTGCAGATAAGTATCGCGAATGTTGAGTCCCCAAACACGATACTGAACTTGATATTTCTGATACGTTTTTACGAAGTAACGGGGAGACAGCTCCGATCTGGGGTGAGAAAACCACGCCGTTTTCAGCCGCGATTTCGGGGGGTGGCAAAACCGATTTCGGAAGCTGTCCTTGATCTCGAGGCGGAAGGCTGGGTGCTGGCCAAACCGGGGCCGCCTGAGGTCAGGGGCCCGGCGGCGGTCAGCATGTCAGAGGCCGAGATCGCGGCGGAGATCGCCGCAGGCTGGAACCCCTGGGAGCGAGGGCGGGACGGAGAAGACCCGACATTCGGGAGTAGGCAAAACTAGGGGGCTTCAAGTTGCAATGGTGACGTGTGAGACTGACAGACGCCCATCGAGGACAGCGGCTCGAGTGACGGCCACGTTGTGGGCGCCTTGTGGCGACCATCTCATTCACCTGCGTTTGCCCATGCGCGCATTGCCGATGTCGTCGACGCAGCGTTCAGCGCGGGATGTCGAGATCGGCAGGCCTTGGCGATATCGCTGCCCATAGTTGGTCAGCGACTGCATGTTGTTTGCGACATAGCTATAGAGATCATGGCACCACGCCAGCGCCTTCTGGGCTTGACCTCGAACCACGGGGTCGTGTTTGGCAAGCCGCGCGCAATCAACCATCAGCCATTGAAGGTTCGTGCTAGCTGTCCAGGCTTTGCCGTGCCAAAGGTTCCATCTCAGTGTCTCCGCCGGTTTCGTGAAGATCACAGCTGTTCCCGGAAATTTTTCCCTTCGCACGAGTCCCTTAATCGCGTTCTCCACATGCTGAACCCGCATCGAGATGTGTCACCAGTCGAGGATGTGCCGCACCTTTCCACCGGCTGCGCCACGTACAAGGTTTGGCAGCGCAGCCTCCCCATCTGAAATAATCGTGACAGGGCGGCGGTCATCCCACCCGAGTGCGTCTAAACCACGGCGAAGCTGGGACGCAGGCGAAGTCGCAGCTTGTGGCGCAAGAGAATGTGAGCTCCATTGATGAAGACCGTCACGGGATGCAAACTGAGGTTTTCGCATACTGGAGGTTCTGCATCTGTGATGTCCTTCGCAACTCTGCCGAGACGGTTCCGCACGGTGGTGTTATGATGCTTGGCACAGGGCAGAAAGGTTTCGAGGATCCGGGCAGCTTCCCGAAACGAATGGCGCGCATCTAACTCGGCCTGAAGTATCGTTAGCTCCGGTGTCGCGCGATCACGGAGGACCTGCGCACTTGGTTAGAGCGCGCCACTTTTACTAGCGCGACACGAACACTTGCGACGCCGCGGGACTTTAAGCGGGAACCGTCCAAAGAGCGTATCGAGACCTGGGTCCGGTAATCGTGAACGGGCCTAACACGACCACAACAAGGGCAGTTACGGCTAGCGTCACAGGTTGCTTTGATTTGATGGTCTAAAATGGCCCGCTGAAGACGTGCGAGAAGCGCTTTGCCGTGCTTGAGTTTGAGCCCCAAATCATCATAGCAGTGGCCGGGCAGACTAAGACATTGAAGCTCCTGTATCCGCTTCTCTCCCGTCTCAGCAGTGGTTTCCACGATAATCCGAACGTCCATTTCGACCCCCAGTGATCGAAAAACTCCTGTATCTTAGGCTATCCCCCCACGTTTTGCCCACTCCCGGCGCCGAGGTCGTACCCCTTGCCCAGTGCCGTGCTCTGAAACCCTGCAGAGGTTGAGAGACGGACGCCGCCGCGCGTCTGGAGCGGCGGCGTCAGGCCGGTCCCGTTGCGGTCGGGCCCGTTCGATTTCGGCGCACCTTTGCTCCGAAGGCTGGCCCAATAAGCTCTTGCAACGTGTCGTTCTTGGTTTTTTCCTTGGCGAGTTCCTTGTCTTTCTCGGAAAGACGAGATCTCATTTTCTCGTATCGCGCCTTCTCTTCCGCCAACGCCCGGTGCAGCCTGGCTTGGTCCGCTTCCAGTTTTGCCTGAGTCTCTTCAAGCTCGACGATGACCTCGAGCCGTTCGGCGGCGAGCGCTTCAGCTTCCGTCGCGCGCGTCGTCAGCAGCGCCTCTTGGGCCTGATAGGCTTCCGCCGCCTTCGCTCGTGCGACTGCCCACATCCTGTCCGCCGACTGCGTCAAGGCGGCTCTAACTTCGTCGGGGGCCGGTTCGAACGCGTTTTCTTCGGCGTGCAACTCTTCGAGGAGATCTTTCGCCGTCTTGTAGGACCCGAAGCCTAGGTGATCTCGAACCGATTTCGAAGTTACTTTTTCGCCAGCCGCTTCAAGCTCTTGTTTTGCCTGCGATACGATCTCCTTGGTCAATAATTTCTTCGTCATGTTCATTCCTCTAAAGTAATAAACATTCATGTACGCGAAGATGTTTAAACAGAGGTTTCGATAATCATTATGGTCCAGAACCGTAATCGTTACGGTTTGAACAGTTGCCGAGGGAACCGGGAGTTGACCCTGTCAACATTCCGGGGCCGATCAGTGTCTTCGAAGGGGCATCCGGCCGTGCCCGGGATCTGTGGGTTGCCGCCGGTGAAACCGGGCGGGCGGTCGTGTCCCGGTCGCTTGCGCGTATCCTTGGTCGCCAAGGCGCGGATCGCTGTGTCCGGGGAGCGGAAGTCCATCGCGGTGCTCCCTCATTGTGTCGGGGGCAGCGGCTTGCCCGCGTGCCAGGCCAGCACCTCGGCCCGGCGCCAGCGTTTGGCGCGGGCTCCCTTGCGGCCGTTGGAAAGGTCGATGACGGGCGGGAACGGTCCGGAGCCTGTCGGCAGCTTGCCCTTCTCCCAGCGGTAGAGGATGGACGGATCCGCGCCTCCCAGGAGATCGGCAACACCGCGCGCGGTCAGCAACGGCGCGGTCAGCTCGGCGAAATGTGCCGGATCCTGGTCTTCCGCCAACCCGAGCGCCCGCTACACGACCGGCCAGCGGGTGGTGCCGCCGCGCAGGGTGAGCCCCAGATCACGCAGCACGCGAGCCAGCGGTCGCGTGTTCGCAGGAGTCTTGGCCGCCAGAGCGAAGAAGGTGGTGAGATCGGAGCGAGAGAGGGGCGTGTCGAGCATGGTCCGGGGCAATTAGGCCCCGGCGTCACCGCGCCAAAATCGGTCCCGTGGATACCCGTGAAGCCGGCAGGCGCGGGGTGCCGGCCTTCATTTCAAAAGAAAGAAAATTTGTAGCAACCCAGCGCAGGATGCGCCGGGATATAATCCAGAGACAGCCCCCCTCACGAGAACAGGAAGTGTTCGGGGTCCAGGTCGTCGGCGTCGACCCCCTCCAGCAGGATGGTGCCTTCGCCGGTGTCGATCTCGACCCCGTCCTCTGCGGCGCGGATCTCCAGGTCGTCGAAGTCGAGCCCGGCGATCTCGATCCGGATCCGGTCCTGGTCGGGGTTGAAATCCGCGATGTAATCGTCGCCGTGATCCTCGCCAAAGACGAACCGGTCACGCCCCTTGCCGCCGGTGAGCTGATCGGCCCCGGCGCCGCCGTCCAGGATGTCGTTCCCGCCGCCGCCTTTCAGGATGTCCGCGCCGGCGCCGCCGATCAGCCGGTCTTTCCCGGCCTGTCCCGCCAGACCATCGGCGCCGGCGCCGCCCTTGAGCAGGTCGTTGCCGATACCGCCCGACAGGACATCCTGCCCAGCCTGGCCGATCAGCCTGTCATCCCCGCCCCCGCCGGCGAGTCGGTCGTTGCCGATACCGCCCTTCAGGATGTCGATGCCGGCATTGCCGACCAGAATGTCGTCGCCGCCCTGCCCCGCCAGCAGGTCCGCCCCCTCGCCACCGGAGAGCCGGTCATCGTGCGTGCCGCCGATCAGCCTGTCGTCGCCGTCGCCGCCCTCCAGCCGATCCTTGCCGGCGCCACCCTTCAGGATGTCATCGCCTTCGTTTCCGTCCAGCCGGTCGCGCCCGCCGCGCCCGACCAGCAGGTCGTCGCCCTCCAGCCCGCGCAGTTCGTCGCGCCCGGCCCCGCCCCTGAGCACGTCGTCACCCGCGGTGCCCGCCGGCTCGGGCGGGGCGTCGGGCAGGTCGAAGCGATCGGGCGTGTCGAACCCTTCGGGCCAGATATCCGCCGCGGTGAGCGGCGCGCCATCGGCGCTCAGCACCTTGATCTCGATCCCGTCGAACTTGACCCAGGCGCCGTTGGAGATGGTCTCGATCCCGAGCTGGTCGAGGCTGCGCAGCATCGGGAACAGGCTGAGGTCGAGCCGGTCAGCGCCGCGTTCGAAATCGAGGATCCGCAGGGTCTCTCCGGTGGGGGAGAGCACGAAGGCGTCATTGCCGGCGCCGCCCTCCATCACCGCCCCGCCGGCGCCGGAGACCAGGATGTCGTCGCCCGCCGCACCGGTGAGCTGCGGTCGCCCTGCCGCGCCCATGATCACGTCGCCGGCCCCGGTTCCGGCGATGGTGCTGCCGGCGCTGCTGGTGCTGCCGTCGAGCACCGCGCCCAGCCGGTCCAGGTCGATGGAGAACTGGGTGAGCCCCGGCGTGCTGCCCGAGGTGACGAAGACCTGGATCTGGGTCTCGCTGCGCACGGCCTCGATCCCGGTCACGTTTTCCAGCCCCAGCCCGCCTTCATGGGCCAGGCTCTGCAGGTGCACCAGCCGCCCGTCGGGCAGCAGCGACAGCAGGCTCAGCCCGTCGTCGGCCCCGCCGGCCAGCACGAAGGCATGACCGTCGGCCTCGATCACCTCCAGCGCGGTGATCCCGGCAAAGCGGGTGGCGCGGGTGTCGACCACGTGATCGGCCAGCCGCAGCCCACCGTCCGGCGCCAGTTCCATCACGCTGATCGAGCTGGAGCCGGTGGCGGCCAGCACCGCCCAGCTGCTGCCGTGGGCGCTGATGGTCTCCAGCGCCGAGGGGTTGGCCAGGCCCAGCCCGTCGGCGGCCCCCAGCGTGGCGGCGCGGGTCAGCGCGCCGGTCTTGCCATTGATCGAGTAGCTGCTGACCCCGTGGCTGCCGGCATCGGCGGCGAGCAGGATCCCCTTGCCGCCGACCTCGGCCACGGTCAGCACCGCGTCACTGTCGAGCTGGTAATGGGCCGGTTCTCCGTGCAGCGTGGCCTCGGCGGTGATCCCGCCCTTGCCGTCGGTCAGGAAGGCGTCGATCGCGCCGGTCCCGGCATCGACCATGTAGAGCGCCGCGCGCGCGCCCGGCAGCCCGTAGGAGGCCACCGCGGCGGCGGTCTGGCCGCCGGTCCCGGGCAGATCGGTACTGGCCGCCTCGGCCAGGGTGCCGTCCTCCTCGATCGCGTAGCCGACCAGCGCGCCGTCGCCTACCCCGTGCAGCACCAGCCGGGCGCTGCCGTCGGCCTCGACGATGTCGAACCGGCCCAACCCCATGCCCGAGACCGAGAAATAATGGCTTTCGGTCAGGCTGGCGAGCTGCCCGTCGGCGTCGATCTGGTAGACGCTGAGCCCGCCGCTCTGCCCGGTGGCGGCATAGAGATAGGGGCCCGCAGCCCCCTCGAGGATGCCGATGTGGCGCAGGTCGGTGTCGAGCAATTCGTCCCTCGCCGAGATCCGTCCCGCCAGTTTCAGCACCATGTTCCCGCCCCCCTGTCCGCCCGTCGCGCCGGGAAACCTGCCGTCGGGGCCGGCCCGGAGCGGGCCGGAAAAAGGGCGAAACCGGGGAGAAAAGGACGCGTTTTGTACAAATCCGCAGCATTTTGGCCCTCCGCCCCGGACGTGTCCCTGTTGCCGCCCCACCGTCACGGCGCGTTCACCGCGGGTCAACCGGCAGCACCCAACCTGCGCGCGCCAATCGCCAGCCCCGAAGGAGCCCCCCGGATGCCGGACCAGACCCCGATCCTCGCCCTGCCCGTCCTGGTGCCGAACCAGGCCCAGCCCTATGTCACCCATAACGAGGCGCTGCGCCGGCTCGACATCCTGGTGCAGCTCAGCGTCCTCGCCTTTGGGGCCGAGACCCCGCCCGCCCTGCCGGAAGAGGGCGATCTCTATGCGCTGGGGGCGACACCGCTGGCCGAGTGGGCCGGCCGGGCCGGCCAGCTTGCCGCCTGGATCGACGGCGCCTGGCTGTTCGTCGCGCCGCAACCGGGCTGGCGCGCCTGGGACCGGGATCTGGGCGTGCTGCGGGTTTGGGACGGGGCGGATTGGGTTCGGCCGCCGGCCGATCTCGACGCGGTGGCGCAGGTCGGCATCGGCACTGCCGCCGACCCGGTGAACCGGTTGGCGGTGAAATCCGCCGCCGTTCTGTTCAGCCATGACGGCGCCGACCAGCAGGTGAAGATCAACAAGGCGAGTGACGCCGACACCGCCAGCCTGCTGTTCCAGTCGGACTGGACCGGGCACGCCGAGATCGGGCTGGCCGGCGACAGTGATTTCACGCTCAAGCTGAGCGCCGACGGCAGCAGTTGGAGCGAGGCACTGCGCCTGGACGCTGGCTCCGGCGACCTGGGGATCGGCGGCGCGCCGGGGGCCGGGCGGGTCGAGGTCCACCAGCCGGCGGATGCCCCCGCCCTGCGCGCCCATTGCACCCACGCCGGCTTTGCCGCGACGCTGCAGGTGCTGCGTGCCGACCGGGCGGCGAGCGCGGATTACGATTTCCTGCGCTGCCTCAGCGATGCGGCCGGAACCGGAGACGTGGAGATCCGGCTCTCCGGCGACGGCAACGGCAGCTGCGACGGCGGCTGGAGCGGCGGCGGCGCCGATTACGCGGAATGGTTCGAATGGGCCGACGGCAACCCGGACCACGCGGACCGGCGCGGGGTCTCGGTGGTGCTGGAGGGCGCGCGGATCCGTCCGGCGCAGCCCGGCGAGGACCCCATCGGCGTGATCTCGGCCAACCCCTCGGTGGTGGGCGACGGTGACATCGACCGCTGGAGGGGCAAGTACCTGCGCGATGATTTCGGATCCTACATCCGGGAGGCGTGCGGGGAGGATGCGCCCCAGGGCCGCCGCAAGCTCAACCCGGCCCATGATCCCGCCCGACCCTATGTCCCGCGCGCCGCGCGGGCCGAATGGGACATGGTGGGGCTGATGGGCAAGCTGCGCCTGCGCAAGGGCCAGCCGGTCGGCGCGCGCTGGACGCGGATGCGCGCGGTGAGCGCCGAGGTGGAGGAATGGCTGGTGAGATGAGCGCGCGCGCCCCCGGATCACCATCCCCGGGGCGCAGGCCCGGGACAGGGTGCCCCGCAAATTAAGACAGCGCCCACAAGGGGCGCTGCCGCGGGGATCGGACCGAGGATGGGGTCTTCTCCGAAGCCCGATTTCCCCGCTGGAGCGCCCTTGGGGGGGCGCTCCGTTCAGGAACGACTCGGGGCCCCAGTCAGGCCCGGCTGGTCACACCGTGTCCGCCACAATGCCACCGTTCAGGTCGATGCACAGGTACCCGCCCTCGAGGGAGACGTTCGCATCCTCCTCGACGAAGAGCTCGGCGATCTCCAACTCGGTCGTGTTGATCGTGGTGTCACCGATGTTCTCGGTCGAGAGGTAGGTGCAGCAGGTCGGCGGCTCTTGGTACTCTGCCTTCCAGCCGGTTCGAGGCATGTCGGGATCGCAGTCGGGCAAGGTCACGCACTTGTCCTCGAACTCGATGATCCCCTTGCCGTCTCCGTCCTCGCCGTTCTGCAGCAGGAACTTCATCAGGGCCTCATCATCGAAGAACGGATCGTCCGGATCGATGCCCTCCATCTCGGCCACCAGCCCCTCGATCACGACCGAGCCACCCAGGCTCGAGGTGATCTTGACGTCCTGGTCCCCGTTGACGAGCGTCGCCGACAGCGTGTCTACGAAGGCGGAGTGGAAGATCACGCGATCCTCCTGGTCGTTGTCGAAGTCCTTGATGATGTTGTCGCCGATCACAGTGGAGGTGTAATCCTCCGGGTCGTCGCAATCGCCGTCGCCGTTTTTATCGACATCATGGCCGAAGACGAAATCATCGCCATCCGCTTCGCCCCACATGGTGTCGTTGCCCTTGTCGGCGATCAGGCAGTCGTCATCCTTGCCGCCGTGCAACTCGTCATCGCCCTTGCCGCCGAGCAGGATATCCATGCCGCCGCCGGTCTGGCCCATGTCACCATAGAGGACATCGTTGCCGGCGTTGCCGTAGACCATGTCGTCGCCGTCGCCGCCGTCCAGGACATCGTCTCCTGAGCCACCGTCGAGGTCGTCCTCGCCGGCGCCGCCGTAGAGCTTGTCGTTGTCAGCGCCGCCATCCAGGCAATCGTCGCCGTCACCGCCGTCCAGGGAATCATCCCCCTTGTCGCCGGCGATCACGTCATCCCCGGCATCGCCGGACAGCGTGTCATTGCCCCTGTTGCCGTGGATCTGGTCGTGGCCCTCGCCACCGCTGACATAATCATCGCCGTCGTCCCCGGCCAGGATGTCGTTGCCGTCCTGTCCGTAGATCTCGTCGTTGTCCAGGCCGCCATTGACCTGGTCGTCGTCCTCGCCGGCATAGATGAGGTCATCGCCCTCGTTGCCCTGGATCAGGTCGCTGGCTTCTCCCACGGCCGGGTCGCCATCGGCATTGTCACCGTAGATGGTGTCGTCGCCATAGCCGCCCTTGATGCAGTCGGCGTTGTCGTTGCCCTCGATGAGGTCATCATCCCAGCCGCCGTCGATCCGGTCATCGCCGCCGCCGCCCTGGATGTTGTCCATGCCGGCGCCGCCCCAGATCACGTCATTGCCGCGCTGGCCGAGCAGGGCATCATCGCCGTCGCCCCCGTCGATCTGGTCTTTGCCCTTGAAGCCGCGGATGGTGTCGTCACCGTCGCCGCCCCAGGCATTGTCGTCGCCGGTGCCACCGTTGATGTAGTCGTCACCGCCATTGCCCGCGATATTGTCGTCGTCGGCGTTGCCGTAAAGGACATCGTCCCCTTCACCGCCCGACATCGTGTCATAGCCCTTGCCGCCGCGCATGGTGTCATCGCCGGACTGGCCGGCCATGCAGTCATCGCCGTCGTTGCCGTACATGGTGTCGTCGTCGGAGCCGCCGAGCATCACGTCGTCGCCCGCGCCGCCGGTCATGCAGTCTTCGCCGGTGCCGCCGATCAGCAGGTCGTCGCCGTCGCCGCCGTCCAGCAGGTCGTTGCCGCCGCCGCCGGCCAGCACGTCGTCGCCGTCGTTGCCGCAAAGCTGGTCATTGCCTGGCACGCCGTCCACCTCGTCGCCCATCAGCGCGTCGTTGCCCTTGCCGCCGAACAGGTAATCGTTCCCGCCATCGCCGCGCAGGAAGTCGTCGCCAGCGTTGCCCGCGATGGTGTTGGTGTTGGCATTGCCCGCGACGTGGTCATCGTCGCCCTTGGCCTTGCCCTTGTTGACACCCGGAATGTCCTTGAAATCTCCGTTGTCGGAATTCGGTGTGCCGCCGAGCCAGATATTGCCGGGCGCCGCGTTCCAGGCGTCCGAGAAGCTTTTCTTGATAATAGCCATGGTTTTACCCCCAAGGTTCAGGTTTGAAAAAGCGTGCCCGCAGATCCGAAGGAAACCTTCGCCACGAAGTCGCGCACAACCGAAGACTCGATCACTCCCTGTTGCCCGAGTATCCAGCCATTATTCCGGCGCGCCCAATACCCTCATTTGGGGGTGATTTTCCGGCTTTGGACCCGGGTTTGGACAGGGCCCATCCCCGGCCTCCCGCACGCGACGAGCCCCCCGGATTCGAGGGGTTCGATCAGCGGCCGGTCCAGGCCGGCGAAACAGGGTTTTCCTGCATGAAATCAGGGCGGATCAACGAAAAGCAGCGCCCCGTGAGACGGGACGCTGCCGCGGGGATCGGACCGAGGATGGGGTCTTCTCCGAAGCCCGATGTCTCCCCGCAGGAGCGCCCCTGGTCGGGACGCCCCATTCAGGACCAACACCTCGGATTCCCCGGTCAGCCGGTCAGGCCAGCCCCGGTCAGGTCGGCCACCCATCTTCCGGGCGAATGTCGAGGCACAGCACCCCGCCCTCGATGGAGACGTTCGCATCCTGGTCGACGAAGAGCTCGGCGATCTCCAGCTCGGTCGTGTTGATCGTGGTGTCGCCGATGTTCTCGGTCGAGAGCTCCGTGCAGCAGGGCCGCGGCAGATAGTATTTCGCCTCCCAGCCGGTTTCCGGCATGTCGGGATCGCAGTCGGGCAGGGTCACGCACTTGTCCTCGAACTCGACGATCCCCTTGCCGTCGCCATCCTCGCCGTTTTGCAGCAGGAACTTCATCAGGGCGTCGTTGTCGAAGAACGGATCGTCCGGATCGATGCCCTCCATCTCGGCCACCAGCCCCTCGATGACGACCGAGCCGCCCAGGCTCGACGTGATCTTGACGTCCTGGTCGCCGTTGACGAGCTCGGCCGACAGCGTGCCTTCGAAGGCGGAGTGGAAGATCACGCGATCCTCCTGATCGTTGTCGAAGTCCTTGATGATGTTGTCGCCGATGCTGTCGACCTTGGGATCGAAGATGTGATCCTCCTTGTCGTCGCAGTCACCGTCGCCATTGACATCGACATCGTGGCCGAAGACGAAATCATCGCCATCCGCTTCGCCCCACATCACGTCGTTGCCCGCGTCGGCGATCAGGCAGTCGTCATCCTTGCCGCCGTGCAACTCGTCGTTGCCTTCGCCGCCAAGCAGGATATCCCTGCCGCCGCCGGCCTGGCCCCGGTCGCCGTAGAGGGTATCGTCGCCCTCGTTGCCGTAGAGCATGTCGTCGTCGTTGCCGCCGTCCAGGACATCGTTCCCGGTGCCGCCGTCGAGGTCGTCCTCGCCGTCGTTACCGTAGAGCTTGTCGTTGTCCTCGCCGCCATCCAGGCAATCGTCGCCGTCCCCACCAGACAGGGAATCTTCCCCCTTGTCGCCGGCGATCACGTCATCCCCGGCATCGCCGCCGAGCCTGTCATCGCCGTCATTGCCGTGGATCTGGTCATGACCCTCGCCACCGCTGACAACGTCATTGCCCTCGTCCCCGGCCAGGATGTCGTTGCCGTCCTGACCGTAGATGACGTCATTGTCCAGGCCGCCATTGACCTGGTCGTCGTCCTCGCCGGCATAGATGGTGTCATTGCCCTCGCCGCCGTCGATCAGGTCGCTGGCTTCTCCGGCAGCCGGGTCGCCATCGGCATTGTCACCGAAGATGGTGTCGTCGCCGCCACCGCCCTTGATGCAGTCGGCGTTGTCGTTGCCCTCGATGAGGTCATCGCCCCAGCCGCCGTCGATCAGGTCATCGCCGCCGCCGCCCTGGATGGTGTCCATGCCGTCGCCGCCCCAGATCTTATCATCGCCGCGCTGGCCGAGCAGGGCGTCATCGCCGTCGTTGCCGTCGATCACGTCATCGCCCTTGAAGCCGCGGATGGTGTCGTCGCCAGAGCCACCAAGGGCCAGATCGTTGCCGATGCCGGCGTTGATGTAGTCGTCGCCGGCATTGCCCGCGAGGTAGTCGTGACCGGCGTTGCCGTAAAGGACATCGTCCCCTTCACCGCCCGACATCGAGTCATTGCCCTTTTGGCCGCGCATGGTGTCGTCACCCGACTGGCCGGCCATGCAGTCTCTGCCTTTGCCGCCATACATGGTGTCGTCGTCGGCGCCGCCGAGCATCATGTCGTGGCCGTTGCCGCCGACCATGTAATCCTCGCCGGAGCCGCCGATCATCAGGTCGCTGCCGGAGCCGCCGTGCATCGCGTCGTTGCCGCCGCCGCCGGCCATCACGTCGTTGCCGCCGCCACCGTTGAGCTGGTCATGGCCTTGCGCACCGCCCAATTCGTCGCCCAGCAGCGCGTCGCTTCCGGCGCCGCCGAACAGGTAATCATTGCCGGCATCGCCGCGCAGGAAGTCCTTGCCGCCATTGCCGGCGATTGTGTTGGCGTTGGCGTTGCCCGCGACGTGGTCGTCGTCGCCAAAGGCCTTGCCCTTGTTGACGCCCGGAATGTCCTTGAAATCACCGTTGTCGGAATTCGGCGTGCCGCCGAGCCAGATATTACCGGACACCGCGTTCCAGGCTTCCGTGAAGGTCTTGAAGATACCCATGGTTTTACCCCCAAAGTTCAGGTTTGAAAAAGCGCGGCCACGGATCCGAAGGAAAACTCCGGCACGATGTCGCGCACAACCGGTGGTGAAACTGACCCCTGTCGCGCATCAAAAAGCGCGACCGCTTGCGTAATCCAAATATCTTGTCGTGATTACGCGTCTCTTACACGAATCAATTAACCCCTGTCGCATCCCCATTCAGCCATCAACGGGGATTTCCCAATACCCTCATTTGGGGGTGATTTTGCGGGATCCTCCGATTTTTTTCAAATATTCCAATTCTCTAAGGGATCGGTATCTGGACGGTCCGAACCGGAACGGCGTCTCTCGCCTGCGGTGGAGCCGGAGCCGGTCCGGCACGGGACCAGGCCTGGCGCGCATGGATCATTCAACAGGCGGAAAGGGTGCGACTGAAAATGACGACCGCCTTGCGGGAGTCCCGAGATATGCCAGTCAGGTCGCGTGGTTTCTTTTCCGATAGAATGCGGCCACGAAAATGGAATTGCGGGCGAACCGGTGAAAACCGGCGCCCGCAATTCCAGGTATTTCCGCATGTCAGGCCCCGTTTCAGATCCGGTTTCAGGCCCCGTCCCGCATCGCATTTCGGAAATAGCGGGTGATCGGCCGTGTCAAATAGGCCATCGGCGTGTGCTCTCCGGTCCGGATGAAGGTTTCCGCCGGCATTCCGGGAATCAGGACCTGCCCCTCGGGAAGTTTCCCGATTTCCGATTTGGGCAGTTCGACCTCGGCCCGGTAATAGGAGCGGCCCGATTGCGGATCGTTGAAGGCATCGGGCGAGACCCGCGTGACGCGCCCGATCAGGTCGGGCGTCGAGCGCATGTCGAAGGCGCTGAAGCGCAGGATCACCTCCTGGTTCGGAGAGACCTTGTTCACGTCCGAGGCATCGACCTCTGCCGCGATGATGAGCGGGCGGTCCTTCGGGACGATGTACAGGATCGGATCGGCGGATTTGATCACCGACCTGGGTCCGAACAGGCGGACGTCATAGGCGATCCCGGAAACCGGCGCGCGGATTTCCATGCGATCGAGCCGGGTCAGCAGCGCCCGGCGCCGTTCGGCCATCTCCATCTCGTTGAACTGGAGATCGCGCAACACCGTGATCGCCTCTTCGCGGCGCTGGGTGTGCAGCCGGAGCAGCTGGATGCTCAGTTCGGAAATCCGTTCGGTCGCCTCGGCCCGGCGCGAGGTCAGCTCGCCCATCAGGCCGGCCAGCCGCGCCTCCTCGCGCCGCAGGGCCAGCACCCTGGAGTTCTGGGCAAGGCCCTTTTCCAGCAAGGTCTCCTGGGTCGTGGTCTCCTCCGCGATCAAGGCGACCTGGCGGTCGACGGCCACCATCTGGGCATCGATCCCCTCGATCTGCTTTTCCAGCTGCTGCTTCTGGTTCTCGAGCTGGGTGGTCGATTTCTCCAGGTTGTCGAGGCGGGCCCGGAACAGGCGTTCCTGGCCCTCGAGGAGTGTCCTGACCTCGGGGTCCCGCTCGGCGACCTCCATCAGGGCCGGGTCGAAGGTGATGCTGTCACGCTCCTCGCGTTCGACCTCGAGCCGGCCGCGCCGGGCCATCAACTCGTAAAGCTGGCCCTCGACGATCTTCAGCTCCGACAGGCTCAAGGTCGGATCGAGCCTGACCAGCAACTCGCCCTCGCGGACGATGTCGCCCTCCTGGACGAAGATCTTGTCGACGACCCCGCCCTCGAGGTGCTGCACCGCCTGCCGGTTGCGATCCACCACGATCCGGCCCGGCGCCAGCACCGCCCCGTCGATCTCGGCCCGCATGGCCCAGGCCGCAAAGCCGCCGAGCATCAGGATGATGGTTCCGAAGCCCACCAGCATGGGCACGAAGGACGGCGCGACGCCGGTTTCGGTTTTCCGGCTCATGCGACACCCCCCACCGTCTTCCTGGCTTTCTGGAGGACCTGAACATTGGCCAGCATCTCGGACATGACCTTTTCGCGCGGCCCCCAGGCGACGCGCTGGCCGTTCTCGAGCACCAGCAACTTGTCGCATTCCTTGATGGCCGAGGGCCGGTGCGCCATGATCAGCACGGCGTTGCCATCCTGTTTCATGGTGATCACCGCCTTGTTCAGGGCGATCGACCCCTCGTTGTCGAGGTTCGAGTTCGGCTCGTCGAGCACCAGCAGGACCGGATCGCCATAAAGCGCCCGCGCCAGCCCGATCCGTTGCACCTGTCCGCCCGACAATTGCGTGCCGATGGTGCGGACCGGGGTGTTGTACCCCTGCGGCAGCGTCAGGATCAGCTCATGCGCCGCCGCCTTCCGGGCCGCCTCGATCACCTTCTCGTCGTCGAAATCCGAGGCGAGCCGGGCAATGTTCTCGGCGATCGTGCCATCGAACAGGGTGACCCGCAGAT
>Ga0209345_10003782_pt1 | contig 15276 bp, 19 predicted proteins | sample Cruoilmetagenom7_FD_187294 | JGI IMG/M metagenome (GOLD analysis project Ga0209345, IMG submission 187294) | Oil polluted marine microbial communities from Coal Oil Point, Santa Barbara, California, USA - Sample 7 (SPAdes) (version 2) | ecosystem: Environmental > Aquatic > Marine > Oil seeps ... | reverse complement strand
CCTGTGACGCGTCCGCTATCATCTCTACGGCCGACATTATAGGCTTGCCCATTGCAGCGGCAGTGTCTCCCAGGGTCGTCATATATTTCTTCGCATTCAATCCGTATGCCTCGAGCCTGGTCGCTGCCTCCACAAGGCCCGGGATCTCGAAAGGGGTCGATGCTGCAAATTTCTGGATCCATTCCATGTACTCCTTTGCCTTCTCATGGGATCTCAGAACGGTTCCCAGGGTGATCTTATACTGCTCCATCGATGAAGCGGTATTCAGGAAGGATTTCGCCAGCAGCCCGGCGCCTGCTGCTCCGGCCAACGCAACAAAGGCCCCCTTCAGGCCGAAAACCCCTTTCTTCAGTCTATTAAACCCTGCAAGTACGCTGCTTCCCGCGGACTTCCAGTGCTTTGCCATCTTCCCTGAAGCGGCCTTGGCCCCTCTCTTTATCCGGTCAAAGGCGCTGTTCAGGTTCTTATCCGCCTTTTGAACCTGAGCCGAGCCTTTATCGTCCACCTCCAGGGTGATGTGTACCTTGTTTTGTCCTGGCATCTTTTGCTACCATCCCGTGTATCAATATGAGTTTATCGAGGAGTCCCTTTGCCTCTTCCCTGTTACATCGCATGCCGTACACGTTGAACACCAGGGGGAGCGCATGAAAGTCGTAAACAAACCGGGTGTTGATCGTCCGATACAATTCCCATGCGTCTCTGTTCTCCGGCAAGAGAAACGGGAGATCACAGGTTCCGCAGTCCGGTTCTATGCCGTCCACCTCGAAGACCTCCTCGCATCTTTCACAGTTCACCTCCGGAAAGTCGCACCGAAACCCCACGAACTCCGCGAGGTTTTCTAATTCGTTTTTTTTTCAGTCGTAATGGAGTCGGCATCGCACGCGTCCAGTATTCTCAGCTTGACGCTTCCCGGCAGCTTCTGTTTCGTCTCTTTGTTGCAGGGCACGTCCTCGCCCGTAACAGGCGATTTAATCCCTTCCCATCCCAGGATGATATAGTCCAAAATGTCTTCATTCACCAGGTAATCATCAGTATCCCTGATCCACTGCCCCGTGCGCAGGTTTTTTTCTTTCTTCGTGTGCCTCTTTTCGATCTGTTTATGTACCTCTGCATTGAATCGCCGGAGATTCAGCTTTGAATCTCCAATCCCCAATTCAAATGTTTCCTGATCTTCCACGATCTCGATGTATGTCATAAATTCCTCCCTTCTGCCTTGTGGGGGCGGGCACATAGGCCCGCCCCTACGTTTTTACGCCAGCGGATCCGTGCTCCGTGAATTCTGCACATCGATCTGAAACGGCTGCGTGATCCCGGTCATGCCTGTGGGCGCCGTATCCGTGCCCAGCACCTTGAAAGGAATAGACGCGGGGATCTTCCCCGGCCCGGACACGGCCGCGTCCGGATCCGCCACCTTCAGGTTTGGGAAGGTCATCTTCAATTCGTAATATGATGTTCCTTCGATCAATGCGCCCTTGAAATAGAGTTCCGCTTTCTTCCGGGTATACGCGTCCCAGTCTGTGAAAAACTGGTGATTCGCGTCATTGTATTGAGGAAAACCGAGAGTAAGCGTTATCTCGGGGAAGCCCGTGCCCGCGGGCTCGTCTATATCGTCATTGCCGAATACCAGGCCGCCTTCCATCGGCCGGTTGAAAGAGAATTCAAAGGACGCCGGATACACCTTATCTCCGGCTGCCAGGGCCGCGCCGCTCTCATCGTTGATCATGAACGTGCATGCTTTATTGAGGATGATCCGGTTGCCCTTGTCCGGATAGGTAATATTGGCCATCGTGGCAGCGGTGTTCGTCGTAGACGCCAGGTCCAGAAGGTTCGCCAGGTTATTGAGCGTGATCTGCAGAGGCGCTCCCATCTCTCCGGATATGCTGAACCCGTTGATCTTGGAGGAGGGGAACTCATGCACGATGTCGCTCTTTTTCAGGATCGCGATTGTGGCAAAAAGCCCTGCCAGGTCAGTAGTGAGTTTATAGGAATTAGCGTAACATGGGGGTTTCTCGCAGGTCCATGTGACCCCGCCGTCCACCACTGTCTCCCCTACGGTCGTAGGCCAGGTGGGCTCCGAAGCCGCGGATGTTCCAGCCACCGTTGCCTTGTAACGATAGGTGTTCGGCGTAGTGGGCGAGCATAAGTCATTGAGAGAATACTCCGTGGTCGCGACCCAGTCCGATGGAATATCCTGCTGGGTGGGCGTTCCAGCCTGGCCCATTGCCAGGGCTATGGGCGCGTCCAGACCGTCATACCTGAGATATCCCGTGATATCGCCGGATGCCGTAATCTTGCCGGCGTCGGTGCGCTGAATGAAAGGAAGCGCTGCGCTGTCATCATCGAGATGCTCCCTCGTCTGTTTCAGGGTCTCGGACAGGATCAATATCCCGTCGTTGGCCCCGCATGCCACGGCCGTGCGCCACCCTGACGCCTTCTTCAGGCCGATAAGCGTCTCGCGCCCTGTTATCGGTGTGCCCATCTTTTACCTCCTTTTCTGTTGAGGGTTTCAATAATCCGGACTTGATATACGCCTTCGCAACCTCGTCTTCCAACTCAAATGGCCTGCCCGATACCAGGTATCCCAATTTCGGATGATACGTGCCCTTTCTGCCGTCAGAATCGTTGTATATTACCTTCAATTGTGTTCTCCTATTCTGTAACAAAAGAAACCTTGTACTCAGCAGCATAAATCGAAAACTGTTTTGTGGTCAAAATGGCATCCTCAGAGACCAGTGACAGGGGTTCGATCTGCAGGCCCAACTGATTGCCCACGAGAAGCGCCTCAAGATCATCCAGCATCCGGTACGTGCCGTAATCATCTTTTCTTGCCTCTGTATTGCTCTTGAGGCTTTTCGATACAACGAACAGGGTGAATGTAACGGATTTCTCATACTCGATGCCTGTGAGCATCCTTGCATTGCTCCGGGAGAACATGACGAAAACCGCGGGGTATAATATAATCGTTCTGCCGATATCTTCTTCCAGCTGCCCCGCATAAGACTCTACTTTTTTACAGTAAACCCCTATGCTTGACCCCTGGATCTCCGATATTATTGCATCCTCAATCTGCTCAATGGTGTACCCCATTCTACATTCCTTTCAGGTTGTCCCGGGAAAATACCCGGTCGGGCGAATCAAATTCAGCGCCCTGGGACGTACCCTTTGAGGGCGCAGGGTCCACTCCAAGGCTCACCACGCCCTTTGATATATCCCTCAGAAACCGGATCACATTGTTGTAGTCTTTTTCGAGATTCTCCGGCAATACATCCCTTCTCTGGTAGAGGTACCACTTGGCGATTGTGCGACAGCAGCGTTTTGCCACATTGAGTCCGGATGTGAGGGGCACCTGGTAGCGCGCCCCCACATATCCGTCAAACTCCGCTTCCGCATCTGCGATCGACCTGTCTACCACATCCGTATTCACTACGCCGGCATCAATATCGTCCGTAAGCTCGATTAAATGTGCGCCCGGTATTTCAAGGTCCGCCTGTAGAATATAGTTGCCCATTCTTGCTCCCCTCTATTTTATTCCACGCTTCATCCCGTTCGGCCGCGGTGACTTGACCTCGGGTTTGCCGTCTTTTGTAATGTCCCCGGCATCGATGGCCGCCCTGGCCGCGTCGATCAGATCATCCGCCGTATCGGATGATCTATCGGATGGTAGAGACGCAAGGCCGTGCGTCTCTTGTACAGACGCAAGGCCGTGCGTCTCTACGGTCAGCATGGGTTCCGCCTTCAGTATTGCCAGATCATCCTCCGTAAACCGGTCGTCCGGGTATTCAACCGACCCTTTCGGATGCGGTATGCCGCAACGCCGGAAATTGTGGCTGGCGCTTGTTATCTTGATCATGGTTTTCTCCTGTTTGTGGGTTGGCGACGTCGTCGTAGAGACGCACGGCCGTGCGTCTCTGATCGTATTAACCGGTACCGGTGGAGCCATAACTCATCTGCCATAGGCCGTATCCGCCTGCAGCCCTTGCCTCTGCACCGAACCGAAATTTCTTGCGCATGAATACGTTATCGCTGTCCGGCGTGGTTTGCTGGACGAAGACCGGTGTTTTTCGGTCCTGGAATATAAAAGGTTTCAAGGGCCGGTTTGTCACGTGCAGAAACCAGGCCGTGGAGCTGGTGAGTCTGGGGTTGATAAGGATTTCCGCCGTACCATTATACGGATTGGGCTTGTCGTCTTCCAGTTTGGGGTTGGTAAGCAGTATCCTGGCGGTGGCTTCCAGAGCGGGCGGCACTTCCAGGAGGTTCGGGATTAGCCCCAGGGGCCTTCCTTCATCGTCCGTGAACTCCATGATAGCCAGCCTGGCAGCTCCGTAGCTTGCCGCTGCGCCTGCTTTGGTAGCCGCGGAAAGCGCAGCCGTGCCCTTATTGCTTACGCTTGAGCCGGCCACGTCATGGTCGATATCATAGAAATACTGGCCGTCATAGCAGAGGTTGGCGAAGCTGTTATTCTTCAAATCCGCATCGATCTCATCCGGCAACTGCTTGGCGCTGAACCCGGCCTCCTGTGCCTGGGGCGCGTATATCCCGATATTGTCGTCTTCGATGTCGTTACGGTCCACCTCCACCGTGGCTTCCCAGTCATCGTTGACTATGGTATACTTAAATGCCTCAAGGGCCTTGATTACCTTGTCCCCGAGCCATTTCCTCATCTTCGGAAACCTGGAAAGCCAGGTATAGTCATTCTGGGTCGACCCGCTGGGCACCTTCATGGTGGTCTTCTCCCATATGCTCGGCGCCGCATCGAATGCCTTGTTGAATATGGTTTTCAAATTTATGAAAACCGCTGTAAGGTTGGATTTGTTAACCAGCATTTTTCCCTCCTTGTTTAAGGCCGTAGAGACACACGGCCGTGCGTCTTAAGACGTCAGTAATTTAGAAGTGTATTCCAGCCACGTGCCCTGCACATACAGGGCGTCTCCGGCGTGGGCGCTCGGGGTCAGCTCGATAGTGACCGTTTGTGCGCCGGCCGGAATGTCTTCCGCCGCAATGGTGATGAGAGTCTCTGCGAACGCCTGAGTGATGGTAGCCGTCACATCCTCAACCTTGGTGTCGCCGTCCATAAAATAGACGTCCGATGCCAGAGTCACCGTATTGGCGTCCGTGTTCTTTTTGGTCAGCAGGTGCAGCACCAGGTCGGCCGTGGGATCGAAATCCGGGGGCAGCGGTACCTGGGTGATGATCGGCGCAACGACGGCCGCGGCCCAGGCAAATCGCAATGCGCTGTCCGTATCGCCGTTTGCCATGTCCAGAATCGGAGCGGTAGCCGGCCCACCGAAAGAGACCGTATTCGTGCCGTCTCCGATCATCCAGGATGTCAGCGGAATCGGGATGAACTTCTGGGCGCTGATCAGGTGTTGATATATCTCCTGAAGCGCCGCTTCAGCTTCGGTCTGCGAGGTAAATGCCCCGGCGTCTGCTATGCTTATGGCGGACGCAGCATGGGCCGCGCTTCCATCTGCGATATGGGTCGCCACGTCGGCCTGGCGTATGGCCGGCTCGATATCTATCCATGCGTGGGTCGTGTCTATATACTTGGCGATAATCCCGCAGAAGATATTATGGGTGACGTTGGCGGTGAGGTCTACTGTCTGGTCGTCCACCAGGAATACGTTGTCGCCCACGTTCGCCTGGGTAATTGCCGTATCCATAATGGCCTTGAAAAGGCCGCGCCGCTTCAGCACCACGTCCAGGTCGGCGTTCGCCCCGCTGGAATTGTCTTTTTGCTCTACTGCCACCCCCTGAAAGATCAGACCGGCCGTATCCGATCCGGGAAGGGCGTATCCGGCTGCGTTTACCGCGCAAAGGCCTCCGCCGTAAATCTTCTCTGTTGCGGCAACCGGGAAGTCCAGCTCGTCCCCCTCCATATATTGCATGCTCAGGTCTTCAGCTAATGCCGTCATTATTTATCACCTCCGTATTTCTTGATGTCCTCCCCTTCAACGCCCATCATCTTGGCCACTTCAAGCGTGGCATCGTTAATAGATCCCTTGCCCGGTTCGTCCCCCGTCAGGGCTATCCTTTCCACGGGGATCACGCTGCCCGCGGGCCTGGAAAGCACGATCTTCTCGAACTGATCCGGCGATTTGAGCGCCAGGTCGCGCCCCCAGGTGTCCAGCTCCTCAGGGCTTGTCTTCCCTTCTTTCAGGGCGAGCTGTATCAGGTCCGCCTGCTTCATCCCGGAGATCTCTTTTGTAAGCCTCGCCACCTCCAGACTCAGCTTCCCTGCTGCATCGGCAGGGGCCTTTATGGCTGCGATGATCTTTATCAGATCATCTTTCCCGTCAGCTTCCTTTGCGCCCAGGGCGTCTAGTACCTCCTTGCAGGCGATAATCTCTCCCCCGGCCTTCTGTGCGGCTTCCAGAATGTCATTCTTTGCGATGACGGCTTCTATGGCTTCAACCACTTTGTCCTCCCCGTCATCCTCTGCAAGTTTTAAAATCTTTTTCAACTTCTCAAGCATCTTTCCCTCCTTTTTATTATAGATTATTCCTTGCCCGTTCCCATCAAGGTCCATCTTGGCCATAATCGGCTTTAAATTATTGATCTTCGGACTGTTTGTAAGGGCCACGTTCTCAATCTTCACGACCTTTCTTTCTTTAATCGTCGTCCAGAAAACAGGGGAAAAATAACGGTATTCCCTGTTTTTGAGATACTCTTTGGCCCTTTCCGTCCATTCCGCCTTTGCCCACAACCCTTCTTTGCCTTTATATATCAGGTCCCTGATCCAGCCTGCCGCCGGAGCTTTCATCTCTTTCATGGTCTGATGTTCGTAATCGATCACCATGTCGTTTCCGCGTCCTTTAAACTTTCCGATAATGGACGCAGCGCTTCCCTCGTCCAGATATGCCGGGGCATCTCCTTCGATCTCGATCTTGCCGTCAGGCAGCAGTTGGAATTCATCCGGAGCGCCGGCCAGTTCTTTGAGTATTGCAAGTATTTTCATTTAGACTCCTTTCTCCCTGAAAACGACTTCCGAAGCTCTTCAGGATATTTCGACATGTCCGGCTGTAGAGACGCACGGCCGTGCGTCTCTACAGCCGGATTGAAATCCCACCCTTCATCCGGGGCATCTTTCGGGATATCTTTCTCAACCTTCAGCCCTTCTTCCTCAAGCTCTTCCTCCGAAAGAGATGTTACGCTTCATCTGCAGCGGTATCCGTTTGGCGGGTACCATGTATCCCAGAACGGATCATCGTGGAGATATACCTTCCCGTCCATTGCAGCATGGGACGGCCTTGTCCTGCCATCATTGACTGAGCTGTATTGCCAGTAGGGACGCCTTTTTGAAATGCGCTTCATCTGGTCATGGCGTCCGGACATGTAAGACATCTGGCTATTGGTTCTGAATATATTGTCCAGGCGATAGGGGGCCAGGCCTTCCCAGCCCCGCACGGCCATAATCTCGTCGATGCGCTTCCTGAAATCCCAGAATGTCTCTCCATCCGTGATTGCCTTTTCAAGGCTTTTCCAGACATCATTAAGCACGTCCATCGATGCCACGTCGGCAATGGTGAATGCGCCGGCCTTCGCCGCGTCGCCGACTCGTTTCGCCAGCCTTTCAAATTCCCCCGGAGACATCACGATCCTTTTTTTGAAGAAATCGATCGCCTCCTTATACGGCATGGGAGTGAGCTCAACCATTACCATTCCCCTAATATATACTCACGAATGCTTCTCTTCAGGTAGTCGATATCGCTATCCTCTATATATGCATAGGGCCTCGCAGGCAGGGTTACCTGCTTTTTCAAGATAAAGACAGGCTGTATCTCGTCTTCCCCTATCTTTTGGAATATTATGCCCTTGGCCACGAACGTATCTTTGAAGTCGCTTGCCCTTCTGGGAGTGCGGCCCATAGACACATCCGCAGGACCACCCGGAAAGGGGATTGTCAATGCCTTGGCCTTTTCAGGTCGTATGACGCCGCCCTGATGATGGATCAGGGCATAGCGAACAATATCTCCGGCCTTGCCCCTTCCCCCATAACTGATCTTGAGGCCGTGCGTCTCTACATCTACATCCGAACTCCCCTCAAGCCTTCCTGTCTGTCTCTTCAGGACATCGCCCGACAACCTTTTGCTGATACGCCGCCGCAAGCGTTCTCCTAAGTCCCTGAGAGGCGGCTCCAGGTTCCCGGCTTTTTCCTTAATATCATGGAGAAGATCGTATACCTTCTCTTCCCCGGCAATGCTGATCTTTAATTTCATGCCGTATATCGTCCCCACATATCCGCCGTAAATATCGCCCTTTGCAGCAGATCTTCCAGGTCCGCGGTGTCCATGTCTTTATACGCGGAAAGGATATTCTTCCTCAGCTCATCAAACGATTCGGATTCTCTGATCATGGCTTTCACCGGCTCTAAAATACCCCGGAAGGCTTTCTCCGATTCTTTAAGAGATGCGTCCGAAAGATCTTCAATGCCCCGCTGCTCCGGGGTAAACCGGGTTCCCTCCGAATTTTTCAAAATCTTACGTAGAGACGTACGGCCGTGCGTCTCTACATCGTGCGTCTCTACGTCGTGCGTCTCTACCGGGGGCGTATTCGGTTTCTCCAGCAAGGCGTCTCCATCTTCCGGGATAGGCACCTTGAACCGTTCGGACACGTGCTTCACAGTCAAAGGATAGTTAATCTCGTGGAGGTTCTTGTATACATCCGAGAGCATCTTCATGTCTTCCGGAGGCTCATAGAGCATCTTGAACCAGGGAAGGGGTTTGTCCCATCCGAAGTTATAGCCCACCAGGGGGCGGATTATCTGGAACCGGACGGTCTTTGCCAGGGCCTCGGCATCCGCTTTGATCAGATCATGACGCACTCCATCCTGAGCGTCTTCATTTCCCAGCTTTCCCGGTGTGCCTTCGGTGCTTGCGGTCTGACCCAGAACGGCCTTTGACATCTGCTTATCGCAAAACTCTACTAGCTTTTCAAAGATAATATTCCCACCAGTTATCCCCGCTACCGATTGCACAAACTCGATCTCCGTACTCTTGGAGATAATCCCGGCCGCATCCGTGCCCAGAGACTTTATGGCAGTAATGAGCGCCTCCCTGTCTTCAGATGTTGCGGAAGTGTCGTATTTGCCGAGTCTCAGGGGCATGCCGAAGATCTCCGCAAAGGTTATCCAGTCTTTGAGTGCATAATTTTTAAACAGGTATACCCATGCGCACACGCGAAGCACCCCCGCCCGTGTGTCATAGCCGGAGCGTGCCTTGTAACGGTGATACACCAGCTTGAACGGGGGCATGATCTCCCCCTTGACCGGTTCCGCCTCCGTGAAGATCCTGGGGACCTCATAGCTTTTTGCCCACATATCCGCTTCAAATTCATAGAAGGCCGCCTTCTTAGGGTGAATCCATCGCAGATCTCCGATAACCACCCTTTGCCCTTCCACCTGCCAGATAATCTCAGCCAGGCTATATCCCTTGCCGACAGCGTCGAGGAGATCGAGCAATGCGTCTTCAAGGTTCGTCAGCCCGAAGATGCAGTCCGCGACAAAATCTTGAATCTTCTTGTCTTCCTCCGAATCCGAATATGGTTGAACCTCATAGTCAAGACCGAGAACGGCGTTCTTTCGTGTCTGGAGCACGGAAAAGAGATGCGCGTCCTTCTCTTCCATCTCTTCGAAGAGCTCGGCCTGATGATAGACATCACCGGTGTCCGCCTCTTTGAAGATGGTGGCCAGGGTTTGGGGCGTCATCCCCTGGCTAGGATAGGTCGACCAGCGGTCGCGCACGGTGGTTACCGCAATCTCCCTTGTTTCAGGCCTTTTCGTTATCTTGACTTCTCTGCCGAACTGATCGAGTATCATGAAGAATCGCTCCGCAATTCAGGCGTAAGTAGAGACGCACGGCCGTGCGTCTCTACTTACGCCTTATTAATATGCCCCTTTTTGCTCGCTGAACCGGCGCTTGCTTATGGATTTATATTCCGCAGGACCGAAATCGCCGCCCTGCAGCAAACTCACCGCGCCCTCCAGCGCGTCAGGCCCGTCGTCGTTTACGTTCTTGTTCAGGATATAGACAAGCTGCTCCACGAGCAGATCCTGATCGCTGTGGCCCTGCTCGAACAATAACTTCCCGTGTTCCACAATATAGGACAGGGTCCCGATGATCCTGGCTTCTTTATTGGTGGTATGCCGAACGCCCTTCCAGGGGAGATACCGGCTCACATCCTTTGCGTAGTTGTATATGGCCTCATGGAGAAAGTCCTCCAGCATGTTTTCCTCAACGCCGATAATGCCGCCGTAATGGTCCACCTGCCTGTAGGCCGCCGCAAACATATCCCCTATGGTCGCATGCCGTATCCATGCGTGCAGACAGCGGAACAGCATCTTTTCCCTCTCCAGCCCGATTGTGATAATGGCTTTAAAGTCGTTTGCTTCTCCGGACTTGGCTGACGGATCGAGGAAACTTGCCGTCAGCATCCTGGGAACAACCACTTCAACCCTGTTGAAACACTTAATCCATTCCTCCTTAAACGGGCTGTTCTCCGCGCCGGTCAGGTTCATCATCTCTGCGTTGAAGTCGACGGTGCCCATCTGCCGCCGCTTCTTCTCAAGGCGTTCCGGAGACCAGGCCGCAGGCCAAAGGGGACGCTGCCCGGGCTTGCCGTAATCGATCCACGCCCGGTATAGCCGGCCGATGTATAACCGGCTTCCGTCGTCGTCCTTTTCTGCAATGAATTGAGAAAGAACGGATTTTGGGTGAAAGAGGTTGCCCACCATGATGAAGGTATAGCCGATACCCATCGAGCCGATCACTGCGCGTTTGAGCCATTGAATCCCCTTCTTGACCAGCTCAGGGTTTTCAACATTCTTGTCGTTCTCGAAGTCATCCACCACGACAAAATCAGGGCGGTGCTGGCGGTGCTTAAGCCCTCGCACTTTTTCGCCATGTCCCCTGGCCAGGGTGCGCACTCCGTTGCTGGAGATAAAATCGTTTTTCTTCCAAGAAACGGTTCTTCGCCCATACGGGCTTTGCAGATCCCCGAAGTCGTGTTTCAGGCGCGGGTTCTCCTCCAGCTCCGTGCGGATCGGCAGGGTAAAGCCCGTGGCCTGGTCGTTGGTATCCGAGATGAGCATCTGGAACCATCGAAGGACATAACAGATGTTCCGGACCGGAACGCCGAAACTGAAAAAGGTGCTCTTTGCGTGCTCCCTGGGCGCAGCCACAAAAACGCTCTCATCGCGGATTTCAGTCAACCCCTCCCACTCTTCATGGAAGTCGCCGAAGTCGGAAGGAAAGTAATGGGGCAGATAAGTCTTGCAGAAGAAGAGAAGGTCGTGTTTTCCCTGTTCTTTCCGGGCCGCCTGCTTTTGCGGGGTATCGTCTTCGAACGGGGAGACCGATTCCTGTATCCAAACTTTGAGATCATCCGCCCACTGATCAAAGCGATGTTCCGTGATCTTAGGTCGTTTTCGCATGTGCTTTTTTGAATTCCTCTATAAGAGCATCAAAGTTCCTTGCCAGAACCTTCAACCCTTCAGGATCGTGATCCTTCAGGAATCCCGCCACAAATTCCAGGTTATCCAGAAATAATGAGGGCTTATCTATATCAGGCTCTGTATCTTTGTCTCTCGGGGCATGTTTCGCTGCCACATTCTCCAGCCTGGCCGCCGCATACACGTGTTGCGGATCAAGACTATCAAAAGCCTTTTCAATAAGTTTTTTTCTGAGCTGGACTGTTTTCCGCTTGATCTCTCCCAGCGTCTTTCGATACTCCCGTTTCTGCTCAGGCCAGCCTTCCTGTGCAGACCAGCTCTGTAATGTCCGTATATGTACACCCGTTGCCTCTGCAACCTCCTCAAAGGTCAGGCCGTCAATAATGTACAAATCTTCCGCATGTTCATGCAATTCGGAATCTATCATTTCCCCAGAGCCTTCTTAATGGCCGTAATCTCCGCCAGGGTTCTCATATAATCAATGTGCAATCGAGCCAGTTCAAAGACTTGCTCTGTGGCGATATCAACGTTGAGGTTCTCTACGGACTCAAAAGGATCGAGGATTTCCCTGATGGAATCACGCAGGCCTTCCATTCTGAGCTGAAGGCTTTTTGATTCCTGCTGTTTCTCAACGAGACGCCCCTGAAATTTTAATCGCTCGCTCATTCCTGGACCCCCTTCGCCTGTTTTTCCAGCCTGACCATCGGACAGAATTGATTGTTATTAATGTTGTCGACGAGCCGGGTTATCGTCTGAGTATTCAGGACGATCATATCCTTAAGGTCGTTCGCCACTTTCTCGTACTTCTCCACCAGCCGCACGTTGCTTTTATACATGTCGACCACTGCTTCGAACCGTTTCTTCTGCATGTAGGCAAGCAGCATCGCCAATATCCAGGGGCCGATAACAAGCATGAATAAAACCAGCCCGAACGGCCAGTGATTTATCTTCTCAAACACCCCCGCAAGGGCGATCACCGCCGATACTTCATTTGGTGACATCTGCAACCCTCCCATTAGATAGAGACGCACGGCCGTGCGTCTCTACTGCTCAGATTTAACCCTTCAAAAAAAACCCTCCCATAAACGCCAAAAGTTTCCGTATCAACGCTATAAGAAAACTGCCCGGAGGATTCGGCGCCGTGGTATCGAGGGTAGCCGATACTTCGTTAGACGGCCCGCTCTCTAATCCAAATGTGTCGAATGCCGTTAGTGACCAGTAATATACGCCGTCAGGCACGTCCGTCAGCGATATCGTCTCCGTGCCCGCGGGGATGGTCGCTACCTGGTTGCCGTCTCCGAAGTCATACCGACCTGAAGTGGTGGATTGATATAGCCTGTATCCTGCAAGATCCGGTTCGGTATTCGCATCCCATTGAAATCCTACCTCTGAGCCGGCCATGACTATTGTGGATAGAAAGATAAGAGCCAACAAAGCCAATGGTGTGATTATTATCTGTTTAAATTTTTTCATGTGTTCCTCCCAACTATCAAATTTTAACCTTGCCTTGCCAAGCCCCGCCTGGCCGCGCCTCGCCAAGCCGCGCCTGGCCGCGCCTCGCCAAGCCGCGCCGTGCCTCGCCTCGCCAAGATAGAGACGCACGGCCGTGCGTCTCTATCTCAATTATCCTTCAGCATTCCGCTTCTCAAAAATATCCCAAGAAGGCATGTTACAGCCGTCTGAATGGCCGTAGCCATCTCCATCTCGCCGGAAAAATAGGCTCCCGCAGCGGTGATAAGCCCTGCAATGCCGGTCCAAAATGTCTTCGACTGATGTATTTTCTTCTTTTTTTTCATGATATCTCTCCCTTTTATTTAGACGCACGGCCGTGCGTCTCTACCCTTAATCCACCGATTTATATAGATATTCTGCAATCCCGCCGGCCCGCGGGCAAAAAAAAAGCCTCGTCGTTCTTACACGACAAGGCCCGTATCCCACCGCCGCCACTTTTTTTCCCAAAAAGAGCGGTCTAAAAAAAGGAAGCATTAATAAAACGGAGGTTAAATCGCGATATTCTATTTTTAAAAAAGTTTACTGGATTATAATCCGATTGTCAAGGATTATTTCACAATATCTTGTGGTCAACTCCGGAACAACCACAAGATATAGGGGCGGCTGCGCCGCCCCTCACTAGTGAATCCAGATGACAAATGTTTTCTAATAAATATTATTTTGATCTTATTTTAACCACTTCAAAATGCATAAAGTTGTAGTCAAGCGATTTAGACAATATATTATGCTCTTTATAATTTGATGATAGCAATCCAATTCCCGACTTGCTTTCTAAAGCAATAAGCAAATCTCCGATTTGTCTGCATGTTGAGCCTTCCCATGAGAACTTATTATGTTCTATGAGTTGTTTAGATATATTATGAATTTTTTCAAGCTCCTTTGTTTTCTTTTCGGGAGATAATTTTTCTAGCTCTGAACTCAAAAGTTTAATCTCACTTAAAAAGTTAATAAGAAAATTATTGATTTTACAGTTTGCATTATTTGCTCTACATTTTGGGATTGTCGCTGTCCACTTCCCGTTGTTATCTTGTGGTTCTTCAGTTGCCCTTGTACAATTAAATTGCCTTTCAATCCTATCTACACTACTTAGAAATGTTTCCCATACAACTTCAATTTGAGCATCCAAATGGGTTAACAACATGTTTTGAGCTTTTTCCCAGGGCTTTATTGGAAAGTCAAATCCTCCAAGCCATTTAATCAGTTGTACTAGCATTAATTTAGCTCTTCTGTCACCTGAATTTAGTATTCTGGCACATGCTGTTTCAAATGAAGCACTGTCGCATATTTTCCTTCTTAATAATATTAAACATGCTATATAATTTCCCTTAAATTCAACTATTGAAAATTCTGACATTGCTGACGGCTTGTTTTCAATAAACTCTTTTTGAGCAGATCTCCTTACTGGTGGATCAATGCTTAATTTATGAATAAACATATCAGTGTCGAAGAATGTAGCGTTCATCACCGACATTATTATTTACTCCTTTCTATAAGGGAACCTATTAATTGATCTAAGCTCTTTTCTTCTTTATCAGATATACCATCTGTTGCAAGGGGTATTGTCATATTTACACCCATCGCAAGCAGTTTCTGTATAATTCGTTTACTATCGTTTCTGGATACCCTCAATTGTCTAAGCGTATATGTGGCATCTCTTAGAATATTTAGTTCCTCAGCTGAAAAATCTGCTATATCTTTATCTTTTGACGCAACAAATATTGGTATCCTATTCAAATTTCATGGTATGCCATCAAGCTGGAGCAAATAAATCAGAGGGAGTTTGCAGAAAAGTGGTCATGGAGGTGGACAGGATGGAGAGATGATGTTAATATGAGAATATGAGCCCCACAGAGATTAACGAAATCCTTGACGAGATAAACATACGCTTTGATAAGATAGATGATAAGGAGATATCAGAGGCCTTCTCTTCTCTTTTACAGCTTATCGAACGGCTAAGTCAAGAGAATGAGAAGTTAAAAGCAGATAACCAAAGGCTGCGAGATGAGAACAACTTGCTAAAAGGAGAACAAGGTAAGCCTAAGATTCGGGGCAATACAAATAAGGGCAAAGACGTATCTTCCGAAGCGGAGAGGAAGAAGAGGGAGAAAAAGAAGGGAAAGAAATCAAAGGCCAAGAAGCACAAAATCAAAATTGATCGAACCGAGACATGTAAAGTTGATCGGTCTGAGTTGCCTGAGGACGCAGAATTCAAGGGATATGAAAATGTAGTTGTTCAGGAGATAGTGATCAAGACCGACAATGTTGAATACAAGAAGGAGGTGTTCTACTCACCTTCTGAGAAGAAGACCTACGTTGGG
>Ga0209345_10003781_pt1 | contig 15277 bp, 10 predicted proteins | sample Cruoilmetagenom7_FD_187294 | JGI IMG/M metagenome (GOLD analysis project Ga0209345, IMG submission 187294) | Oil polluted marine microbial communities from Coal Oil Point, Santa Barbara, California, USA - Sample 7 (SPAdes) (version 2) | ecosystem: Environmental > Aquatic > Marine > Oil seeps ... | reverse complement strand
CTAAGGTAGCATCTGGAAGCGAACGTATTGTAGGTGCTGAAGCCCTTATTCGATGGATCTCACCTGAGCGTGGATTTATGCCACCTGATAACTTCATACCAATTGCAGAGGAAACAGGTTTAATCGGTCCTATAGGTTCATGGGTATTACAAGAAGCAGCACGCCAAAATAAAGTATGGCAAGATGCAGGCCTCCCCCCTATTCGCATCGCCATTAATGTTGCGGCCCCGCAGTTTCGAGATCCAAATTTTATTGATAAAGTCAAACATGCCCTTAAATCCAATGCCTTAAGCCCTAAATGGTTAGAATTAGAAATTGTTGAAAGTATGCTGATGGGTGATACGGATATCATCGTTGAAAAACTCCATGAAATCCGCGATTTAGGGTGCCACCTTTCCATTGATGATTTTGGAACTGGTTACTCATCTCTCAGTTATCTCACACGTTTTCCCATAACGACATTGAAAATTGACAGGGCCTTCATTGCAAATTTAGAAAACGACCCCGCCATGGCAGAAATTTCACGCGCCATCATCGGTATGTCACAAGGCCTGAAGCTTGAAGTCGTTGCAGAGGGCGCAGAAAACCTAGCCCACATTGATTTCTTACGTGATAACGGCTGTCAAACCGTGCAAGGATTTTATTATTCCAAGCCCCTACCCGCAGATGAGTTTGCTAAAATATTAAAAATTGGTACAATGGCAAAGGGTTAAAATATCAAAAACATTGGTAATTATAAAGCGATATGAAAATTCCAATCGGCCTTATACTTTCCCTCATTTGCATTATTTTTATGCAAAGCACCGCCGTTGCAAAAACAACGATCGCGGTCATTGGGAAAACAAAAAATGATAGCTTCTACATTGACTCATTTAAAGGCTGCCAAGAATTTGCTAAAAATCAGAAAGAGGATGAAATTGAATGCATATATGATGGCCCACTTGATTACCAAAATGCACGTTCTCAAGGAAATCTCGTTCGCGCAATTATAGAAAAAAATGTAGATGGCATTTTAGTTTCCACAACAGATTCAAAGTACCTTGTAGATAACGCTTTAAAGCTAGCAAAAGAAAAAAATATCCCAGTCATGACTTTTGATTCGGATTTACTACCTGAACATCAAAGGTATCGCCTTGCCTATGTGGGAACCAATAATTACGGGTTTGGTGTTGCCCTTGGGACATATGCAAAAAAATACAAAAGACCAGGGACGACAGAAATTTGCATTCAGTCAGGCAGCCAAACTACACCAAATTTAAATGACCGGATTAGAGGCGTTCGTTTTGCCTTATCCGGAAAGAATGACAACAAAAAATTAAATGGCGAAAATGGCTGGATTGAGCATAAGCGCTGCCCTTTCTATAGCTTGGGAAAGAAACCACAAGCGCTCTCTCAGTTAAAATATATATCTTCTTTAATCGACCCGCCCATTTTTTTGGCGGTTGCCGGGTTTGCACAATTTTCGCCTGATTACATCAAGGAAATGACACCCTTTAAACATCGCATTTTGGCCAGAGACTTGATCATAATTTCCGCTGATTCAGAACCTATTCAACACAAAGCACTAAAAGAAAACCTTTCTACGCTCAATCTCGGACAGCGCCCTTTCGAGATGGGGCGTTATGGCGCTCAACTTCTCTTTAATTTTATTAAATATAAAAAGCGCCCTAGCAAAAAAATAAATTATCTTGGGTTCTCTTACTGCGCCCTTGAAAATGAAAACACATGTGAACTGAACTAAAAACTAGCTACTTTTAAAACTTTGAATTAAGTCAGCGTATTTTCTGAGTAAACTTGAATCCTCAAAAAAACGGTCTATCAACTTTATTTGTTCAAAGATTCTTTTTATGCGGCCCTCATCATTTTCACTCAGCTCCCCTCGTAAATTTTTACCAGCGGCAGCCTTATGATAATCATATAGCATGAGGCGATAGTTCATATCTTTTTTGGTGGCTTCAGTCTTAGAGACAATGGCATCACGAACCCAACCAGTGTGCTTCTTAACAAGTTCAACGATCTTTAAAGCATCATTAAATTTTATAGCCCCATTCATCACGTCTTTTTGTAATTTACAAGAAAATGACTGACATTTTTTAGGTCTTTGCAAATAAGTCGAGCAATTTCCATTTTTGAAACAAGGACAAGCTTGATCAAACACATGACGACCATTTGCATCCTTATAAACTGGGATGCCTAACTCTTTCGCTTTGACCATTTCTTCAGGATACACTTTCACAAAAGAAAATAGGGTCCCATCACAGCAAATTCCACATTCCTGACATAAAATATTTGCATCAATGGCAGTGCTGCCTTCGCCTGTCATCTTATTCAACATTGTCTTTATCTCCATAGATGACAAAAAGTAGGCAAATTTCTGCTTCCTTATTTTGACAGCATCTTATTCATACGATCATCAGAAATTGCATTAGTCGCATACCCAAAACGGCCCTCATTCATTATCTCATTTAAACCGTTCTCCAGCGCCGCAAATGTCGCACGCATTAAAGAACCACCTGTCGTAATCCGAGTCACACCACATTCAGCATAGTCTAATAATGTTAAAGGTTTCTCAGACACACCTGCCAGAATATTGATCGGTCCGGGTATTTCTTTGACCATTTTTTTTATTTCATCTTTATCAACCACACCTGGGATAAATACACAGTCAGCGCCTGCTTCTACATAGGCTTGCCCGCGTTTAATGGATTCAGCTAAGGCATCAGGGTGACCTGTTAAATAGGTGTCCATGCGAGCATTTAAAATGAAATCAAGGCCCGCAGCTTCTTTCGCATCCGTAATTTGTGCGCAGGCTTTTTCAATTTCGAATAAATCATCAAGCGTGCGTCCATCTGAATCTTCAATATTCGCACCAACAGAGCCAAAACCTTTCACACGTTGAATGGTTTTGGCGATATTGCCATACCCAATTTCAATATCAGTCGTCACCGGAATTGAAACAGCGGCAACGATCTTCGCCATCTCCTCAAACATCAGTTCTGGGTCGATTAAACCACCATCCACAACCCCATGCGAATAAGCAATGCCCGCACTTGTCGTCGCCAGTGCCTTAAACCCTGCCATCTCTATTAACCGCGCACTGCCCCCATTCCATGCATTCGGCATGATAAAAGGTACTGATTGATCATGTAAACTTTGAAATGTTTTTGCTTTGGGCATATCTCTCTCCAGACAGGGGAGAGAACATCTTAAGCGTTATCGCTAGAACCTTCAATACGGCTTGCGAGGGCAGCAGCCATAAATTGATCTAAATCTCCATCCAAAACAGCGCCTGTATTAGATGTTTCAACGTTTGTGCGTAAATCTTTGATCATTTGATAAGGTTGTAAAACATAAGATCTGATTTGATGACCCCAACCGATATCGGTTTTTGCATCATGTTCAGCTTGGGAGGCTGCTTCGCGTTTTTGTAATTCTGCCTCATAAAGACGCGCTTTCAACATCTTCATAGCGGCTGCACGGTTTTTATGTTGTGATCTATCATTTTGACATTGCACAACAATATTGGTTTCAAGATGGGTGATCCGAACAGCAGAATCCGTTTTGTTAATATGCTGCCCACCCGCACCGGATGCACGGTACGTATCAAGACGAATATCTTTATCCAAAATTTCGATCTCAATATCATCATCAACTTCGGGAAAAACCCACACCGACGAAAAGCTCGTATGACGTCGTGCAGAACTATCAAAAGGCGAGATACGAACCAAGCGATGTACGCCACTTTCGGTTTTCATCCAACCATAGGCATTATGACCTGTAATCTTAATTGTCACAGATTTAATACCCGCTTCATCACCCGCAGTTTCTTCTAAATACTCAACTTTATAACCATGTTGATCAGCCCAGCGTGCATACATACGCAACATCATATTGGCCCAATCACATGCTTCGGTACCACCCGCACCTGAATGTATCTCAACAAAACAATTATTTTCGTCGGCCTCACCAGAAAGCAACGTCCCAATTTCTTGCTTCGCCATTTCAATTTGCAACAAGCCTAAAGCTTCTTCGGCTTCTGATACAGTATCTGCATCGTCTTCCATCTCGCCCATTTCGATAAGCTCTATATTATCGGACAAATCCTGTTCTGAACTTTCTAAGGCTTTAATTCCTTGATCAAGACGCGTGCGTTCTTTCATCAAGCTTTGAGCTTTCTTCGGATCATTCCATAAATCTGGATCTTCACTTAAAGCATTAAGTTCTTCAAGGCGGCGCACAGCATTATCGTAATCCAAATGTTTGCGTAGCAAATCAAGGGATTTGCGAATTTCTTCAACCTGAGTTTCTGTTTCCGCACGCATGATTTAAAGTCTCTATTTCAAAATGATCAAAGATATTGAGGACGTTTACCCGTAAACCTATAAATGGTCAATAAAGACCACCACCTGTATCCACATCACCGGGACTTACGACTTCATCACTTTGACCTTCAACAAGACGTTTGCCATTGTTCGGCGAAGTGCCTTGTTTAAAGGCTTCCCAAATGACATTAGTCTCACCAGGTTGTGCCTCTTCTCCTGTGCGTGCATTCACACGAATTTGACGAATACCTTCTGGGGTTCTGAACGGTGTTGCAGGCTTATCAGCGAGGGCTTCACCCATGAAAGCTTTAAAGATTGGGGCTGCTACACTTGCGCCTTGTTCTCTTTTTCCCAACGGAATCGGGTTATCAAATCCAACAAATACACCTGTTACTAAATCTGGGCTGAATCCCATGAACCAAGCATCACGGCTTTCATTTGTCGTTCCTGTCTTACCGCCCAGTGGTTTTTTAAGAGACGCAATCCTGCGCCCCGTACCACGTTGAACAACACCTTCAAGGATCGATACAATTTGATAAGCGCTTTGAGGCGAGGTCACATTTTCACGGTTATCAACAATTTGCGGAACGATCTCATCGCCCAACCATTGTGGTGCCAAACAATTAGGACATGTGCGCGTATCATGTTTGAAAACAGTTATACCATTACGATTTTGAATGCGATCAATCAATGTAGGTATTACACGTTTCCCCCCATTAACCAGCATGCCATAGGCCGCTGATAAATTCATTAACGTGGTTTCACCCGCACCCAATGCCATAGAAAGCTGTTCTGGCAAGTTGGGTGTAATGCCAAATCGTTTTGCATATTCGCTTACTTTTTCCATACCCAAGGTTTGGGCAAGACGCACGGTCATCAAGTTTCGTGATTTTTCTACACCCAAGCGCATCGTACTGGGTCCATAGAACTTTTTCGTATAGTTTGAAGGTCGCCATTTGGGCAAGCCTGGGCCTTGATCCAATACAAAAGGTGCATCCAAAATCAAGGTAGAAGGTGTAAACCCTTCATCCATAGCCGCTAAATAGACAAAAGGTTTAAAGGCTGAACCCGGTTGGCGTTTTGCCTGCGTTGCCCGGTTAAACTGACTTTTTTCATAGCTATAGCCTCCCACCATCGCCAAGACACGACCTGTGTGTGGGTCAAGCGATACGATGCCGCCTTGTACGTCTGCAATTTGACGAAGCGCATAGGTGTCCGCTTTATAATCAACGCCTTTGTCATCCTTGAAAACAGGTTTCAGCCAAACAACATCCCCCACATTCAGCGCATCACTTGGGCGTTTCAATGAAGGACCACGTTTTTGACCTTTGATCCACGCACGTGCCCATTTCATTTCTTTAAATGGCAAGGCACCTGCATTGCCACCTTTCAGACCAAGGCCTACACCTTTGGCATGAAGCTTTAACACAACACCCATTTTCCAATCTATTGGCGCACCCTTTGGCACAGCAATTTCATCTAATTTCAAAACCCATTCATCAGCGATATCAATATTTGTAATCGGTCCACGCCACCCATGACGACGATCATAGGCTTCTAAACCATCACGCAAAGTACGTTCTGCAATTTCTTGTAATTTGGGGTCAACCGTTGTGTGGACTGACAGGCCACCTTTATAAAGCTTATTTTCACCATACATGTGCACCAATTCACGACGCACTTCTTCGGCAAAATAGGGTGCATTGATGACTTCTGTTTCACCACGAGACGCTGTCTTAAGCGGGTCCAGTTTTGACATACGTGCTTCAGATTTATTGATCACGCCTTCTGCCAACATACGATCAATCACGTACGAGCGACGCTCAAGTGCTTTTTCTTTTCGTTTTACAGGGTGATAATTATTTGGTGCTTTTGGCAAGGCGGCCAAATAAGCCGTTTCCGCAATGGATAATTCACCTAAAGATTTATTGAAATAATTGAGTGCAGCCGCAGCCACACCGTATGATCCATACCCCAAATAAATTTCATTCAGATAAAGTTCTAGGATACGCTCTTTTGAAAAAGCTTTTTCTATCCTAAGCGCCAAAATAGCTTCTTTGATTTTACGAATGTAAGAAACTTCATTTGTCAGAAGAAAATTTTTCGCGACTTGTTGTGTAATGGTCGATGCCCCAACAAGTCTGCGTCCTTTTCCAACATTTTTTAAATTAATTAGAATGGCGCGACCAATACCACTTGGATCAATACCTTGGTGATAATAGAAATTTTTATCTTCTGCCGCTAAGAATGTGCGGATCACACGCTGGGGGATGGCTTTGATAGGAACAAAAACTCGGTTCTCAATCGCATATTCAGCCAACAACTGCCCGTCACCTGCATGCACGCGGGTCATAACGGGTGGTTCGTAATCTTTCAACTGGGTGTAATCTGGCAAACCTTTACCAAAATGGTAAAAACCATATAAAACCGCCCCTGCACCACATAAGCCGATGAATGCGAAAAGGGCTAGAATACCGCCTATTATTTTAAAAATTTTCAAAACGAACCTTACTAAAACATATGTAGCTACGCGCGCATTATACTCAAAACAATTGTTTTGTCATTTTAGTATATAGACTTAGTTATGATTTTATGAGCGATTGGCTTCTTCAACACGATTAAAATAGCGATTAATGGACGTCTTTATGGCTCCGGCAACTTTCGCCCGATGTTTTTTAGAACGCAAATCACGCTCATCATATTTATTAGATAAGAAACCCAATTCAATCAAAACAGAAGGCACATCAGGTGCTTTTAAGACTGCAAATCCCGCAAAACGATGAGGGTTTCGCAAGACCCTAGACGAACCAGAAATATCCTTCACCAGTGTTTCCGCAAATTTTGATGACTCATTTTTTGTATCACGCTGTGCCATATCCAATAAAATAAAGCTCAAATCGTCTGCTTTATCTGACAAGTCAACACCCGCAATTAAATCAGCTTTGTTTTCACGTTCCGCCAAGGCTTGTGCCTCTTTACTCGAAGCGCGTTCTGATAAGGTATAAACAGATGCTCCGCGTATTTTTTTATCTCTAAAGGTATCCGCGTGAAGGGAAATGAAGAGGTCAGCCCCGGCACGTCTTGCAATCGCTGTGCGTTCACGCAAAGGAATGAATATATCCCTCTCTCGTGTCAAAATAACTTTATAACGCCCTGTTCTCTTTAAACTATCACGCAATTGGCGCGCAATCGCTAATGTGATGTGTTTTTCATAAGATCCGCTAACACCACTTGCACCAGGGTCAACACCGCCGTGCCCAGCATCAATAACAATCACGTGTTTACTGCGTTTTTTAGGTTTTATTGGTGGAACCAATGAAGGTACACGCGCTTTTTGAATATTACGTGAAACCTGTTCCTGCCTTGTAACCTTTTGCTTAGGTTCTTGACCTGGATATGTCGCAGGCTTCATCATGGCGAGGAAAGCGGAACGGCTTGTACGTTCCAAATCCATCACAAAACGCCACGCCTTATTTTTACCACGTGGCGCAAGCACCATTGTTTTTTTAATTTTAACTGGTGAGCGAGCATCCAAAACAATACGAGAAGTACCACTGCGAAATAAGCCATAGCGAAAGCCGCTTAATTCACCGTACATGCGCGGATTAAACCCTTTGGGTAATTGCCAGCCCATTTCAGGAAAATCAACGACCACGCGATATGGGTCTGCCAGTGTGGTGACTTTAAAATCAACCTTGTCACTGATTTCCATAACAAAACGTGTGTAATCAGGATGTTGACCGACACGCACACTTTGAACCAACGGCATAAAATTATCTTGAGCCTTAACTTCATTTGCGAATCCCAATAAGAAGACAAGCAAAGATAAGGCTTTGAAAGAACGAGTAATATTTTGATATTGGGTCAAGGACATGGTTTTAATAATAATTCTTTTCGTTTGCGCATAGATAACGTGCGACTCCTTTGATTTACTCTAATCTACCCTATCTATGCAAGGCTCAAAAACACCAATATATAAGATAGAGTCAAAGAAAAATCATTATTCGTCTCACAAGAGCATTGTGGAAACAAAATACTACGGTTATGTTAACGCCGCGTGAAAAAGCGCTCTTATTTATAAAAACATTCGTTTAAGGGAATTCATACCTTTGAATTTTCTCTTTTTTATAGAGGCGAATTTAAGTTTTTACAAACCGAGTTCACGCCGATTTGATGCAACTATTTTTGTGCGAACGTAGCGCTAAAGCAGACTATACAAATACTTTTCGAGGTTTTCGTGCCAGCAAGAGCAGACCATAACATGAATACAACAGAGGCAAATTTATTTGATTCTGGCTTTGTTATGGGCGCCGTGGGCATTTCTACCACTTATTTTATGACAAAATATCGCCGTACATCTGAAACGGGCCGGGCCTTTTTATTCAGCTCCCCGACTATACGCATGACGGCACACTGGAGTTACGAGCCAAATGGCAACCAAACGCATGTTAATCGATGCGACACATCCGGAAGAGACCCGGGTTGTCGTGATCGATGGAAATCGCTTAGACGAACTAGAATTTGAATCCGCAGCACGGAAACAATTAAAAGGTAATATCTATCTCGCTAAAGTCACCCGTGTAGAACCAAGCCTGCAAGCAGCCTTTGTTGAATACGGCGGAAACCGTCATGGTTTCTTGGCATTTAACGAAATACACCCTGATTATTACCAAATTCCGGTATCAGACCGTGAAGAATTCACTGCTGATAAAACTGATGATTCTGACGATCAAAACCAAAAATCAGAGACATCCGTTGAAGAATCTGGCAGCGATGACAGCGATCAAGTCGAACATAATCGCCCACATTACCGCAATCAACGCCGCTATAAGATCCAAGAAGTTATCAAAAAACGTCAAATTATCTTGGTTCAAGTTGTCAAAGAAGAACGTGGCAACAAAGGCGCGGCACTGACGACCTTCCTATCATTGGCTGGTCGCTATTGCGTATTGATGCCTAACACGGATAAAGGCGGGGGTATTTCTCGCAAAATCTCCAATGCAAGCGATCGCAAACGATTAAAATCTGTTCTTGGTGAATTAAACATCCCCAAAGGCACAGCCGTTATTGTGCGTACTGCTGGTTCTGAGCGTTCAAAATCAGAGATCAAACGTGATTTCGAATATTTAATGCGGCTTTGGTCGAACATTCGTGATGTAACGTTACAAAGTCAAGCACCTAGCCTGATTTATGAAGAAGCAAATTTAATCAAACGCTCTATTCGTGACATGTACAGTCGCGATATTGATGAAGTCTTGGTCGAAGGTGAAGAAGGATATCGCACCGCGAAAGACTTCATGAAAATGTTGATCCCTTCGCATGCAGTGAAAGTACAGCCTTATCGCGAAGAATCGAAAATTCCGTTGTTCCACCGCTATCAAGTTGAAGGACAGCTTGATGCAATGCATAGCGCTATTGTGCAATTACCTTCTGGTGGTTACATCGTCATCAACCCAACAGAAGCACTAGTTGCGATTGATGTGAACTCTGGTCGCTCGACCAAAGAACGCAATATCGAAGAAACAGCACTGAAAACAAACCTTGAAGCTGCTGATGAAATCGCGCGTTCGTTGCGCCTTCGTGATTTAGCCGGTTTGGTCGTGGTCGATTTCATCGATATGGAAGTCACACGCAATCAAATCGCTGTTGAGCGCCGTGTTAAAGATGCCATGAAGCATGATCGCGCCCGTATTCAAATCGGTCGCATCAGCCCGTTTGGCCTCCTTGAAATGTCACGTCAACGCCTGCGCCCTAGCTTCACAGAAACAAGCACAGAAACATGTAAGTACTGTCATGGTACTGGTGTTCGGCGCTCACTTGAATCAACTATTCTTCATGTGCTTCGTGTTATTGAAGAAGAAGGCATTCGTCGCCGTTCTGATGAAATCATTATTCATGTCCCAACAGAAATAGCACTCTACATCCTCAACCAAAAACGTGATCAAGTTGCAGGTATGGAAGAACGCTATCAGATGATCGTTCAGATTTCTGGTGACGATAGCTTGGTGTCTCCTGAATATAAACTTGAACGCATTCGCACAAAAGAAGAAGGCAGCCAAGTAAATACGCGCCCCTTAGGGCCTGAAGATTCAATCAAGATCGAAGAAATTAAAGATGAAGTCTTTGTAGCACCGGTTGAAGAAATAGTAGTAGAAGAAGAACCAGAACAAGAAGATGATGGCCGTAAACGCCGTCGTCGTCGTCCTCGTCGTCGGCGCAAGAGTGAATTTCAAGCTGATGAAACCGCCGCAGAGACACCTGAAAAGGTTGAAACTGCTGACGGATCAGACACCGAAAATAGTGCTGAAAATGACACTGATGAAGATGATGATGATGACAAACCACGCAAACGCCGTCGTCGCGGCAAACGTGGTGGGCGTCGTCGTACACGTCGCGGTTCTGAAGACGAATTAGAGAACGAAAACGAAGAGCCTAATGAGGCAGGCGAAGAAAAATCGCCTGAAGAAACTCAAGCTGCTTCACAAGAGGTGACTGAGCCTGAAATTTCTGGGGAAGATGAAGACAAGCCAAAGCGCCGCACACGTCGTCGCCCAACACGTCGCAAAACTGAATCAGAAGATACCATTGTGGACCCAGTTGTCGTTGAAGCGCCTCAGGGACTTTCTGAAGAAGAAGAAAAACCTGCCAAACCAACACGCAGACGTGGCCCTCGCCGCAAAACACCTGTGGAAGAACCTGCTGTTGAGACAGGCGAAACCCCAACTGTTGTAGAAGAAAAGCCAAAACGTGCACCACGTAGACGTACGAAGAAAACCGAAGATGTTGTTCAAGACGCCTCAACTGAGAATGTCTCTTCTGAGGAAGTGGTTAAAGAAAAACCAAAACGTGCCCCTCGTAAACGTGCAGCTTCTAAGCCTGCAACTACGAAGACAGAAAGCGTAGAACCTGTTGTCTCCGTTGCTGTTGAAAAAGCACCAGAGCCTAAAGTCGAAGCAAAGGTCATTGCAACAACTTCCGTTGTGGTAAAGACAGGCAAAGGTGATGCAGAAGAAGTTAGTGATGATAAACCAAAGAGAAAAGGTTGGTGGAGTAAATAAACCTCCCCCCTTTCTTTTTCACTTAAAAATAGAAAAAAGCTCGATGATTTATTCATCGGGCTTTTTTCTTGATCTAGGTCATACCTTAAAAATTTCTACACCTTAAGTAATGGTAGGAATTTGACACATGAAAAACGACAGAATCACATCTATCCATTTGAAGTAGTTTTTTACTATATCCTTATAACCCATAGATTTCATTAGATGGGCTTGTTAAGTTAATTTCAGATGAAACAAAACATGAGGGAATAATGTCACAAAAAAAAATAAAATGTGGAGATGAAAAAGCCTGTGCGCGCTGTAAGTTTAAAGAGATGATTTCACATCTCAAATTATTACCAACGTTCACTCACAATGCGTTAAATCGTTGTGATTGGTATATACATCATCAATAAACTTTTATTTTAAATAGGATTGTAGACGTTTAGTAGCTTCGTACATACGCTCAAAATGACCAGCATATGAAAAGCGCATAAAATGCCCCCCACGCGCACTATCAAAATCGATACCTGGTGTAATTGCGACACCCGTCTCACTCAAAATACGTTTGCAAAATTCTTGAGTGTCATTACTCAGATCTTCAACATCTGCGTAAATATAAAAAGCACCATCGCTTGGCGCTAATTTATGAAAACCAGCCTTTGGCAATTCATTCAGTAACATTTCACGGTTTTTTGCATAGGCTTTTACATTAAAATCTGCCTCTTCAAGGCAATCAAAAGCTGCTATCCCCCCAAACTGGGATAAAGTTGGGGCTGAAATACACATATTTTGTGCCAAGCATTCAATCGTTCGCACCATATTTTCAGGCACAATCATCCAACCCAAACGCCAGCCTGTCATCGAAAAGTATTTTGAGAAGCTGTTAATAATGATCGCATTCTTACTGAATTCAGCAGCTGTGACTGCACGGCCCTCATAAGTGATGCCATGATATATTTCATCCGATATCAAACGGATTTGTTTTTCATCACAATAGCGACAAAGTGCTTGAAGTTGATCTTTGCTCAACATACTACCTGTGGGATTCCCCGGGCTCGCAACGATTAAGCCATCCAGCACAACATCAAGGTTATCTAATATCTCAGGGGTAGGTTGGAAATGACTTTCGGGTCCCACGGGAATTTCAACAGCCTCATAACCAAGGGCGCGCAAGATGTTTCGATAGGCCGGATAGCCGGGGGAAACCAGTCCTACTTTATCGCCTGGTTCAAACGCTGATAAAAAAGACAATGAAAAACCGCTGGATGATCCCGTTGTAACCACAACTTGGTTTGCAGATACAGCAATTCCATAATAATCTTTGTAATGCCCAGCAATACGTTCTCTTAAAGTTGGCAAACCCAAAGCATCCGTATAGCCAATTTTATCACCAAACAATGCTTTTTGTGTGGCTTCTAAAACCGCTTTCGGCGCACTGGTACTAGGCTGTCCAACTTCCATATGGATAACATCTGCACCTTGAATTTCACGCAAATTTGCGGCACGCATCACATCCATGACAATGAAAGGCGCAACCGTTCCTCGTTTCGCAATTTTTAAAGACATATGTTTTATTCCGCCCCAACAGCTAAACCATAACTACGCGGATCGTTCATAGCCTTACATGTATCTGGTCGAACGGGTAGTCCGTCGGGACAGGCAATCGCATTAACCAAACCAAGCCCCTGAACAGGCGCAACTTGATGACCTTTCGATTTAAGGCCAGTCAAAACAGATGAAGATACATTCGGTTCAAAATACAATTGATCTGGCGCCCCACCATGGTGCGTTCGTGCCTGACGGATGGCATCAATTGGTGCTTGCCCCCCCATCACAATACGTGCCGCAACATTTACCAATGCAGTTGGTGCTGTCACCCCGCGTGATGCAGCTCCCGCAAAATAAAATTCGTTCGAATTCGGGTTCATAACAATCATTGGCCCCAATGACATAGGGCCACGTCCATTAAGCCCCGGCAAAGCAGACAATATAACACCGGTTCCCGGTGCAATACGGCCCGTTCCAAAGGCATTATTCATCGTGACATTACAAGATACGGCCGATCCAAAACGATCAACAGCCACAAGACTTAATGCCGATGGTGTTTCAGGTGTTGCTTGGGGTACACTTGATAAAGTTTGTGCCGATTGATGACGGCTTTCACTCATTCCATTCATCAACGATTTAATATGTCCTTCAGAAACCAATTGTTTCGGATCAATCCGTGAATGTCCGGTGGGCATGGCCCATTGGCTGCGGTCCCCAAAACTACGCATTGCAACTTCTGCCAACATATGAGATTTCAAGGTTTCATCTGCATCGTCAAAATCATCATATTCAGCCAACATTGACCACATTTGAGCGCCAACAACACCGCCAGCAGCAGCAGGTGGGGCAAAATGCGCAATTTTATGATTGTAAGGTAAGCTTTGAACCGTTTCACGCCAAACAGGCAACGCCGAACGTAACCCTTCCTTCGTCAAATAACCACCAGCTGCATTCACCGCATTAACAAAACGATTAGCAAAAGGTCCAACATAAAGAGCACCCGGACCTTTCGTTCGAATTTCCGTCAAAGTCGCTGCTAAATCAAACTGCTTAATGAAATCGCCCTCACGAACGGGCAGCCCCTTTGAATTAGAAAAGACGCGTGCAGCTTCCTCATCTTGAACAAGCGCCGATCCGATCGGTTTCAATTCTGCAGCAAGGGCGCGCGATACCTGAGTTCCAAAGCGCGCTAAATTTTCAGCAGGAGCAATCAACTGAGCCCAACGTAAATCACCGTATCTAGATTGCAGCATAAAGAAACCGCGCGCATTCATTGGTATCGCAGTCGGTCTTTCAATACCAGCTGGGATATTTTTCGGACTCAAGGCCAAGAAATCAAGTGCTTCAACTTTTTTAGCCCCATTATCAAAAATCACACAAACGCCACCACCGCCAAGGCTAGCCGAAGCTGGCATCGTCACACTGGATGCGAAATACATAGCCGTAACTGCATCTGCCGCCGTGCCGCCTGCCGATAAAACATCACGACCGATCAGGGCTGCATTTGGTTCATCAGCAACGACACCGCCAATAAAACCCTGTACGAAACCAATTTTACCCTTATCTTCATCATTCTCAGCACTGGCACAAGCTGCCAGAGAAAGAACTATTGTGCATGCGGCTAATTGACGCAGTTTAATCACTGGTCTAGCTTGAGAGAGTTTCAAATTTTGGAAGCGGTGAAATACGGTGTTACTAACCATTAAATTACTTTTCTTTGTTACCTGTTGGACCCTGTGTGTCTTTATCCCTAGTTCAAGTTCAGCTGCGCCGATCTCGTTCATCAGGGATGCAGAAATCGAAAATACCATTCGTTTGTTCGCAACGCCAGTATTCAAGTCAGCAGGCTTGCCTCCAGAGGCAGTAAAAGTGTTTTTAGTAAACGACAAAAGCCTCAATGCATTTGTTGCAGGTGGCATGAAACTGTTTATACACACCGGACTCCTGCAAAAAAGTGAAAACCCAGAACAAGTCATTGGCGTCATCGCTCATGAAACAGGACATATCGCGGGCGGGCACCTTTCACGCTTAAAACAGAAAATGCAGGGCGCTTCAGCCGAATCGATTCTAGGATACATCCTTGGTGGGGCGGCTGTTTTAGCTGGTCAACCAGGCGCTGGTAGTGCAATAATTATGGGTGGACAAGATGCGGCGATGCGATCTTTTTTACAATATAGCCGCACAGAGGAAGGCTCTGCTGACCAAGCGGCTGTTAAGTATTTAGACGATACCCATACATCCTCCGAAGGCTTATTGCAGTTTTTCGAAATTTTAAAATCTCAAGAAAATACCCTTTCATCAGAACAGAACCCATATGTTAGAAGTCACCCCCTAACATCAGAGCGCATTTCATTCCTGCGCCAACAT
>Ga0209345_10003780_pt1 | contig 15277 bp, 10 predicted proteins | sample Cruoilmetagenom7_FD_187294 | JGI IMG/M metagenome (GOLD analysis project Ga0209345, IMG submission 187294) | Oil polluted marine microbial communities from Coal Oil Point, Santa Barbara, California, USA - Sample 7 (SPAdes) (version 2) | ecosystem: Environmental > Aquatic > Marine > Oil seeps ... | reverse complement strand
ACTGGTGTATTGGTAGTATATGGATTGCTATTTGCTAGATGTTGTTTTGATGTTAGGTTTCCAGAGTTATCATACTCATAAATTTGAGTATAGTCTTCTAATGATTCTAAATCATTTATATTTTTAAGTACACTATATACTTTATCTTTAGATGTTTTAGCACTTACCCCTGGATGTTGTCGTCCTTTTGCCTCTATAAGCTGGTATAAAGCATCATAGGTATAATTTGATACTGCTTTTACCTCTTGGTTTGCATTGTAAACTGTTTTATCAAGTGGATTTAAACATTGGATTATATTTCCTACAGGGTCATAAGTATAGTGTAGTTCTTGTATATTTGATATTCTTATACCTATTAGGTTTAAAGTGGTATCTTCATAGGTATAAGTTGTAGAAGTTCCATTTCCATAGTTTACTTCTACTCTTTGTCCATTTGCATCGTAGAGTATTTCTTTTATTATATTTTGAGAAAAATCATTATCTTTCATTGAGACATTTATACTATATAATTGCCCTGCACTATTATAAGCATTGTTTGTATGAAAGCTATTATTGACTTGAGTTAAAATACTTCCTAGTGCATTATAGCTTTGTTTTGAGATAAAAACCTCCTCTTCCAAGTCAACTTTATCTTTCCAATTTATAGCTTCTTTATATTGTTTTACTAAATGTTTAGTAGTATCTAAAACTTCCCCATTGATACTATATAGTTTATTTGTAGTGATTCCCGATAGATCTTTTAACTCTTTAAGTTTAGCAAAAAGGTTTTTTGTTTTATCTGCTTCATCTTCTCCATATGTAAATACTTCTACTAAATCAAAACTCTCATAATCAATAGTTGGCTCGTCTTTTATATTTTTTATAAATAACTCTTTTTGCTCTTGTATATGATTATATGTAATGAGTTGACAATAATCTCTAGCATTTAAAGACCATAGCTGTTTTTTATATATATTATTAAGATGTATTTGTTTCCCTGCATCTATACTATTTGTAAAGATTGCTATGTGTGTAGTATTGCCTTCATTATCCTTTGTAGCTGAGTCCATTGTATATTTGTATTTAAAATTAAAATAATTGGTGTCTTCATTTTTATTTGACTCATATAGTCTTGGGTCAATAGACTCTAATGTCCTTCCTAAAACATCTAGTTTTGAATAGCTAATAAGTTCTATTAATTTATTATTACTATCTTTTTTTGTTGCAATATGTAAAAAAGTACTTCCAGAAGAATCAAAAACTTCGATACTTGGAGTATCATAAAATTTACTTGCTTTTATTAATGCTTCATGTTCAGCTTTTTGTGTAGGAGTAGGAGCTGTAGGATAGTTTTTCATAAACTCTATATAATAAGTAGAATCATTTACAGTATCATCTTCATCATAATACTTTTGCTCCCATGGAGTAAATTCAGTTTTTGAAAAAAAACCTTTAGGGGTATTGGTTCTTATTAACCTATCAAGTGCATCATAAACCATTGTTGTTGGCTCTACACTTTGTGAAGAAATATCACCTTTTGAGTAAAGATATGAATCTGAAAAATAAGGAAGATACTGTTTTACTGCATTGCCTTTGTTATTATATACACTTTGCCCTGTTACGCTCCATTTGTCTTTGTCATACTTTACTCTTTTTTCTAACTCTTTTGTAAAACCATTGGTATAAGTTAGTTCCATTTTGCATGAAAAGTTGCTATTTTGATAATAAAAGTCGTCTCTTACTAGACTAAGAGAACAGTTTGGTTCACTGTTTTTTTGATAATTATCTAAATCATAATAAAAAAAGCTAGTAGCCCCTTGGAGATAATCTTGGGGATTTGCTATAATATCTGCTAAGTTTTCCACTTTTTTGGGAGAATATTGCCTTAAATCTATACCTCCTACTTGCTTCCCAAATATCTCTCCTACTAAAGAACGTACATACACATTTCCTAGAGGATCAAAAAGTGATTGACTTTGGTTATTATTTGCATCAATAACACTTTTAAACCCACCTACTCTATAATCAACTTCTGCACTTGTATCTAACCTCGTAGTTTCATTGATATATTGGCTTGTTTTTATTGTATAAAGTTTATACTCATCATAAAGAACTTCTACTTTTGAATAAAGACTAGATGTTGTATCTACAAAACTATTTTCAGTTTTTATAGGTAGATAAAAAGAATCTGTATCATAAAACTGTACAAGCCCCCTATTCCACCAATAATTATTTGAACTATCAAAAAAATATCCTGCTTTATCTTCTAATAATAGATTATCCATATAGTTTGAAATATCTTCTATAAACTCTTGTGTAAATACCGCTTCTTCATAGTGGTGAACTAAACCTTGGGAGTTAATGATTCCCTCATTTAAACTACTGTCAAAAGTATTATTCCAAAAGAGAGTTTTATGCCAAGATAATTGTTGTAAAGCTAAATTTTGGGTATTAGTCTTTTTTACATAAGGTATAATAGTTTTAGAAGCTTCTTCTATCTTACTTGTTATATCCTCAAAAGAGAAATATTTACTTGGAGCAATAGATATATTTAAAGCTTCAAAACTTTGAGCTTCCCAAGAGCTATGACAATAGATATTATTTTTTAGAGGAGTTACATAAGAGTTTGTTGAGATAAGCACTTGGGTTTGTTGTTGTTCAGAATAAATTTCTATATCTTCTATATCTCTTCTTGGTAAAGAGATACTACACTGTACTAAAGGGTTTGTAAAATCATCTGTTTTAAGTGTAAAGCTTTGTGATACTCTAGGATCAGAAGCATCTTTTTCATAAGCATAAGAGATACTTTGCCTTGGAAGAACAGTAAATACACCATAAGGATTATAAAGCAACTCTTGATAAATATTCACTTCATAGTTTGAAGCTTCTACACTATAAGGTGTAGGCTCTAAAGTGTCATTGTTCTTATAACTTTTCCAGCTATTGCACTGTATGCTTCATTTAAAAGTTGTTGACTATCCGTTTGAGGGATAAGATTTGGTGGCATAATATAAGCATCTTTATCTCCACTAAAGTAACTACTTGGATTGTTTTTATTATTATCAAAATCTTGTTGATTTATATTTCCTGTTTCATACCAAGTTTTAGTATATATAGGTGTACTAAAATCATCACTTTGATAGTTACTTTTTGTTTTATTTTTTATATAACTTTCATACTCTTCACTGTCCCAAGTCTCAACAAAAGCAAACCCTCTAAACTCTTTTTCTATATGATCATAAAAACCATCATGGTAAGCGTAACTTTGCGTAAATCTTGAGTTTGTAATTTTATCAACTGTTACAACTTTTCCTACAACTTGCACAGGAAAAGGAAGCCTTGTACTCCAAGGAGTACCATTTTTTTTGTCTTCAAGGTAAAACTCTGTGGAGCTTGTATAATGAAACTTAGTTATGGCTCCCATATTATTATCTATCTCATTTAATAAATATGGCTTCATAACTATTGTATTTTGTTCTTCTTCAGTAGTTTCACCCACAAAGTTATAATAATAGTGCTTTGGAGTTGGTACAATTTTTGTAAAAACCAAACAACTAGTACCATTTCCTAAAACATCTGCAAAACTTATTTGATCAATAGAGCTATAAATCTCTGGAAAAGAAATAGTCATAGGCTTGGAAAAAGAGTTTCCATTTTGATTAACATAAAGTTTTGCACCTTTTGGCTCAACGATAATAATATCAACTGTACCAGAACCATCAGTATCTGCTAAAAAAAGTCTTGCAGTATCAAAGTTATCCCCAAAGTCAAAATCAGTTTCAAGTGTTACCTTTTTACCAAACCTTCCATAACCAAGATTTGGCCAACACTCCACACTATTTTTTGTGATTTTAATTCTATGAGAAAGACCATCACCTAAAATACCACTAAAACTTACAAGTTTTTGAGCATAATTCTCTTTTTTAAAAGGGAGATTTACATTTTGCTCGCATTGCTCTAACTTTTTAAAGCCTTTTTTTCCTAAAGAAGTATAAAAAGCAACATCTGCATTGTTAACTTGAACTAAATCATTTTTTCCATTATTTCCAAGACTTAAGCTTTCTAAATTTGAATTTTCAAAATAGTTAGGGTAAGTATCAAAAGGAGTATAACTCCCCCAAGTAATTGAATCAGCAAGCTCTACTCTTTGATAATACCCTTGCCTTATTTCATCTTGTACTACAAGCTCTAACTGACCATTACCATCAATATCTTGCAAAGATAAAGTTTGATTTTGCAAATCTTTATCTATTGGAAACTTATTGACAAGCATAGGTTTTGAATAGTTCCCTTGACCCAATGGTTGGCAGTACATTAAAGTTTCACGGTTACTATATAAAAGTCCAGAAATTCCTTCACCATATAAATCAATGGCTTGAAAACCTTCTGCATTTAAATACCCTGGAATATTTTGTGTACTATCAATCCTAAGCTCTTTAAAAGAGCTATCACTTGTAGGATTAAATTTTGAGAAGTTAAAACAAAAAGGTGGAAGAGTTTGTTGTTTATAAACATCTGTTGCACTTTTCCCTTCTCTGTCATAACCATAAGCAACAACATTGTGTAACAAAGAGATTAAACTGTGTTCACTGTACTGATAATTCAACTGCAATCTTTTTACCAATGCAATATCACCCAACTCTTTCTCAAAGTTATTAAAAACTAAAATATTTTCGCAACGCCTTCTTGTTCGTATTTCAAAACAACTTTTATAGGAAGAAAAAGCATCTTTTCTATAATTCCACTCTTTAGTGGGAATATTAGGTTTTACTCCACCATTTTCTAAATCATCAAGGCTATATTCTCCATAATCAAATAGCAAATTAAAAGCATACTTCGTTTTCTCATCTTCAACATAGTTTCCATACTCTATTTTTTCTATATACTTTTGAGTACACTCCCTACCTTGCTCATAAACTAAAGAACCAATGCCCTCATCATTTTCAGGCTTATAAGTAAATTTTACTTTGTTTCCTTTGGCATCTTCCATACTTTCAATGAGCCATTCAAATATTTGAGAATTATTATCTTCATTAAAAACCTGAGCATCTCGAGTTTGACCATAAATAGTTGTAACATTTTGGGTACTAATTATTTGCCAATAAGAAGTATCATCTTTTACATAATGTTTTATAGTATTAAAACTATCTTCAACTCTAGGAAGATATTCATAAACCTCATAAATACCCTCTGTGTAAGATAGTTCATCTTTTAGAACAACTTCTTGATTATTTATAAGATAAATATCTGTATTATTGTATCTAGGAAGAGACTTTTTTGTACTAATAGACACTTTTGGTAAAGATAAAGAAAACCCTAACCCAAATTCAGAATTTCCACTACCAGAACTATAATTAATAGAAAGTTCAATGCTAAAGTCCCTAGCTTGGGGCAAAGGAAGAGGAATAGAGTAGCTACTACTACCTGTAAAGGAGTTAGCTTTAAATGTTTCACCAAGAGAGGAGATACTACCTCCACCTTTTGGTAGTTCTATATTTGAAGGCTTAATTATATTGTCAGTTTGCACCATAACTTGTTCCTAATATCGAAAGAATATAAATTATATTGAAAAAGTAAAGGCTGTCTTTATATTTGCAGTATTTACTTAATCACAAATCTCTAAATTTTGATTTGTATTGACTACCTTTCATTTTATTTCACACCAAGCATCTTTTAACATTCTAATTATGAATTTCTATAGTCAGATCAATATTAAGCAATTTTAAAAAAAAGTACCTATTACAAAGATAAATATAATTATTTACATAATATTTATCTTTGCTAAGCAGTATAAAAAGTAATTCTATAAATTAGAATTTATACTTAAAAGATAAAGTCAAAGCCTTTTCAGTTAAATCTTCATATTCTGTTTTATCTTGTACTATAAATGATACCTGATCATACTCTATATACCTAAAATCTATTTGAATTGAAAGATTATTCTGTAGAAAATGTTCAAGACCAAGACCATATAAATTTCCATCTACACTATCATTTAATTCTTTAAGTAGTGTTATACCATTAGTACCATACATTTTTCTTGTAATATCTGCTTTTGCTTTACCAAGAGAAATATAAAATAAATTTTCTTCATTTATTAAATAACCCAGTCGTAACTTTAAAGAAGCAACTTTATTAATTTCTGATGTGTACTGCCAAGGATTTGCGCCTCCTGCTTGAATATCTTTTTTTTCATCTGAATCAACTTTATAACCATCAAATTCTAATCCAATTAAGAAATTATCAAAATATTGATCATACCCAAGTACTCCACCATAAATCAAATCAATTTTTTCAATATTTTGGCTATAACCACTATCTATATTTGTAGCGGTAAAAGTCTCTTTTCCAGAATCTATTGTTTTAGATTTCCCAATCAAACCACCTATGTAGAACCCAGAATCTTTTGCATAGAGGGATGTTGTTAGACTCAAACCTAACACCAACAAGATAATTTTATTTTTCATTTAATCTCCTTAATAATTTCAAATATTATATCAAAATTTATTTTAAAAATCACACAAACAAAAATACTCTTTAATAAAAGAGTATTTTTGTTTGTACAGTTAGAAAACAATAAATTAACTATTCATATAAAAGAACTAGTGAGAAAACAAGTGTTATGGACTAATACAAGAAATTGCAAAATCTAAGATATTTGAATATATTGAGATGTTCTATAATTCAAAAAGAAGACATAGTTACTTAGGTTCTATCAGTCCAAATGAATTTGAAAAAAAATACAATGAAAGTGTTAAATAGAATAATGGTATTATCTGAATATAAAAGTGTCTATACTTTTGAGGTCATTCCACTTTATTTTTGTTATTTATAACAGACTTATAAAATATACCTTCTTCATTTGTAGCTAGCCTTTTATTGATAGTTTTATGTTCCATATTTTAGTCCTTGTAAAGTCCGTGCGATTTGAGTTTTAATGATAATTATTGTACAATGCAATTTATATATTAAACATTAAATAGACACTATAAATATTACTATTATAGTATATTGATAAATAAATAAAAAGGAATATTAATGGGATTAGGTGTAGGTATAGTAGGACTTCCAAATGTTGGTAAAAGTACAACTTTTAATGCTTTAACAAAAGCACAAAATGCGGAGGCACAAAACTATCCGTTTTGTACTATCGAACCAAACAAAGCAATCGTACCAGTTCCAGATAAAAGACTTGATGCATTAGCAGAAATCGTAATTCCTGATAAAATACAACATTCAACAATTGATTTTGTAGACATTGCAGGTCTTGTAAGAGGAGCTTCTAAGGGTGAAGGTCTTGGAAATCAGTTTTTATCAAATATTAGAGAAGTAGAAGTAATTTTACATATGGTTAGATGTTTTGAAGATGGAAATATTACTCATGTTGAAGGTGATGTAAACCCATTAAGAGATATTGAAATTATTGAAACAGAGCTTATATATGCAGATATTACACAATTAGAAAAAAAGATAGAAAGACTTAATAAGCAAGCAAAATTTGATAAAAAAGCTGCTGCAATGTTAGAAATAGCTAAAAGTTTAGCAGAACATCTTGACAATCTTCAACCTGTAAAAACATATGAAGATTTAGAAAATGAAGATTTCATAGCTCTAGATAAAGAACTTAGATTTTTATCAAACAAAGATGTTATTTATGGTGCAAATGTAGATGAAGATAGTTTAGTTGATGGAAATGCTTTTGTTGATACTTTAAGAGAACATGCTTTAAGTGTCAATGCTGATTTAATTATGCTTTGTGCGAAAATAGAAGAGGAACTTGTAGGTATGGAAGATGATGAAGCAAAAGAGATGCTTAATGATCTTGGTGTAGAAGAATCAGGATTAGAAAAGATTATCCATACAGCCTTTGATAAACTTGGTCTTCAAAGCTACTTCACTGCTGGAAAAGTAGAGGTAAGAGCTTGGACAATACCAAAAAATACAAAAGCACCACAAGCAGCTGCTGTAATTCACAATGACTTTGAAAAGGGATTCATCAAAGCTGAAGTTATCTCTTATGAAGACTTTGTAGGACTTGGTGGAGAAGCTAAATGTAAAGAAGCTGGTAAATTAAGACTTGAAGGGAAAGATTACATCGTACAAGATGGAGATGTAATGCATTTTAGATTTAATGTGTAAAAGCGTAAAAAAAAGGTGAACAGTTTCACCTTTTTAGCTTTGAAAGATAAATCTGCTGTGCATTTATGCACGAGATTTAGCCGTGTAATTCCGTTAAAAAATAGTAAACAGTTTTACTATTTTAGGAATTAAAGAGTAAGCGTATATACCTTTAGGTATAGCGTCTCCGTGTAGTTCCGTTTCTTAATATTAGTTTAAACTTAATCGCTCTATAATTAGTATACAATAAAAAGGGGTATACTATGCAAATAAACTCAAATGGCTACACTCAAGCTAATGAAAAAGCACTACAAAATGCTAACATACAACAAAATAGTAAGAATAATAAAGACAAAGAACTCACAGTAGAGGAACAAATTGAAAAATCTGCTGTAGAGGTTGCTTTATCTATGAATGCACAAATCATATTGATGTCTATGGATGCAGGTGATAAAATAAAAAATAATACTGATGCCCAAAAAAGTATCTTGGATTTTTTATCTGGAAAAAGTGAAAATAAAGACTTCAATCTTGCAAATACAGGATATGAAGGGAAACCTATCATTGAACTATCACAAGAAGAGGCAACTGATCTTGTAAGTGAGGAGGGATTTTTTGGTATAACACAAACCTCACAAAGAGTTGCAGACTTTGTTCTTAATTTTTCTGGTAATGACCTTGAAAAACTAGAAAAAGGGAGAGAAGGTGTTGTAAGAGGTTTTGAAGAAGCTAAAAAGATGTGGGGTGATGATTTACCTGAAATATCTTATAAAACTCAAAATAGAACCTTAGAACTTATTGATGCAAAAATAGCAGAGTTAAAAAACAATAACGACTCAACAGAAGAGGAACAAGTAGAAAAAAGTGAATAAAAGTAACACTAAGTCTTATTTATTATTATTTTGATATAATTCTAAAAAACTTTTAGGAAACTATTTATGAAATTAACAGATGAAGAGATATTAGAATATCACTTAGGTGGTAAAATAAGTACACATATAAGAAAAGAGTGTGAAACACAAAAAGACTTATCAATTGCCTACTCTCCAGGTGTTGCAATTCCATGTTTAGAGATTGAAAAAGATCCAACTTTAGCATATAAATATACAGCAAAAGGGAATACTGTTGCTGTTATAAGTGATGGAACAGCTGTACTTGGTCTTGGAGACTTAGGTCCATTAGCTTCAAAGCCTGTTATGGAAGGGAAAGTTGTTTTATTTAAAAAGTTTGCAAATGTAGATGGGATAGATTTAGAACTTGATGTCCATGATGCAAAAAGTATTATTGATGTATGTGCTGCTATTGCGCCAAGTGTTGGTGGTATAAATCTTGAAGATATATCTGCTCCAAAATGTTTTGAAATAGAAAAAGAACTCCAAAAAAGGGTAAATATACCTGTAATGCATGATGATCAACATGGAACTGCAATCATCACAACAGCTGCACTTATGAATGCTGTAGAACTAGCAAATAAAAATTTAGAAACTATGAAAATAGTTATAAGTGGTGCAGGAGCTTCAGCAATGACTTGTGCTAAAATGTATAAATTGCTTGGTGCAAAAAATATTATAATGTGTGACTCTAAAGGTGTGATTAATACAAGAAGAGAAGATTTAAATGAATATAAAAAAGAATTTATTACAGATACGCAAAGTAATACTTTAAAGGAAGCATTAAAAGATGCTGATATGCTTTTAGGATTGAGTAAAGCTGGTGCTGTATCTAAAGATATGATCAGTTCAATGGCAAAAGATCCTATTATTCTAGTATTATCTAATCCTACTCCTGAAATTTTACCAGAAGAGATTAGAGAAGTAAGAGATGATGCAATTATTGGAACAGGGAGAAGTGATTATCCAAATCAAGTAAATAATGTACTTGGTTTTCCATTTATTTTTAGAGGTGCATTAGATGTGCAGGCTAAAAAAATTACAGAAAATATGAAAATGGCAGCAGCTGTTGCATTAGCGAAGCTAGCAAAAGAGCCTATTCCTTATTATGTAAAAGCTGCCTATAATAACCCTGATTTAGAATATGGGAAAAACCACATCATCCCAACACCATTTAATAAAGAGGTGCTTATTTGGGTATCATCAGCTGTTGCACAAGCTGCAATTGAAGATGGAGTTACAAATATAAAAGAATTTAATATAGAAAAGTATAGATGTCACCTAAGAAATATGGCGTACATAGACCATGATGATTGTATGGTTGATGATCAAACACAAGATTAAAAATCTTGTGTTTTAATAAACTCTCCAACTAATTCTAAAAGATTCCCTTCTGCTTCTTTTATATTTTTTCCAAATGTTATAATTCCCTCTTCATGTCCTATCATTGCAAACTTTGAATTTGATAAACTATTTTCTGTATATAATTTTTTAATATCATCTATCATCTCTTGTGATCCATATGATACATCATTAGTTACTAAAAAATTATTTGCAATCATAAATTTCCATAAGTTTAAACTATGAATATGAATAACAGCATTAATGTCATCACTTAAATTATATATTGTACCATGTGTCAAAGCTTCACTACTTGCTTTTATAGCACCTTTTGATTTTAAATAAAATTTACTATCATCAAACTCTTCAACTAAACTATAATGTTCATTTGATAATTGTTCTAAATCACCTGTTTGTGTACCGGTTATTACGAATGCTTTTTCATTGATTCTTTTACTTATATTTCCAAAGCCTATACCATTTGGATAAACACCTATCATATTTAACTTATATAATCTTTCTCTTACCTCTTCTATTTCGTTCCATAACTCTTTACTTAAAGGTTCTGTTTGTTGAAAATCAAAATTATATTTTATTATTCCATCTATTTCATTACTCATAATAAATCACTAAACTCTTTCTCAATACTTTTTAAATCTGCTTTTGTTATACCTCTTTGGGTAATAAGTCCACTTACTAATCTAGCCGGTGTAATATCAAAACCATAATTTATTGCATTTGAAACTGATTGTACTATTTGTAGCTCTTGGATTTCACCTTTTTTATTTATCCCTCTTATAAATTTTACTTCATCTTCACTTCGTGTTTCAATTGGAATATCTTTCACTCCATCATATATCTCAAAATCAAAAGTTGAAGTTGGAAGAGCAACAAAAAATGGGATATCATTATCTTTTGCACTTAATGCTTTAAGATATGTTCCTATTTTATTTGCTACATCACCATTTCTACTCACTCTATCCGCACCTGTTATACAGATATCTACCATACCTTGTTGCATTAAATACCCACCAGTATTATCTGCTATTACTGTATGGGGTACATTATCTTGGGATAGTTCCCAAGCAGTTAGGTTCGCACCTTGATTTCTAGGTCTTGTTTCATCAACCCAAACATGTACTTTTCTTCCTCTTTTTTGAAGCTCATAAATTGGAGCAAGTGCACTTCCTAAGTCAACTATAGCTAACCATCCTGCATTACAATGTGTTAAAATATTGATAGTATCTTCTTTTGATTTACCTTTTTTCTCAACTATTTTTTCAAACTCATCCGCACCATAAGTTGCAATTTTTTGAGTAGCAATTACCTCTTCATCTGTAATATTAATCGCCTCTTGTTTTAATACTGCACACATAGTTTCTTTTGAACAAGTAGTTGCAACTGCAACCATCCTATCAACAGCCCACATTAAATTTACAGCAGTTGGTCTAGATTCTCTAATTTTATTGCTTAATATTTTTAATTTTTCTATATCAAAACCAGCTTCTTTAGAGGCTAAGTAAACACCAAATGCTGCTGTATTTCCAATAACACCAGCACCACGAACTGTCATATCTTTAATTGCATCTATACACTCTTGTGTATTTGTAATTATCACCTCTTTTTTTTCAAAAGGCAATAACCTTTGATCTAAAACAACTAAATTTTCATCTTTATTTAACCATAAAGCTTTATATTGACCATTCATTCTTTTTCCTATTTTAAACTGATTTTATTATTTTTATTAATTGTTCTGTATTCGTTATGTTTTTATATTGAAGTACTAGTTGTTGCCCTAATTCTAAAGCTTGTAATTCAGCTTTTTTTCTTTGTTCTTTATTTTCTAGTCCTCTAATCTCTTCAACACCAGCAACTCCAAAAACTCGTCTTGTTATTTTACAACCAGCAAATCCAATACTCGAAATAAAGATATTTTTCATAAACTCTTTTTTATATTCATCAAGCATCTCACTACCAATAAAACCCTCTTTAATCAATGATGAACTTTTTTGATTATCCCATAAGTTTAAAAACTTCTCTTCAAATTTAGTATAAAATTCCTCTATACTATTTAAAAGCCAATTTTTATACTCTTCATCACTTGATATCACACTATGTGAAATATATGAGTTAATAATATTTGCAATTAAAGCACCAATATCAAAACCAAAAGGTCCAAAAAAAGCAAACTCTGGGTCTATAACAAAAGTTTCATTTTCATTAATCATTATAGAACCAGTATGTAAATCACCATGTATTAATGTATCACTAGATGTCATAAACAGATATTTTAGTTCCAAAACATTTTTCTTAAACTCTTCATTGTTATTGAAAAACTCTTTTGCTTCACTAATACACTCTTCGTTTATATTATTTGTTTCATCTTCCATATAAGGGGCTGTAAATACAAAATCTTCTGTTAATTTACAAAGCTCTGTATTTGAATTAAATTGTCCAATCAAGTCTCTTTTTGCTTTACTATCAAGTGATAAGGAAGATGTAAAAAATAAACTCTTAGCTAAAAATGTTGTAATATGTTCAATAAAATTATAATAATAATGGTGTTGAATAAGTCCTTTCCTTAAAATAATATGCTCTGAAAGATTTTGCATAACAACTATACTCATAGCTTCATTACTATAATATATTTTAGGAATATATTCACTGCATATTTCTTGATATTTTAGTAATGCTCTTATCTCATAAGTCATTCTCTCTCTTGAAAGAGGAAACTCTTCACCTACACATCTAAGATATGGAACAGCTTGTTTTACAATTAAAGATTTAGTAGCATCAAACTTATTAGAAACAATATAGACAAAGTTAAGATTTCCATCACCAATTTCACTTGATATTAATTCTGCCAAAGAAGATACTGCTAAATACTCCTTTACATTATTAATATTAAAAACAAACTCTTTTACACTATTAATATCTAAAATTTTATATTTCATTACTATATCCCCTCTGTATCTACTTGACTAAAGTAATCTCTCCAAAATAGCTTTTTAAAGTTCGACCTGAAGTTAACCAATTTACAAGACCATCTTTTAAGTTTTTAACATTTTTAAAACCCATTTTTTTCAATTGATAGGCTGCCAACAATCCTCTTGGACCTTTGAAACAATATGTTACAATTGAAACATCATGCCCATACTGTTCATGTATCTTTTTAATTGCAACAAATTCTAACTTACCTCTAGGAATTGTAAGATGATTTTCTTTTCTTAAATATCCGCTTGCAAATTCTTCTGGCTCTCTTACATCAAGTAATAAAATAGTTTTATTATTCAAATCTAACTCTTCTGGATTAAGCTGTTCTACTTCTGCTTCTGCTTCAGAGATTAAGTTTTGAAACTGTTCAGTAAGGTAGACTTCTGCTCGTCTATTAGCTAACTCTTCAAGATCTAGATGTGCATCATCGTGAATAGTTTCATTTGTAGCCATTATAAATTCTCTAAAAAATTAACCGCCATTCGAATACCTGCACCACTTCCTCCAGCACTATTATATCCCCACGCTTTATCAACAAATGCAGGTCCTGCAATATCTATATGTACCCATTTTTGTTTATTTTCCTCTTTTATGAAGTTATCTAAAAACATACCAGCTGTGATCGCTCCACCATATCTTGTACTTGAAATATTACATACATCTGCTACTTCACTTTTAAGAGTTTTTTTCAAATATCTATTAAAGTCAAGTTTTGTAGCTAATTCACCTGCTTCATTTGCATATTTAACAACTGTATCGTTTAACTCAATATTATTTCCCATTATACCACTTGTATATTCTCCAACTCCAACTACACAAGCACCTGTTAATGTAGCAAAATCTAAAATATAATCAATATCTTCTATCTCATCTTGCGCATAACATAAACAATCTGCTAAAACTAACCTACCTTCAGCATCTGTATTTTTCACTTCAATTGTTGTCCCATTTCTTGCTACGAGTACATCATCAGGTTTATATGCATTTCCACCTATCATATTTTCAACAGCACCAACAATACCGTGTACCTCAAAGGGTAAATTTAATGCAGCAATTGTATTCATAACACCAAGTACTGCACAACCACCACTTTTATCACTTTTCATACTCACCATAAAATCACTTGGTTTTAAACTCAATCCACCACTATCGTAAGTAAGACCTTTTCCAATTAAAACAATTTTCTTCTTAGATTTTTTCTTTGGTTTATAGGTAAGATGGATAAGTTTAGACTTATGACGGCTAGCACGACCTACGGCTAACATTGCACCCATCCCATTTTCTTCTAAATAGTCTTCATCAAGAATTTTACACTCTAATTCATTATTTGTAGCAATTTTAATAGCTTCTTGAGCCATAACTGATGGATAAAAATCATCTGGTGCTGTATTTACAAAATCTCTAGCCATATTTACAGAAGTACACACAGAAACAAATTTCTCAAATTCATTTTGTACCTCTTTTGTTATCTCACTTACTTCAATATAGATATTTATCTCTTCTTTTTCCTCTTTTTTAGATTTATATTTTTTAAAACTATAGTTTCCTAGTTCAAATCCCTCTATAAAAGCTGATAAACTCTCTTTACATTTAATTGAAGCTGATTTATAATTTGTACTTTTTAGTTTTTTAATCGCCGTTGCAACAGCAATTTTTATACTTTCATCATCACTTTGAGGTAAACCCACATAAAGTTTCTTTAACTCTGGTAGTAAAATAGACTCTTCCTCTTCCCCTTTAAAGTCAAGGAGTTCTAAAATCTCTTTATCTGTTTTTATTTTTTTATTTTTTACAAATAGTATCTCTATATCTGTTTGGATTTTTTTTGTTGTTAAATTTAAATTCATAATATTCCTTCTATTTTTAGTTTATTAGTTTTTTTTGTTGCTGTATGAAAATAGTATAAAATAGTTCCACCAATAGTTAATCCAAATGGTAATGCTACATACCAATAC